>Ga0209291_1000006_pt1 | contig 322195 bp, 294 predicted proteins | sample GOMGulsemesocosm_FD_184633 | JGI IMG/M metagenome (GOLD analysis project Ga0209291, IMG submission 184633) | Methane-oxidizing microbial communities from mesocosms in the Gulf of Mexico - GOM9B Gulf of Mexico (SPAdes) (version 2) | ecosystem: Environmental > Aquatic > Marine > Cold seeps... | reverse complement strand
ATTAGGTTTAAATATACACTTAATTTGTTTTTAAGTCCTCGTTCTATTAGTAGCAGTCAGCTCAATACCTCGCGGTACTTACACCTCTGCCCTATCAACCTCATAGTCTATAAGGGAACTTACTTCACAAGGAATGGGATATCTAATCTTGGAGTTCGCTTCATACTTAGATGCTTTCAGTATTTATCGATTCCGTACATAGCTACCCGGCGGTGCCTTTGACAAGACAACCGGAACACCAGTGGTACGTCCACCCCGGTCCTCTCGTACTAGGGGTAGCTCTCCTCAAATATCCTGCGGACACAATAGATATGGACCAAACTGTCTCACGACGTTCTGAACCCAGCTCGCGTACCGCTTTAATGGGCGAACAGCCCAACCCTTGGAACCTACTACAGCTCCAGGATGCGACGAGCCGACATCGAGGTGCCAAACCTCCCCGTCGATGTGAACTCTTGGGGGAGATAAGCCTGTTATCCCCGGAGTAACTTTTATCCGTTGAGCGCCGGCCTTTCCATACAGAAACCGGCGGATCACTAAAACCGACTTTCGTCCCTGCTCGACTTGTAAGTCTCACAGTCAATCACACTTTTACTTTTGCGCTCTACACATGATTTCCGACCATGTTGAGTGTAACTTTGCACGCCTCCGTTACTTTTTAGGAGGCGACCGCCCCAGTCAAACTACCCACCACACACTGTCCTCCATCCCGTTAAAGGATGCGAGTTAGGGTTCCAATATAACAAGAGTGGTATCCCAAGGACGACTCCATAGAAACTAGCGTTTCTACTTCCGTGTCTCCCACCTATCCTGTACATGTTATATCAAAACCCAATATGAAGTTATAGTAAAGCTTCACGGGGTCTTATTGTCTTATTGCGTCTAACCTGCATTTTCACAGGTACTAAGATTTCACCGAGCTTGAGGCCGAGACAGCGTCCAGATCATTACACCATTCGTGCGGGTCAGAACTTACCTGACAATGAATTTCGCTACCTTAGGACCGTTATAGTTACAGCCGCCGTTCACTCGGGCTTCAGTGCACTGCTTCGCTTACGCTAACAGATTCCCTTAACCTTCGAGCACCGGGCAGGCGTCACCCCCTATACTTCAGCTTACGCTTTGGCAGAGAGCTGTGTTTTTGTTAAACAGTTGGCTGGACCTCTTTTCTGTGACTGGCGCTTTATACAAGTATAAATACCAGCACTCCTTATCGCTAACTTACGGAGTTAATATGCCGAGTTCCTTAGCCCCAATTATCTCGCTCGCCTTAGGATATTCTCCTTGAGCACCAGTGTTGGTTATCGGTACGGGCAACATATAGATTAAAAGTAGAAACTTTTCTTGGAAGCTTGACATCAGAGACTTCGCTACTACCCTAAGGGTTCGCTCCCCATCACAGCTCGATGTTTAATATTGTGCGGATTTGCCTACACAACCACCTCATCTGCTTAGACATGCACGTTCAATCGCATGCTTCTCTTAGCCTTCTCCGTCGTTCCATCCCTCTATATGTCGGTACTGGAATATCAACCAGTTGTCCATCGACTACGCCTTTCGGCCTCGCCTTAGGTCCCGACTAACCCTAGGAGGACGAACCTTCCCCAGGAAACCTTGCTCAATCGGCGTGAAGGATTCTCACCTTCAATCGATACTCACGCCGGCATTCTCACTTCCATACAGTCCATCAGTCCTCACGATCTGACTTCATCCCAGTATGGAACGCTCCCCTACCACTTGGTTATAAACGAATTTATAACTAAATTCATAGCTTCGGTAATGTACTTAGCCCCGTTAAATTTTCGGCGCTGAATCCCTCGACTTGTGAGCTGTTACGCACTCGTTAAACGATGGCTGCTTCTAAGCCAACATCCAAGCTGTTTCTGGAATCCAACATCCTTTCCCACTTAGTACATATTTTGGGACCTTAGCTGATGATCTGGGTTGTTTCCCTCGCGCATATGGACGTTATCACCCATATACTGACTGCCTTGCATACAACAACGGTATTCGGAGTTTAGCTATACTCAGTACCTCTAGAGGAGGCCATCGTATAATTAGTGCTCTACCCCCGTTGCGCTTAAACAAGACGCTAGCCCTAAAGCTATTTCGGGGAGAACCAGCTATATCCAGGTTCGATTGGAATTTCACCACTATCCACAAGTCATCCAAAGACTTTACAACGTCTACTGGTTCGGGCCTCCATATCATGTTACTGATACTTCACCCTGCTCATGGATAGATCACCTGGTTTCGGGTCTACAACAATATACTAATTCGCCCTATTAAGACTCGGTTTCCCTACGGCTCCATTTCTTTAACCTTGCATATCATCGTAACTCGCCGGCTCATTCTGCAAAAGGCACGCCATCACCCATTAACGGGCTCTGACTTTTTGTAGGCAATACGGTTTCAGGATCTATTTCACTCCCCTTCCGGGGTTCTTTTCAACTTTCCCTCACGGTACTAGTGCACTATCGGTGAGTGAGTAGTATTTAGCCTTGCCCGATGGTCCGGGCGGATTCAGACAGGGTTCCACGTGCCCCGCCCTACTCAGGATCCTACCAGAAGTTATATACATTTCAAATACGGGGGTATCACCCTCTATGCCACAACTTCCCAGTTGTTTCTTTTATGTATATAATTTATAACTTCGTAAAGGTAGTCCTACAACCCCAGATATAAATATCTGGTTTGGGCTCTTCCGCTTTCGCTCGCCGCTACTTACGGAATCGAATTCTCTTTCTTTTCCTGTTGGTACTTAGATGTTTCAGTTCTCAACGTTACCTCTTAATTAGCTATGTATTCACTAATAAAGTAAAACTTATCGTTTTGGGTTCCCCCATTCGGAAATCCCCGGATCAAAGCTTATTTCCAGCTCTCCGAGGCTTATCGCAGGTAATCACGTCCTTCTTCGGCTCTCACTCCCAAGTCATCCACCGTATGCCCTTATTAACTTAAATAAGTTACGCGTGTATCGAGTGGTTCATCAATAAAGTGAACCACGCTAAAGTCACATAAATTAATATGTGTCTTTTATTATTAAACTTGAGTGACCATTCTCAAATGGTCATTCAATAAATATCCTAATTTAATTTCTTAGATTTTTATAATATAAAATATTAAATAAATATTTATTTTAAGGATGTATCTAGTTTTCAAAGAGCTATCGCACAATAAGCGTTTCACATACGCAAATTGCGTGAGAGAAATAATTCTCTCAAAACTAAATAGAACCGATTCTACCACTATCGTAGAATATGTCTTTCCTATAGAAAGGAGGTGATCCACCCCCACCTTCCGGTAGGGGTACCTTGTTACGACTTAACCCCAATCATCAATCCTACCCTAGGCGCCTTCCTCTGCAAGCAGTTAGAATAGCGATTTCAAGTATTACCGACTCTCGTGGTTTGACGGGCGGTGTGTACAAGACCAGAGAACGTATTCACCGCGATATTGCTGACTCGCGATTACTAGTGATTCCAACTTCATGAAGTCGAGTTGCAGACTTCAATCCGAACTGAGATTGACTTTATGGGATTAGCTTCGCCTCACGGTTTCGCGACCCTTTGTGTCAACCATTGTAGCACGTGTGTAGCCCTACGCATAAGGGGCATGATGACTTGACGTCATCCCCACCTTCCTCTTGGTTGCCCAAGCAGTCTCTCATGAGTCCTTAACTTAATATTAGTAACATAAGATAGGGGTTGCGCTCGTTACCGGACTTAACCGAACATCTCACGACACGAGCTGACGACAGCCATGCACCACCTGTGCATTGGTTTGCCTCCGCTATATCTCTATAGCATTGCCAAGCATTTCAAGCGTAGGTAAGGTTCTTCGCGTATCGTCGAATTAAACCACATGCTCCACCACTTGTGCTGGTCCCCGTCAATTCCTTTGAGTTTCACACTTGCGTGCATACTACCCAGGCGCCATACTTAATGCGTTAGCTGCAACACCGGACAACTCCGACGTCTAGTATGGATCGTTTACGGCGTGGACTACTAGGGTATCTAATCCTATTTGCTCCCCACGCTTTCGTGCTTAAGTGTCAATAATCGTTCAAGTAGCTGCCTTCGCCATTGGTATTCCTCGATATATTTATGCATTCCACCGCTACACATCGAATTCTACTACTCCCACCGATATTCTAGTCTATCAGTTTCGACTGCGGACCAGGGTTAAGCCCTGGGTTTTAACAATCGACTTGATAAACCACCTGTGCACTCTTTACGCCCAATAAATCCGGATAACGCTCGCCACCTATGTATTACCGCGGCTGCTGGCACATAGTTAGCCGTGACTTTCTGGTAAGGTACCGTCAGCACGCTACCATTTCCTGAAGCGTGTGTTCTTTCCTTACAACAGAGGTTTACAATCCGAAGACCGTCATCCCTCACGCGGCATTGCTCTATCAGACTTTCGTCCATTGTAGAAAATTCCCTACTGCTGCCTCCCGTAGGAGTATGGGCCGTGTCTCAGTCCCATTGTGGCCGTCCAACCTCTCAGTTCGGCTACACATCATGGCCTTGGTAGGCCTTTACCCTACCAACTAGCTAATGTGGTATTTCCCCATCTTAGAGTGGCGCAAACGCGCCTTTAAACATTCAAAGATGCCTAAGAATATCCTATGGGGTATTAGCTATCGTTTCCAATAGTTATCCCCCTCTCTAAGGTAGGTTAGAAATATATTACTCACCCGTTCGCCACTCACTATAAAATAGTGCGTACGACTTGCATGTATTAGGCATGCCGCCAGCGTTAATCCTGAGCCAGGATCAAACTCTCATTAAAAATTTTTAATAAGATTAATTGATTGTCTCAAATTAATTTATTATTACTGGTTTGTATTCTTTTTCTTCAAAAAGAATTGATGGTTCTATTTAGTTTTGAAAGAGCTATTAATGTGTCTATTTAATTTAGGGTTAAAAAAATAAAAAATTCCAAATAAATATAAAAAATTAATAGATAAATGAGATTTTTTAATTCGTTCTCTAACCGAGACACTTTATTATTATATAGCAAAATAAAATTAATTTGTAAAAATATTTATAAATTTTTTAAAAATTACTTTTTTCATAAAAGAGCATATCAATATTAACGCTTTTTATGTCTTATTTCGCTTTATTATTATACAATTAAATTAAAGGAAAAGTATAAATTATGTTAAATTTTTTTAGAAAAACATTTAATTCGGTCTCATATTGAATATTAATTACCTTCTCTATAGTACTAATGGCCGGAAGTACATTTGTAGGGATATACTATGCTGTTAGTTTTGGTTCTAAGCTTGGCGCTAATGTAAATCATTTTCTTGAAACCATATATGAAATGTGAAATTTAGGTAAGGCGCCAGTTATCCAAGATTGATTAGCAAGATTAATTTTTGCAGTGCCATTCATTTTTCTTGGAATATTTGGATTAGTTATTTTATTGTTAACACAAAGAACATCTAATTCGAATACTGAAAATAGGAAATTAAGACACCAAATCAAACTTTTATCACATGCTATTAATTCTGAATACTCAAAATGAAATATTAAAGAGTTACAAGAAGCTATTACTAACGCAGGTTATAAGTATAGAAAAAAAGCTAATAAGATTGAATTAATTGAATTAATTGAAAATATTGAAAAAAAATAAGTCATTGACTTATTTTTTTTAATTGTTAAATACAATTCTTTCGATCTTTAATGGCTTTAAGGTATTATCATATAAAGTTACCAATACAGCATTTATTCTAACAGGACCTTTCGCTTCTATAAATTTCTTATTTGTATCTTTGCCACTTAGCTTATCTTCAACTGCCTGAAAGTCAGCCCCGATAGCAGAATTAAATACTCCACACATACCAACATCTGTTATGTATGCTGTTGTACCATTTAATATTCTTTCATCTGCTGTTTGAATATGCGTATGTGTTCCAAAGATAATACCAATCTTTTCTGAAAAAGCATTTGCTAAAACTATTTTTTCTGAAGTTGCTTCAGCATGAAGGTCTAAGATAGCTAAATCGTATTTACCTTCATTTTCTTGTAATATCTTTTCAATTTCATTAAATGGATTTCTTAAAGACATATTCATAAAAACAGTTCCTAATATATTCATTAAAAGAATTTTTTTGCCTTTATAATTAAAAATTAAACTTCCTTTACCTGCAGTTTCATTTTTAATATTTGCAGGACGAACCATATTATTAACTTTATCTATATATGTATATATATCTTTATTTTTAAAAGTGTGATTTCCCATTGTAAAATAATTAACGCCAGCTGCTGATAAATAATCATAATCACTTTTTGTTAAAGATTTTCCACCACGAGAAACATTTTCACCATTTGCAATAACAATGTCAGGCTTTAATGAGTCTTTCATATAAGGAAGATAAGATGCAACTGCATCTTTTCCATCTTTTCCATATATGTCACCTAAAATTAATATCTTCATAATTAAAGTATACTATCTTAATAGTTCAATAATTTATATTGTTAAAAAATCAAAATATTTTTATTTTTTAAAAACTGTCTCTTCAGCAGCTTTTATAACGCCTTTAAAAGAAATTCCTGCAGCCATTAATGTAGCTGCTGCAAAACTACCTTCAATGAAACTACCACTAGAAATATGTGTTTTATTTTTAACTATAGTTGTTGCAGCGATAGCAGATAATATTGATGAACCTAAATCACAAATGATTAATGTATCTTCATGATTTGAAGTAATTGCGTTAATAATATTTTGGGTATCTGTCCCAATCCCGCCGTCAACATCTCCGCCGACAGGAATAATTTTTCCTGCGTTTAAATTAGGAATCATATCTAAAAGATATTCTTTAGTATTAATAGAAAAGTCTTTTGAATGCGAAACTAATACAATTTTCATTATTTTAAACCTCCAATCAAATGTCTAAAAATAATTTCTGAAGAAAAGCATCCTGGATCAATCGTTCCAGAAGATCTTTTTTTTAAATAAGATGCTCTTCCTTTTAATGCGATAGCATTTTTTGTACTATCACGGCATTTGATAATATTTTTTAAAAGTTCTTCTGGTTTAATATTTTTATTTAGATCATCACCAAGATGTTTTCAAATATCATACATAGTTTTATCGCCAACATTAGCTCTTCCAAGTATTGTAATTGCCTTAGCGCCCTCATTTATAAATTTTTTTAAATTCTTATAATTTCAAACTTGGCCTTGAAGATGAGTTGCACCATTAATAAAAGCCATTCCATATAATGGTCCTGATGCACCCCCTACTTTTGACATTAAAGTTTTACCAACGATTTCAAAATTATTTTTTAAATCATTTTCATCTTCGTATATTAATTCCTTAATCACATGTTCAAATCCTCGCTTCATATTAGAACCGTGGTCACCATCGCCAATTTTATTATCTAACTTTGTTAAAATTTTTTCTTTTGCAATAAATTCTTCATTTATATCCTTAAATGTTTCTAATATTTCATGCGCCATTATTTCCACCCTTTAAAATTTATGAGTTCATTTAAGGAAGTTAATATAATTCCTTTTCATAAACTACAAAAGGAAATAAGGGTTACTTTATATTTATAAATTTGTTTTTGAAAAATAGTTTGTGTCTCATTATTTAATAAAGCGTTATTATTTTCTTTTGTTATTTGTTCAATCATTTCCAAAACCATACCATTGGTTTTGTTTATTGTTTCCTTCATCAAATTCTCCTTTTTTGTTTGAAATGATTATACGAAATAACGAAAACAATTATTGACTTTTAAGATTTGTTTTATATACTAAGTTATATATTTCTTTAAAGAGATTATTGTCTTTAATATACTTAGCAGCCTCAATTTTTCCTTGGCCTAATTTTTTATCTTTATATGAATATCATGAACCATTTTTTTTAATAATTTCTTTATTAGAAGCTAACTCAATAAGTTCTTCTAACTTATTAATTCCATCTTTATAATAAATAATAGTTTCAACTTCTTTATAAGGAGATGCCATTTTATTTTTAACAACTTTAATCTTTATTTTTTGTCCAACAAATTCATTAGCTTCTTTAATTCTTTCTTTTAATCTTATATCTAATCTTAATGATGAAAAGAATTTTAAAGCTCTACCTCCAGGTGTAACTTCAGGATTACCAAAAATAACACCAACTTTTTCTCTGATTTGGTTAATAAAAATTACAATAGTTTTAGTTTTATTAATACTTCCAACTAATTTACGCATTGACTTAGACATTAATCTAGCTTGCGCACCAATTGTTTGATCTTGCATTTGCCCATCAAGTTCTGCTTGAGGAACCAATGCCGCCACTGAATCAACAACAATTATTGCAAACTTTTGTGTCTCACATAAATAATCAACTAATTGTAAAGCATGTTCACCTGAATCTGGCTGTGAAATTAAGATGTTCGATAAATCTACACCCATTCTTTCAGCGTGATTAATATCTAAAGCATGTTCTGCATCAATAAAAGCACATAATCCACCTTCTTTTTGTGCACTTGCAATTGCTAATAATGCCATTGTTGTTTTCCCTGAAGATTCTGGTCCATAAATTTCTATTATTCTTCCTTTAGGATATCCGCCAACGCCAATAATCTCATCTACTAAAAGCGAACCTGTTGAAATTACTTCAATATTTCTATTTATTTGTTTATCATCCAAAGTCATGACAGAACCTTCGCCATATTTTTTTTCAATTTCTTTTATTAATAATTTAAATTCTTTTTCTTCCATATTTAGTCCTTACAACTATTAATGTCTATTTATTTGAATAATTATTCTCAATAAACTTTAAAAGAAATCTTATACCAAAATGTGCTATATCATCAATAACTTTATCTCTTTTTGCTTCTTTAGATATATATTCAATAACTGCGGTAATTTTTTTATTAGAAACTGCAATATAAACTAACCCTTTTTCTTTACCTTCAATACCATTATCAGAAGCATTACCAGTAAATGAGATCGCCAAATCACTATGTAAAATTTTTCTAGAATTTTGGGCTAATTCAGTAGCCATCTCTTTTGTCACTATCCCAATATTATTATGCACTTTTAAAATATCATATTTAAAGTCATTAGAGTAACAAACGAAACTGCCTCTAAAAAATTTACTTGCACCTCTTTTATTTACAATTAAATTAGAAAATCTTCCGCCAGTAATTGATTCAGCTGCTGTTAATGAAAGATTATATTTTTGTAGTTCTTTAATTAATTGTTCAATCATATTATTTAATAATTTTATATCCTTTTATATAATAATCGAATCCAGAAGTAATAGAAAATACTAAGCCAATAGTTAATGGGATTTGTATTAGGTAAGCAATATAATTTCAAGTTTTAAATGCTTCTCCACTTGAAATAACATGAATGAAAAATAATAATGCTAATCCAATCATTTGAAAGACAGTTTTTAATTTTCCTAACTTATGCGCTGGTAATACTGTTCCTTTTGTAGATAGCATCATTCTTAATCCATCTACTAAAATATCTCTTGCAATAAATAAAACTGTAAAAACAATTGGAACAATTCCTCTAGAAGAGAAAATAATTAAAACTGTATTTACAAGTATTTTATCTGCTAGAGGATCAAAAAATTTTCCAAAGGTTGTTACTTGATTAAATTTTCTTGCTCATCAACCATCCAATCAATCTGTAAACGCACAAATAATAAAGATAATACCGGCAGCAATATCTGTTCAATGTGTTCCTAAATTTTTATTTGTAGTATATGCAAAATTATTATTATAAATAGGAATTATAAGTAGTACGATAATTATCGGTACTAAGGCAATTCTTATTAATAATAAAAAGTTAGGTAGATTTTTTTTCATCTTTTTTCTCTTGAGTATCTTTTTTACTAAATAAAGCTTTATTTTTAACTTTTACTAGATTAATTGCAAATTGAGATTCTGGATTATTGCTTCAATTAGATGGTTTTTCTTTTGAAAGTCCATCGATCATCTCTTTCATTTCAGCTTTGTAATCTTCTCTTAAAAAAACTGTTTTTAATTCTTCAGAGTTTTTAATCTCATAAATTTGATGTCCATATTCATTATTAATTTGCCCTAAAGATTTAGTTCCTATAGATGGTTTAAAATCAGCAATTTCTTTTTCAACATCTAAAATTATTTTATTTAACTTTTGAAAAATTGCAATTCTTTCTTTTTCAGCTTTATTATTTAAAGTTCTTTTCTTATGATTTTTAATTAGTTTTTCTGTTCTATCTTTTTTAGAACCTATTACTGCAATAATTACTAAAACTATAATTATTATAAAAAAGATTACTAAAAAGATAACTGTCCCTGATCCTGATCCCATTATGTTTCTTACGTCATTTCTATATTATCCATATAATTATATAATAGAAAACATTACCATCAGCAAAAATATGCCGATAGTAATGTTTGATGTCATGCCCGTAAGCCATGTTTTGTTCTACCAATAATTTATCTAAGTAATAAATACTTTTTAAACCTAGCTTCATTTCGCTGATTTAAACTCTCCTACCATGGAATAAATTCCTTTATTTGGATTTCTATCTTGTGGGGTTTACCCGTTTCATCTAAAAGTTTCCTTCTAGCTCGTCTCTGTTGCACTTTAAAGTTTGTTCATAGTAACCAAAACCTTAGAACTTACTTTGCCGTAATGTTTAAAACATTCGCAAGGTTATTTTTTCCCTCACCACAATCACTACAAACATCTCAGTTTGTGATAGCATGGACTTTCCTCTAACTCCAAAGAGTCAGCAATTGGCTGGCTGTGACAATATAATTATATATAAATAAGAAAAATTTATTCATTTTGATAAATTATTTATATGGCAAGAGAAGGAAGAATATTAGAGAATTTAATCTCTAATAAATTATTAAAGATAAATAAAAATGAAAAAGGTTTTTTTATTAAATCACCAACCCCAATGAAAATGATAAATATAAATGGAAAAGTTGTTCCTATTTATGCAAATAAAGCTTTATGTGATTTTGTTGGCATATATAATAAAAAATTTATTCTTATCGAATCTAAAAATATTTCTGGGGTTAGATTTGAATTTAAAAGATTAAAGGATCACCAAGAAAAACAATTAGCATCTATTATGCGCCATGGAGGAATATCTCTCATTATCTTTTATCTTACCCTAACTCATGAAATTATTATTTTAAAAATAGATAAATATTTAGTTTTCAAATCACAAACACAAAAAAAGAGCATTAATATTGATGCTCTTAAAGAGATTGGTATGTGTGTTTCTGCTGATGAAATTGAAAAATATTTAAATATATTATCTAGCTAAACTTCTAATCAATTAATATTCATGATCTCTTTAAGTTCTTTATCAGCATGAGTTGCAGATCTATTTAATGATTCATAAGCATTTAATAATAAAGGTCATGAATTATTTTTGACTAATGAAGTTTTTTTAACTGCGAGAACAACTCTTTCTCAACTATCTTCGTTAATTCAGTGAGCGATTGCTTTTTCATTTTCTTCATTTAATTCAAAACCTAAAATTTCTTTGATTCAAATTATTTGTTTTTCTAAAGAACTATTTTTCGAAGGGGATCAATATGTTTCTAATAATTTAACAATCGTATAATTAAAATCAAATGTTATTTGTTTGTCTTTATTAATAACTTTTAAGCAATTAGATGCTATTAATGTTCTAATAAGAACCTGTATAGATTCTTCAGAAAGATTTAAAATATTTGCTAACTTAGAAATTGAAAAAGTGTGCTCTTTTATTTCTTTATTTTTAAATAACTTAGCAATAAAAATTGCTTCTTGTTTTTTTAATCCGATGTATTTATGTCTTTTTAAAACTAATTGTTCTTTATCTATTATTCCGTCTTCGAGAAGTTGATATATTATTTCCAACCCTAACCTCTTTTCGCCTATCTTCAACCAATAAGTTGAATTAAGAAAAAGGCAATAAATAAGACAGATGTTAGAAAGGCAACAATATAAGTCATAGCAGCAGCGTTTAAAACACCTTTAGTTCCTTTAATATCATTTGGACTAACCATTAAACCTAGTGCTTTCAAGTCTTTTTTAGCTCTTCTTGAAGCTCCAAATTCAATAGGCAAAGTGATAAGTTGATATAGACCCATTGCAGCATAAATAACTAAACCTACAAATGCAACTCATATTATTCAGCCAGCGTTCATAAAAAACATCATAAATAAACCAAAAAAGAATAATGATTGTCCTATTTGTGTAATAAGGGCTACTGGTTTTACAACTGCATCTCTTATTCTTACACTTAAGATCTTTTCATGTCATTGCACAGCATGACTAGCTTCATGAGAAGCGATTGCCATTGCAGATACTGATGATGAATTAAAAACAGAAGGAGATAAACTAATTGTTAATGTTTGGGGATCAAAATGATCTTTACCTTCAACACCTAAAATTATTCTAACATTATTAATACCATGTTTAGCTAAAACTTTTCTTGCAACTTCTGCACCAGTTGTTTGTGTTGATGATTGTTTTAATGCATATTCTTGGTTCTTTTTAATAAATGTTTTTTGCACAAGAATAGTTGTAATAGCTATCACTATTAATGCAATAAAAAAACCTAAAAATATTCATAGTGTTGTATTCATATATACTCCTTTTATTTGTATATGATAATTATAATACGATAAAAAAATATTAATTTATTTTAATTTAATAAAAAATACTGCTTAAAGCAGTATTTTTTCTTATAAAATTTTAATTAAGTTTATCTGTTAAAGTTTTTGAAGCTTTGAATTTAATAACTTTTTTAGCTTTAATATTCATAGTTTCCCCAGTTCTTGGGTTTCTTCCTACTCTAGCAGCTCTTTTGTCCATTTTAAAAGACCCAAAACCAGGCACTTGAAATTTATTATCAGATTTTTTTGACATTACAGATACTGTTATGTCTTCAAAAATTTGTTCAAATATTTTTTTAGCAGTAACTTTAGTTACCCCGTGTTCTGCAGCAATATTTGAAATAATTTCTTGTTTATTCATTTTACACTCCTTATGGTTTAAAACTTATCAATATAAGATTGAATAGCCAGTGAAGGCTTTTCCTTCTTATATGTAATATTATATAGTAATTCTATTGTTTTTAATCCCAGTTTATCTTTTTGAGAAATCTCTAAAAGTACTTCAATAGAACGCAATCCTTCAACTGTTGCAAATTTTTTCAACACCTTTTTAGTTACTTTATCACCTTTTCCAATTGAATAACCGGTTGTAAAATTTCTTGACTTTTTATATGTTCCAGTTAAATATATATCGCCTATACCTGCAGGGCTAAAAATCTGTTCTTCATTTAAACCCAGTCTTTTAAGGGCTTCCTTAACTTCAGTGATGATTTTTGTAAAGAATAAGGCACGAGTATTCATTTTATATCCAAGACCTGCAACAATACCCATTAAAATAGCGACTGGATTTTTCATGATTGATAATCATTCGCAAGCTTCAATACTATCTGTTGGTTGAATCTTTATTTCGTTGCTAAGAAGTTCTTTATAAATTTTATTTGCAGTTTCGCTTGTATATCCAGCAAGTACAAATGATGTCGGTGTTTTATGAATTAATTCTGATGCAAATGATGGACCAGCTAATTTTAACACTCCTAAATTCAATTCTTTAGGGATTGATTTAATAATAGTTCCACAAAGAATATCTTTTTTTTCATAATCAAAACCTTTAGCCAAATTAACAAAATATGCTGGTTTTGTAAGATTTGGAACAACAGTTTCTGTTAAAGCTATTTTAAATGCTGCAGAAGGAATTACAAGTAATACAATATCTGCATCTTTAAAAGCTTCTTTAGGATCATTTGTTGCAAATAATTTTGAGGATAACTTCATTGAAAAATATTTAGAGTTTTTATGATTTTTATTAATATCATTTATTTCTAATGTATTTACACCAAATAAGATTATTTTGTTGTTTCTTGTATTTCCCCTAACTAAACTTTCTGCGATTGCGGTTCCAAATGCCCCAGAACCAACTATTACAATTTTTTTATTATATTTGATTTTTTTCTCTTTTTTTACGACAGAGTTATCTTTTTTTGTTTCTATATTATTATTTGTTTCCATTTTGTTTTCCTTTAATGCTTATTTTAATTGGTATTCCATCTAATTCGAATACATTTCTAATTTGGTTTTCAATAAACCTTAAATATGAAAAATGTACTCAGTTAGGTCTATTTGAAAAAATGATAAAGTGTGGAAATTTAATGTTTGAATATGTAATGTAATTTAATTTTATCTCAATACCATTATGTCTAGGTGGTTTTTTTATCATTTGAATTTCCATTAAAAAATTATTTAAAGAAGATTTTTTTATCTGTATTTTTCTTAATTCGTTAAGTTTTTTTGCTTTTTGTAATAATTTAATGATATTTTTTCTTTCTAATGCAGAAATAAACATTATAGGTACCCATGGTGCAAATTTAAACTTAACTCTAATACTATCTTCTAATTCTTTTTTATCTTCGTTATTTAATTGATCTATTTTATTAACGCCGATAATTACTGGTTTATATTCTTCTTTTAAAATACCCATAATTTTTTCATCAATTTGTGTAATTTTTTGTGTATGATCAACAATTAAAACAGTAATATCTGAGTTTAAAATGGTTAAATTAGTTCTTAATTCAGCATATCATTCAATATCATCTAAAGCTTTTTTATTTCTTTTTAATCCAGCAGTATCTGTTAGGATTATGTTTTCGTTATCTAATTTAAGTCATGTATCAATGGCGTCTCTTGTAGTTCCAGCCTCTTTAGAGACAATAACTCTTTCATCATTTAATAATGCATTTACTAATGTTGATTTTCCAACATTTGGTTTACCTACAAAACCTATCCTTAAATAATCTTGTACTTTTGTATTTGTTTTTTCTGGCAATATTTTTATTAATTTATCTAATAAGGTAGAAATACCTATTCCATGCACTGAAGAAATTGGTATTGGTTCACCAATCCCTAAAGAATAAAAGTTATTTGCTGATAAAGTCATTTCTAAATTATCTGATTTATTTACTGCAAGAATAATTTTTTTGCCTAATTTTTTTAACATATTACTTACAAAAACATCTTCATTATTTAAACCATCAACGCCTGAAACTAAAAAAATTATTACATCAGCTTCAGAAATAGCTACCTCAACTTGTGAATTAATTTCTGTTTGAAAGGAAAGGTTTAAATTCCTTGAAAAACCTCCAGAATCAATTAAATTAAATTGCCTCCCTAACCATTCACATGTTTGAATTATTCTATCTCTTGTAACCCCAAATTCATCATGCATTATTGAGACACGTTTTTCAATCAAACGATTAAAAAGTGTAGATTTCCCTACATTTGATCTCCCTATAATTGCTACTGTTGGTAAATTCTTATCCATTATTTACAATTCCTACAATCTGATTTGCGACTTCTTCAGCTGTATTAAAAGATGTATCTATATGAATAGAATTTTTTGTTGGCATTAAGGGACCTACTTTTCTATTCATATCAGATTCATTTCTATCTATAATATCTTGAAGAGTTTTTTCATAAGAAATTTGTTCTCCCATCTCACTAAATTGCTTAACTCTTCTTTTTGCAGCAACTTTAGGATCAACAAATAAATAAAATTTATAGTCTGCATCTGGCATTACTACAGTTCCAATATCTCGCCCTTCTAAAAGAACACCTGGTTTCTTACCAAATTCCATTTGCTTTTTAGAAGCAAATTCTCTAATCAGTGGGTAATGAGTTATAGAGTTTAATACATTAGAAACTTCATTAGAGTCTAAAATATTTTCATCTAATTTGATAAAATCATTTAAAATTTTTCCATTATCATCAAAAGACATTTTAATATCTTTAATCTTGTTTAAAAGTTTTTTTTCGTCATTTTCTAAATTGTTTTTTAAAGCAATTAAAGCAATTAGTCGATACATTTGTCCGGTATTAACATAAGTTAAACCTAATTTTTTTGCAACAAGCTTTGATGTAGTTGATTTTCCTGTTGCTGCTCCTCCGTCAATTGCAATTCTTAAAGTAGAGCCCATATTGCCACCCCCATTGTAATTATTGATGCTATAAATAAAATAATTGGTATAAGAAAATATAATTTTGTATTTTTAATTTCTTTAGGATTTATGTAATGTTTAATAAGTTTAATATCTTCTTTAATCGGTTTAATATCTACAGATTTTACCTCGTTTATTTTTTCTTGAATATTTTTAAATGCTGTTTGCATTTCTTCTTTTCTAAATTTTGTTTTCTTATTTAAGAATCTTATTCTTTTATTTAAAACTAACATTTTTTGATCTGCATCTACAAGATTCATTCTATTATCCAATGTATTTTTAATAATACTTATTGGTTCTTCTTCTTTTTCACCCGAATCTAAAGGAATTTCTGCTGTAAAGTTTGTTTGATGTTTTTCTCGAATAGAATATGATTCTTTTTTTATTTCGTATATTTTATCATCATTCTTTTTTAAAATTTTTAATAAATCTTCATTATTAGAATAAGCATTTTCAATATTTTCTGAAGAAACCATCATTATATTTTCAAAATATAATTGACTTTGGTCAGATAAAAGATCTATTCTCTTTTCAATTTTTGACAATAGGATTTTATTTTCTTCTGGGATATTCAAATTTATTATATTTTTATTCATTCTATTTAAATTTAGCTAAAGTTTTTTAAAAGTTCATTCATTTTTTCTTCTGGTTGATACTCAGAAACATTAAATATCTGTTCTTTATTTTTATAACCTACAAAAGTTGGCACTGATTTTATATTTAGTTGTTCGTTTTCTCATAAATTATTATCATCAACATCAACCTCAACAAAAATTACATTTGGATGATTATGTTTAATTTTATCAATTAATAATTTGGCCATTTTACATTGACCACATCATTCTGCACCAAAAATAATTAATATATTTTCATCTGTTTCAATTTTAGTATTTAAATCTTTAAATTCAATTTTTTCCATCTTTATTCCTTCACTAATACTTCTCTTGGTTTAGAACCTCTTGCAGAACCTATAATACCCTCATTTTCTAAAGTTTCAATAATATTAGCTGCTTTATTATATCCAATATTTAAATGTCTTTGTAACATAGAAACAGAAGCTTTTTTATATTTAATAACAATATCTTTTGCTGCAATATATGATGGGTCATCAAGTTCGATTAAATTTCCATTCATAAATAACGAGTTATCAATTTTTTGAGGATCTATCGTAAAAAAAGGTTTACATTGCGATTTAGCAAACGCAGTAATATCTTCTATTTCTTGATTAGAAACTAAAGCACCTTGTGCTCTAAATGGTAATTTGCCATATAAAGATAAAAGCATATCTCCATCACCAATTAATTTTTCTGCTCCAACTTGTCCAAGAATTGTTCTTGAATCAATTGAAGAAGCAACTGTGAAAGCCATTCGTGATGGGATATTTGACTTAATTGTTCCTGTAATTATTTCTGTCGATGGTCTTTGCGTTGCTAAAATCATGTGAATCCCAGCAGCTCTTGCTTTTTGTGTAATTCTCATAATTGATTCCTCAACCTCTTTAGCAGACACCATCATTAAATCAGCTAATTCATCAATAACAATAATTATAAATGGTTTTTTATCCTTACCATCTGCAATTAATTTTCTATTTAATTCATCAAGCTTTTTAACACCATTTTCAGCCATGATTTTATATCTGTTTTCCATCTCTTGTACCATCGCTTTTAAAACTTTATTTGCATTTTCAGCATTAATAACAACTTGAGCAAGTAAATGGGGTACACCATGGAATGGCGCAAATTCAACCATTTTAGGATCTATTAAAACTAATTGAACATCTGTTGGTTTATATTGTAATAAAATTGAAGCAAGAATTGTATTCATTGCAACCGACTTACCAGATCCTGTTGAACCAGCAACTAATAAATGTGGTGCTTTTGTTAAATCAAATGATAATGATTTACCAGAGACATCTTGACCTATCGCAATTTGAATTCCATGATTGCTTTTTGTCATATTATCAAATACATCTCTAAATAAAACTGGTTTTTTAATTAAATTTGGAATTTCAATACCAATAAATGATGTTCCAGGAATTGGAGCAATTAATCTAATATATTCAGCTCCAAGTCTTAATTTAATATTTTCTTCTAAATTTGTAACTTTAGATGTTTTAACACCAGAAGCTAGTTCTATTTTAAATGTTGAAACTGTAGGTCCTATTTCAAATGAATTAACTGTTGCATCAATTCCAAATGAGTCAAAAACCTCATTTAATATTTTAGAATTATCATGAACTTCCTTAATCAATTCTTTATCGTTAAAATTCGTATGTTTAGAACTTAATATACTTGTAGAAGGTAATATATATGGTTTACATCAATTTTTTGGACGCACATTTTTATCCACAGCATCATCCAAATTAAGTTCTTTAAGTGTTTCTTCTTTTAAATAATCATTTTTAGGATGATGATGTTTTTTTTTATCAGTTTCTCCAACATAATCCTCAATGGTTACTTCAGCTGTTGAAACTGATTCAATTTTTGATAATTGAAACTCATGTGATTTTTCAATTTCTTCAGGAATTGAAAGAAACTCTTCTACTGTCATGTCAGATAAAACATTTTCAAGAATAACATTTCTTTCACCAGTATCTTCTAATTTAATTTGCAATTCTAAGGTTTCTTCAATATGTTTTTCTAATTTTGAATCACTATTAAAAATTTCTGAGTAATATTTTTCAATAGAATTTAATTCATTATCCTCTTCAGGATAATTCATAATTTGTTCTGCAAAAGACTCAATGTAATTATTTGCTAATGTTTCTTTTTCTAAAATATTTTGTTTTTCAGAACTTTTTTTTAGTTTAGAATAAGAAGCACTACCAAGTGATCTTAGTATTTCTTTTTTTCTTTGTTCAGAAATTGATGATTTTTTTCTATAAAATTCATTATTTTCATCAACTTTTTTTAATACTTTTGATTTTAAATTTTTTAGTCTTTCTCTTTCTGATTTTATTTTTTCAGAAAGTTCTTCATAACTTGTTGTATCCATATTATCTTTTACTTTTTCAATAATTTCAACTCTGTGTTTTTGTTCTTTTGCAAATTTTAATTCAAATTCTTTTGTGGGTAAATTAAGATCAATAGATTCAACCTTTTTGGAACTTAAATTCGAATTATTTTTTTGACTTGAAAACATAAATTTTTCTCATAATATTTGAAAATCATCAAAAATAATTACATAAACAAAATAAATAACTACAATTAATAAAAAGATTAACATAAGAGGTTCAAATCCTCAACCACCAGCAGCTCAAAAAATAAGTGGAAGTATAAAACCTAAATTTAAAAAAGTTGCTGTATTATATGTTTTTATAATTTCTGGCGTACTTATTTTTTTAAATTGTTCTAGAAATAAAAAATTATAATAACTACCTAACGAATTATAGCCAATAACTTTTAATCCGCTTGATGAAAGCAATAATACATCAGTTATAAAAAATAAAAATACAATAAGCAATGCAATGCTTGCTATTGCTCTTTTTTTTGTGAAAAACTTAAAAGAATCTAAAAAATAATATGTAGATGCCAAAGCTATAAGTGTTAATCATATAGCAATATTTAATGCATTTCCTATAAAGGGGACAATAAGAAATGTCTCAAATAAATAAAGAGGATTAAATCCAAAAGGAAGTAAAATAACAGAAAAAAGCATAGCTAAAGAGACTAATATAATTATTAGTCCCATTTTTTTATTTTTTTGATCTAAAATAATTTCTTTTATTCTATTCATTATTTTTATCCATTATATTAAAAATAATTGTAGGAGTTTTTTTAAAACTTTCTCTAAAAATTTTACTAATAAGTTTATTAAGTGAAGGCAATAATTTACTTATATGAATTTTTTTATTAGCTGCATCTTCACTAGACTTAAGAATTAATTCTTTAACTTTTGATAAAGTGTTTTCTTTTCCTTGTGTAATAACTACACCTTTCATTTGAATATCGATATCTGATTTAATAACAAACTCTTTCGGATCGTAAATAAAGGATATCGAAGTTATTCCGTTTTTTCCTAAAACTTTTCTTGTTTCAATTAATTCACTATCAATAGATTGATCTCCATTAGCTTCCATAACTAATGAAGCTACTTGAATTCCTTTTTGGGTTAATCCTTCATACTCACCGTTTGAAAATGAGAACTTTTCACCATTATCGGCAAGAATAATATTTTTTTCATTCATTCCATTTTCAATTGCAACATTTTTTGCAGCAAGCAAATCTTTAAAATAACCAGAAACCGGCATAAAGTATTTTGGTTTTAAAAATGTTAAATAATTTCTAATATCAAACCTAGATGTTCCAAATAAAATTTTTGTTCCTTCTTTTGGAGTTATAACTTTAGGATCAACTCTTGTTATTTTATTAACTACATTAGCAAAAACATGTTCATTACCAGATTGTGGTAATGCAAATAAACAAACAATATCATCTTCTTCAAAAGCAAAATCATTTGCATTATGAGCTTCGATAATCAATTCTATGGCTCTATATAGTTTTGTTCTTGTTCCTGATAAAATAACAATAGATTTATCACTATCTTCTTTTTTAAAATCAGAATATAGTCTAATTGGAAATTCTTCAATTTCATTATTTTGCATCATTATCTTAATTAATTTAAATAATATTTCAGATTTTAAATAAATTTTCTTTTTATTTTTCTTAGCAATATTTATTATTTCAACAACATTAATTATTTCATCTTCATATAATGCGACAATAATTCTTTGATTTTTATTAATAATACTTTTTATCTCATTTGTTATTCTATAATTTGAAGATAAACTTTTTACTTCACCTGTTCTACCAGAGTCTGAAAGTAATAATAAATTATTTTCATTGACCATTTCAGTCATATAATTCATAGCAGTTGTATTGTATTCTTTAATTGAATCAAATACGTAATCAGTTAAATATAAAATATTTCCATCTTTAGTTTCAAATTTATAGCCAAATGTTCCAGGAATTATTGAACTCATAGGAATAGCTTTTACTTTAACACCTGAAACTTCTTTTGTTTCTCCCTTTTCGAAAGGGATTTGATTTCATTCCTTTGTCGGAACATCAAAAAATACCTCAAGTGAATCAAGAGTTATTTTTGAACCATATATTTCTATATCTTTTTTTATATTAATTATTTGTTGTAATGAGCCAATATTCATTCTATTGGCAGATGAAAGGAAAATTGCTTTAATTTTATCCCTGTTTAATTCTAAGTATTCCATATTAGGAATAAAGTGTTGTACCCCAAAATCATTATTTAATGGTTCATAAACACCAGAATCTAATATATATATTTTAGAATCAATCTCTAATATATAAAGCCTTTTTTCCTTTTCATCAAGCCCTCCAAGGGCTAAAACATTAATTTTTAACATAATAAAATTATACTATAATACTAAGAGTGTTTAACATCTCTTAGTTCTTTTAGTTTCTCCTTAAACTCTTTTGGTATATCTGATTTATAAGTTACTTCTTTTCCATCAATATCAATAAAACTTAATTCAATAGAATGTAAAAACTGTCCATAACCAGGATCAAAAACTTTATTTCCGTATTCTGGATCATTTAAAACTGGAGCATTAAGAAATTTAGAATGTACACGAATTTGATGTGTACGACCAGTCATAATGCTATATTCTACATATTCATTTTTTGGAAAAGATTCAATCACTCTAAATTTAGAAATTGCCATTTTTGAATTTTGCATTTGTGGGCTCATTTTTTTTCTATTAAAAGGATCTCTTCCAATTGGAACCTTAATAATTCCTTTAGAATTTTTATATTTGCCATCTGTAATTAATCTATATAACTTCTTGACTTTGCCTTCTTCAAATTGTTTTGCCATATAGTTGTGAAAAACATCATTTTTAGCAATAATTAATAAACCTGAAGTATTTTTATCTAATCTATGGATAATCCCTGGTCTTATTGTATCTTTCATTGATAATTGATCTGTTTTACCAATTAATATATTTGCTAATGTAAATTTTGTATTATTACTTCCGGGGTGAACGACCAATCCTGAGGGTTTTTCAATGACAAAATAGTTTTCATTTTCAAAAATAATTTTTGGCATTTCTCCATTTTCTCAAGGCAACAAATTATCGTGTTGTGTCTTTATCTGATTTTTAAAAATAATGTCTGCTTCACCTTGTAAAATGTAACCAGGTTTTGTAATACTTTCCCCATTTACACTAACATGACCCATTTTAATATGTTGTTTTATTTTTTCACGTGATAAATCTTCAATTTCTTTGGCTAAAAATTGGTCTAATCTTTCTTTTGATGTTGAATTAAATTTTATTTCCATTATCAATTAATTCTAAAGAAGCTTTATAAAAACTGCTCTTTCTTTTTTCTTTATCAACTAATGATTTTGAAGCATTCTCAACAAATTTTTTATTTTCAAGCATTTTATTTGCTCGATTTAACTCAAATGTAATTTGTTTTTTAACTGCACTTTTTAGATCTTTTATTGATTTTTTATCGCCATTTTCAAAAGAAGTATAAATTACGCCGACCCCAGGATAAATATCAATGCTATGATAATTTTCGCTTTTATTTGTTAATATTTTGGCATTTAAATAACTGATATATTTATTAACAAAATCATTATCAATTTTGTTTTCACTTTCAATAAAAATTTCGATCGCCTCTCCTTTTACATGTTTAGGATCAGAGTCAATTTTTCTTGCTGATTTTAAACAAGCAATTAATTCTTTCATTAGTTTTGGCTCTTCAATATCATTAGTTGTATATCTTTCTTTCAAAATAGAATTTTCTAAAGTAATATTTTTATCCAAATCTCAATATAATTCCTCAGTTATAAAAGGTAACATCGGATGTAGTGTTATTAATAAATCTATAAATATATTAATTGCTCTACTTGTTGCTTCAAGATTATTTTCGATTTTAATAAATTCTAAATAATTATTTGCAAAATCGTCAAAAACTAATTTATTCATTTCTGAAAAAATTAATGATAAATTATATTCTTCGATATTTTTACTTATTAATTTTTTAAAATTATTAATCTTTGCAATAATGTATTTATCAATGATTGATAAATCTAAATCTTGAATTTTTCTTCTTTCAAATTTATTGTCGCTTGCAAGAATTGATAATAAATTTTTGGAATTAAATAATTTATTATTTAAATCTCATGCTGATTGTATTTTAGTTTCGTTAAATTTGATATCTTGTCCAGGTGTTGAATTACCAAGTAAGAAAGACCTTAATGCATCTGAACCTCAATTAGCAATAATATCCATAGGATCAATTCCATTATTTAATGATTTAGACATTTTTAAACCATTTTTATCTCTAATTAAACCATGGATAATTGCATTTTTAAAAGGTGCTCTTCCATCTAATTCTAAAGATTGAAATATCATTCTTGATACTCAAAATAAAATAATATCATAGCCAGTAAAAATAGTGTCTGATAAATAATTGAGATTATCAGATCTTTTAATGACATTTTCATCACTAAATATAATTGGTCATAAAGCTGATGAAAATCATGTATCTAAAACATCACTATCTTGAATTCATTCTAGACCAGGAGATTCTTTTTGAACTTTTATATCTTCGCCCTTATACCACGCCGGAATCCGATGTCCTCATCATAGTTGCCTTGAAATACATCAATCTTCCATATTTTCTAATCAATTTAAATATATATTTTCAAATCTTTGGGGTGAGAATTTAATATTAGTTTCTTTATGATTTTGACTTTCTTTGGCAAATTTTGCTAAGTGTGACGATTTTAAAAATCACTGTTTTGAAATCATTGGCTCAACAATTGCACCAGATCTTGTAGAAACTCCAATAGACATTTTATGATCATTTATAGAACTTACCATATCTTTTTGTTTAAGAAAATCAATAATTTGATTTCTTGCTACAAATCTGTCTAAACCTTTTCATTGCATTCCTAATTCATTTAAAGTTGCATCTTTATTAAAAATATTAATTAATTCTAAATTATATTTTTTATATAAATCGTAATCATTAAAATCATGTGCTGGTGTTGCTTTCATTACTCCAGAACCCATTTCTATATCCACATATGAATCCCCAATAATTTTTAGTGATTTTCCAGTTAAAGGATTTAATAATTTTTTGCCAATGAATTTTTTATATCTATCATCTTTAGGATTAACAAAAATACCAGTATCTCCTAAAATAGTTTCTGGTCTAGTTGTTGAAATAACTAAAAATTGATCGCTATCATCAAATTTATATTTAATATCATACATTTTGCCGTTAATATCTTTATGTTCTAATTCAATATTTGAAATAGCTGTCATTAATACAGGGTCTCAATTTATTAATCTTAAATCCTTATAAATTAATTTTTTTTCATAAAGTTTAATAAAACTTTTTGTAACTAATTCATTTATATCTTTATCTAAAGTAAATTTTGCTTTGTCATAATCAAGGGCGATGCCTAATTTATCTCATTGCTTTTCAATTCTTTTAGTAAATGTATCTTTTCATGCAAAAATTCTTTGTACAAATTCTTCTCTACTGAAGTCATATCTATTTTTTCCTTCTTCTTTAAAAATTTGTTGTTCAACTTTAGCTTGCGTAGCAATTCCAGCATGATCAACACCAGGATATCAAATAACTTCATATCCATTAAGTTGTTTATATCTAATTAACATATCTGGATAATATGAATCTCAAGCATGACCTAAATGTAATTTTCCTGTTACATTTGGTGGTGGAAGTAACATTGTAAAAGTTTTTTCGCCTTTATTTTGTGACTTAAAATAACCATTTTCTTTTCAAAATGATTGTATTTTTTCTTCGGTTAAAGAAGGGTTATATTTTTTCATCTATTTTTTAAAAATACGTTGATATATCTCTTCATAGTTTTGTACAGGGATAATTTTTAATTTATCTAAAACATTTTTAGGAATGTCTATTAAGTCACGAACATTTTCTTTAGGAATAAAAATTGTTTTTAATCCTGATCTAAAGGCTGAAATACTTTTTTCTTTTAATCCACCTATAGGTAAAACTTTTCCTCTTAAAGTAATTTCTCCAGTCATTCCTAAATATTGCGAAACTTTTTTACCAGTTATTGCAGAAATGATTGCAGTTGTAAATGTAACACCTGCTGATGGTCCATCCTTAGGTGTTGCACCATCTGGTGAATGAATATGAATATCCTTATCTTTTAAGAAAGAAATGTCTTGGATTCCTAGCTCTTTATAATTAGCTTTAATAAATGAAAGAGCTATTTTTGCAGATTCTTGCATCACATCTTTTAATTGACCTGTTATAACAATTTCACCTTTACCGTTATATAAACTTACTTCAATAGGTAAAATATCTCCACCATATTGTGTTCATGCTAAACCTGTCACAGTACCTGTTTGTGGTTCACTATCAATTTTTGTATAATCAAATTTTTGTGGCCCGAGTAATTCTTGAATAATTTCTGGTGTAATTGTTAAAGGAATTTTAATTTTTTCACCAGCTAATTTTTTAACTAAAAGTTTTCTAGCTATTGTACTTGCTTCACGATAAAGTTGTCTTACCCCAGCTTCTATTGTATAATGCCTAATCAAATCTTTGATAGCAGCAGCATTTCATTTAAACATATTTGTAGGGATTTTTGTTTCTTCTTTCACTCTTTTTAATAAGTGCTTTTTAAAAATTCCAATTTTTTCAATTTCTGTATATGAAGAAATTTCAACAAAATCTAATCTATCAATTAATGGTTCTGGAATATTTTTATAATAATTAGCTGTTGCAATAAAAGTTACATTTGAAAGATCGTATTCTTCTTCGATGTAATGATCTTGAAACATTGCATTTTGTTCATAATCTAAAACTTCTAGCATTGCAGAAGTTGGGTCTCCTTTAAAATCAGCAGACATTTTATCAATTTCATCAAGTAAAATAACTGGGTTGATAACACCTGCTTTTTTCATTGCTTGAATTATTTTCCCTGGATTTGAAGCAATATATGTTCTTCTATGCCCTCTAATTTCAGCCTCATCTTTAACTCCACCTAAAGAAATTTTTATAAATTTTCTATTTAATGCATTAGCAATAGATCTAGCTAGTGTAGTTTTACCAGTTCCTGGAGGACCAACTAAAGCTAAAATTGAACCTTTTGCTTTAGGGTTTTGTTGTTTAACAGCCAAAAACTCAATAATTTTATCTTTTGGTTTTTCTAAACCATAATGTTCTTTATCAAGAATTTTTTTAGCATTATTAATGTCAACATTTTCCTTGTCTTCTTGTCAGTAAGGTAAATCAAGCAATCAATCTATATATTGCCTTATAATATTTGCCTCTTGCGCTTGTGGTGCTGTAAGTTCTAATTTGCTAATTTCAGAAAGCACTTTATTTTTTATATGTTCTGGATAAGGATTATTTTCTACTCTTTCTCTATAATTTTCAAATTCGTTTTTATTTCCAGATATAGTATCAAGTTCATTTTGAATAGCTTTTAATTGTTCTCTTAAATAATATTCTTTTTGTTGACTTTGGACCTTATCTTTAACTTTATTATTAATTTCGTCTTTTATTTCTGATTCATATTCTGAAAATAATGATTTATCAGCTATATTTGAGAATTTTTTAATAATAAATAAATATCTTTCTAAAACATTAATGTTGTAAACTATTTCTCTTGTTTCTTTATTATTTAAAGAAGAAATAGCAGCAACCCTATCAATAAATTGTGAATTAGTTAATCTTTTTATAATATTAATTTCTTCTTCATCAACTGAAAAAATATTAGTTTTTGATATAGCGTATAAAAGCAAATCTCTCATTTCTTTTATTTCTAATTTTGAATCTTGAATTTCAACAACATCTTTATATTCACAAGCAAAAACACCGTTATCATATTTTTCTTGTTTAATAATTTCTACTCTTTTAATCCCTTCTAATAGAACGTTCAAACCTTGATTTTCATTTTGTTTTATAAGTTTTACTAAAATCCCGTAAAGAACACCTTCAGATGTCAAATCTGAGCTTTGTACAATTAAAAGTGTGTTGTCATGATTTTTAACTGAATCATCAATTGCAATATATTGTACTTCTTCTAATAATTTAACTTCTTTAATTGAAAGAGGCATAATTATTTCTTCATTAAGCACTAAAGTGGGTAATTTTTTATTTGCCAATATTCTCTCCTTTGAGTATTAATTTATTTAGAGATTTTTTCGATAAGTTTTTGATAAACAATGTTGTTTTCAAGTGAAACATTGTTAACTTGTTTTTTGACTTCTTCGATATTGGTATTATTTTTTTCTGCTATGTTTTTAAATTCTTTTTCAACATCTTCCTCAGAAACTTTTATATCTAATTCGTCAACTAATTTTGAATAAATAAGTCCATCTCTAATTCTTTTCATTGATGATGTTTTTAAATTTTGTTCTTTAAATTCTTCTTTGGATAATTTAAGCATTTTTAAGTAATCATCCATTTTCATTCCATTTTGAGCAATTTGTGCTTCTAATCTTTTTCATTCTTGTTGAATTTCTTCTTCTACTAAAACATCAGGAATAGAAATTTTTGTGCCCTCTAGTTTAACAATCTCGTCAAAATATTCTCTGAAGTATTTATCTTCAGCTTCAGCTACTTTTTTCTCTTTAGCAACTTCTTTAATTTTTTTAACTAATTCTTCTTTAGAATTAAAACCAAATTCTTTTAATTTAGCTGTTAATTCTTCGCCCTCTAATTTTGCAATTGTATTAATTGTATTAATTTTTACATCAAATGTCGCTTCTTTACCTTTTAAATCTTCTGAAGGATATTGTTCAGGGAATTTAACTGTAATTGTTTTTTCTTCGCCTTTTTTCATCCCGATAAGTTGATCTTCAAAGTTATCGATAAATTGTTTAGATCCAATTTTTAAATCAAATCCCTTCGCTTCTCCGCCTTCAAATGCAACACCATCAACTTTTCCTAAATAATCAAGATTTACAATATCATCATTAGCAATTGCAGTATCTCCATCTTTTTCTACTTTTTTAGTTAATAATGTTTCTAGTTGTTCAAGTTCTTTATTTATTTCATCTTCAGATACTTCTTCAACTTTCATTTCAACTTTAATAGAACTTCTGTCACCAATTTTTACATTAGGCATAGCAACAGATTCTAATACTGCTTCAACTTCATCTCTAGATATTTTAATAATTTTGAAATTTGGTCTTGTTGCAATTTTTTCTTTAGAAAGTAATTCAATTGCTTTATTTGATTCTTTATCTATCAATAAATCAGCAGCCTTATTAAATAAAGCATCTTCAGAGATATTTTGTTGCGCTATATTTTTAGGAACTTTACCCTTTCTAAAGCCTTTAAGTTCTAAGTTTTCAATTAGTTTATTTTCTGCTTGTTCAATATAATTTTTTCATTCTGAACCTGTTGATTTTATTTCAACAGTAATAAATTTGTCATTTTTAATTAATTTTAAATCTGCCATTTTGTTTCCTTATTTTTCTTGTCTATTATATATACTAATAATAATTATACCTTTATAAATTCTCAATAGAATTAAACCTTTCTAATTTCTTTGCAACTTCTTCTATATTAGAAATGCTACTTATCAAGGATTTTTCATCAAATAATTTATACAATGCATATAAAACAATATCTGAATAATTACTTTCTAAAGATTGACCTAAATACTTAGTAAGATATATTTCTTTTAACAGTTTTACACCAGGGTTTATCAAAGAAGGAAACTGTTGTAATTGATATCTTAAATGTTCTCTATCTTTTAAATAATCTTCTTCAGATTCATAATTTATATAATTTTTTGGATTACCAAATTCAAGTTCGAGATCAAGCTTTTGTTGACACAATATATCAAATATAAGCGCTTTGTTTCTCTGACTTTTTATGTTTTCAAACAAATAATTAATTTCGTCTTTAAAAAGATTTAAATTAAATTTGTTTAATTGACTTATTAATTCTTGATAATCATTTTTATCATTGTCTAATCTAATTAATAAATCAATTAATTTATTCACTGTAAGCGAATATTCTTGCCCATCATCTTTTAATGGTATTTTATTTAAAGAATTAAGTAAAAATTCTTCAAAAGCCATAGGAATATATGGCATTGAAAGTTCTTTGTTTATTAGATTTAAAGCTCTTTCATAATTATTTTCATTAATGTTGTTTTGTATTTGTAATTTAATTTGATCGTAATATTTATTATTCATTATTTTTATCCATTGTTATTTTTATCCACAATTTATATAAAAAAAATGGCGCCCGAGACAGGAGTCGAACCTGCGACCCCATGCTTAGAAGGCACGTGCTCTATCCTACTGAGCTACTCGGGCATCACCAATTAAATAATAACATAATTAAATATCATTTTTTATAAGTATATATGTTTTATTGAAAATAATCCGCTTGGTTCGATTTCTAAGATTCCATATGAAGGACCATTGTCCCCTTTTGGCGAAGTTATTGAACCTGGATTAAATCTTGTAATGCCGTCTTTAGTCTCGTTCGCATCAATATGATCATGTCCATGCAAAATTAATTTTGCACCATTTTCCTTCGCTATGGCTCTCATTTTTTTAAAAGTTTTTTTGTTTAATGTAAAACCAACTGTATGTCCATGTAGTATCATTATTTTTAAATTATTTAATTCAACAAAAATTTCCATTGGAGAAATCCCTTGTACATCACAATTTCCAGTAACAACTTTATCAAACTTTGAACCTTGTTTTTTTTCTTCATTAGCGTCATTTAAATCAAAATCCCCCATATAAAACTTAAACTCACAATCACTATTTTTAGCAATTATTTGGTCCATTAATTTAATATTTCCGTGAACATCAGATATTAATAGTATTTTCATAATTAAATTATATTACTTTTCTTATTTGGGTATATATAATTTCAAACATAACAATTGATATAGGTAGTTTTATTAAATTAAAAGCTATATTTCAGCCGGCGTAAGTCATCATAGTTTTAAAAGGTGTGTTATAAAAACTATTTCAACCACCAAATCAAAGAGGAAAAAATAGCAACATATTTCCTAATAATGCTGTAAATATTCAAATTAATATAGTAAATATTGCACCAAATATTGTGGTTTTATTTTTATTAAAGAAATAATCAATTAATATTAAACTAAATGCCATATAAACTAAATCTGATGCTCCAATTGGCTCACCGCCAGTTGCTAAAGTAAATCAAGGATAAATTAATGAAATAATAATAGAATTTTTAATCCCAACAAATCTTCTTGACATCAATAAAAAAACAAATGAAAAATCGAGTTTATAAAAGGAAAACATAGGTATTTGATACAACACTAATGCGCCGCACAATGCCAAAAATATAGATGATAGAGCCAATTTTTTTATTTCATTATTCATTGTATAATATTATAGCAAAGGAGAGTAATGAAAAATAATATAATTATTGAAATACCTAAGGGTTCAAATATTAAATACGAAATCGAAGATGGGGTTATTAAAGTTGATAGAATTTTATTTGGTTCAATGGTATATCCTCAAAATTACGGGTTCTTTAAAGAAACTTTAGATTGAGATGGAGACCCGCTTGATGTTCTAGTTTTTTCTGACCAACCATTCCTACCAGGGACAGAAGTTCCAATAAAAATTATTGGTGCAGTTAAAATGATTGATGGTGGAGAGACAGATACTAAAATTCTTGGCGTAATTGATGTTGACCCAAGATATGAAAAAATTAATTCAATTGATGATATTCAGCCACATTTACTTGCAGAAATCAAAGATTTCTTTGAAAACTATAAAAACTTGCAAAAAAAAGAAGTTATTATTAATGGTTTTGAAGGTTTAGAATATGCATTGAAAGAATTAGAAGAAACTAAAGAATTATATAAAAATTGAAAACATTTGGACAAAAAAGAATTTATTGAAAAAATGAAAATTGAACATCCAGAAAAATTTCAATAATTATTAAAATAAATAAAAAAAATGAAGTTAAACTTCATTTATTTTTTTGCTTTATTTTTTTGTTTCATTTTTTTTCGAGCTTTGGATATTTCAAGTTTTTTATTAATCCTTTTTTGTCGTTTTTCTCCACGCTTCAGAATTTCTTCTTGTTTATTCATATCATCTTTAGTCATAGGTGTTCAATCATGAATATCATAAACTCTTTTTAATTGTGCGACAGTTATTAATGCTTGATTATCTAAAGCAGCTATTTGCTCAACAACATCATACATTTCTTCCATATTAATAATCATTTTTAAATCATTTCTTTTTTTATGAGTATAACCACCTTCAACTTGAACTAAAGTATGACCTCTATGATAATTAGTATCATTCCAAAAATCAGAAATTTCTTTTGATTTATCAGTTATTATAAATAATTCTGCTTTAGCTGTTGAAGAATATATTAAACCAGAAACCATTGAATAAGTAAATGAAAATACAAATGAACCTAATAATTTTGGAGAAAGAATGGTATTGTGTACAAAAGATTCTCAGTTTGATTTAATTCCAAAAGCTTCAAAATTAGATTGCACAAAGTATCTAACAAATATCCAAAGCGCAGCATTGATAAAAGAAACACCAAATAAAAATGGACCTAAATTTCTACCTTTTTGTCTTGAATAAAATCTTAAAACAGGATCTAATCCCATTGTACATGCACCAACTTTAAATGCAATACCAACAGATACACCATAAGTTACTCCAGATAAAAATGCAACAAATAATGTATTAAGCAAGCTAAGTGGTTGAATTATTCCAGTTATTTTGTCATAAGTGTGGATAAGATCATATTTAAACCCTGGCACATAAGTTAAGAACATCGTCATAAGAGCATTTACAACTAAATATGTTATGGAAAGAAAACAAAATCTTCTTGAATATCATTTAAACATTAAGTAAATAATGGGAATATTTGCAAGTGCATAAAAAAGATAGTAAAAAGTCGCTCTGAATTGAGCATAAGTTAAACCTATAACAAGTTTATTAGTATCTCCACGAAAAAAGATATCTTGCATGGTATATACTATACCACCAGATATACCTGCTAATCCAGGTGTAAATAACTCAGCCGAAAGAACTAAATAGTAAACAGAAAAAGAACTCAAACATCCCGCAAAGCAAACAAATAAAAAAACTTTCTTTTTACTCATTCTTATTTTTGAAGGATGTAATAATTTTGTGTTCGCCATATACTCTATTTTATCAAATCTATTTCAAAATTTATATTTTTATTAGATTTATCAAACCTTATTCAAATGATGTTATTCTTATAAATAAAATGATCACCATCATTAAATTCACCACCATTGATATTTTTAAAAAATTCTGAAATTTTTAAATCACTATCTTTTGCAGGAAGTTTTAACTTATGAGAATAATTTTCAATAAAATATTTTACTGAAACATCTCCTTCCACTAAAAATGTTGTTGGAGACAACTCATAAACACCATCTTTTTCAAGGTCTTCTTCATCATATATCTCTCCTAAAATTGATTCAATAATATCTTCCATGGTAACAATCCCTAACATAAAACCATCCTCATCATTAATGATTGCCATTTTATTTCTTCTGCTACGTAAATTTTCAAAAGCAGTTAAAATTTCATCGTCCATTTCTAATTCTAAAAAATCTAAAATATAATTTGAAAGAATTATTGATTTGTTTGCTAGTTTATCTTGTAATAATTTACCAGTAGATAATATACCTTCTACTTTTCCATCTTTATTTATTAATGGAAATCTAGAATGACTATATTTTGTAACAGCTTTTATCGCTTTGCTTATTGTAATATTTACTGGTAAAGAAATAACATCTTTTTTAGGAACTATTATTTTTTTAATTGTTTGTTCATCTATATACAATGTTTTTTTAATAATGTTTTGTTCGTATTTATTAGTTATTCCATGCAAAGTGGATTCTTCCAAAGCAATGTTTATTTCTTCATCAGATGCTAAAGAACTTCTTTTTTCTTCATTTATCATTTTACTTAATAAATAAGTTACCGGTTTCAATATCAAATTAACAGCTTGCAATACCCAAGAAAACTTCATAGTTCCTTTTTCAGGCATTTTTTTAGCTAAAAGTTTAGGCAATAATTCACCAAAAACTATAATTAATACAGTCATCAAAACAAATGAAATTGCATAACCAACAAATGAACCTTTAAATATTAATGTTCCAAATATAAATGTTGATAGTGTTGAAATTAAAACATTAACAACATTATTAAATATTACGATAGCAGTAATATGTTCATTATAGTTATTTACAAAATTTAAAACTCTTTTAGCCCTTCTTACTGATTTATTATTTTTGTTCTTTTGAACAATTGATTGTAATTTTATTTTACTTGCAGAAGAAATAGCCATTTCTGAAAATGAAAAAAATGCAGAAATGCTTATTAATATAAGTAAAACAAAACAAAGTGAAATTATTATTAATATCAATTTAATTATCCATCATTAATATAATACCTTTAATTATGCATTAATGTATAATATTATATAATGTTAATTAAAAGTAAGAGTACCGGTAAAAATATGTTCGGTAAGACATCAAGTATTATAAAAAGAAATTGAAAAAAACTAACCATTATTATAGCAATTTTGGTTTCATTATTAATTGGTTTAGGAGTTGGATTATATTTTGTTTTTAGAAAGGCGCCAATTGCTTTAAGATCCGATGTTTTAAATAATAATATAGTATCTCTTGAACAAGCTAAATCCAACCTTTTAAATCCAGGCGAAAAAGATAAAAACAAAGCTATGGGATTGTTCTTTTATAAAAAAGATAGTGAAATAACTAATTTTTTAACTTGAGGTAATTCAGGTGGTGAAAAAGCAACCGATAATATATTCAGCGAAAAAATTGGTCCATTATCTACATGAGCAACAAAAAGTTCCACTAATGCTAATAGCATAAATTGATATGCAATAAATATTGATAAAAATTCTAATATAGCATCCAACTTATTTTTAACAAAAAGTTTAAATGACAGTAGTTATGTTGTAAATGAAAAATTAATTAGAAATCCTTCAGCAGTTTATAATCCATTTAAAACTATAGATGATTTAACTTATAAGACAGACTCAAAGGGTAATGAAGAGTATGATGATTCTTCAAAAAATTACAATACATTAGCTGATGTAAAAAAAACTGGAGATAAAAATGAAATTACAGATTGATCTTTACAAGTAGGCAAAAATAGTTCCTTACAAAATTTTATTATTAATGAAGGAACTACATTAATATTCAATAAAACACATTATTTATCACAAGTTATGCATTTTAAAGTATCTGATAAAGAAAAAGATAAAGCATCGGTTAATAATTTAAGTGAATATTACTCCTTGTTTTTTGAGGCAGTTCAAGAAACAGCTAATAAACAATAATATAAAGAAATAAAAATAAGCTTTTAGCTTATTTTTATTTCTTTATTTCCAACTAATTCTTTTATAAGAAATTCAATTTTAGTATTATTAACTTCTTCAATTTCTGGATTTTGTGATCTATATTTTAATCTATTTATATATTTATCTATATTTAAGTTTGAATTAATAATAGTTGTTTTATTCGCTTTTAATCTATAATCAAGAATTGGTATTAAAACATTTTCTTTGAACCAGGGAGTTGGTCTTTCTGAACCCAAATCATCTAAAACTACAACATTCGCCTTCTTTATTTGTTCAATATACATACTATAATTATTATTAGAATCACTCATTGCTGATTGGGTCTTAGTTATAAGTTCAGATATATTTACAAAAGCAACTTTTTTGCCATGAGAAGCAATCATATTTAATAAAGCTATACAAGCATATGTTTTACCTGAATTACTATTACCTCATATTCAAAGACCTTTTGGACTCTTATTTTTTTCTATACAATTTAAAATTACTTTGCATTCCTTTGCTAATTGTCTTTTACTTTCGACTCAATTAACATCATTAAGATCTAATAAGTAATATTTTTTTCAATCTATTGGTAATTTATAAGAATAATTTAAACTTTTATCATATATTTTTTTAGCCTCTTCAGTATTTTTTGTATTAGGAGTGTATTCTCATTCTACAACATCACCATTAATCTTAATAGATACTTTATAACCTTCAGGCATATTTTCTTCATCAAGAGCTGTTAATATTATTGATTGATTTTCCAAAAGAAAAGAATCATCACAATCTTTTAAAATTGTTTTAATTTCTTTATTTTTAGCTATTTGTTCTTTTAAAAAATCTATCATGTTTAAAAAATAGGAATATCTTTCATTAATTCTTGGTTACTTGGTTCTTTTGGTTTATTATTCTTCAACTTATAACTTACTCTTAAATGCTGAATCAACTTTTCTGGGGTATTAATATTTTCTTTTAAAATAGTATCTGCTATTTTTAATATATATTTTATATTTATAGCACCATCATTAACTAAGATTGAATAATCAACTAAAATATTTATCATATCTTTATCTAAACCATATTTTTGCTTTAGTGAAAGAATCATTTTAGTTTCTGATGGTGAAGGCATTCTATTTAATCTTAAAATAAAGTAATCTTTTACATCTAGTTTATTTAAATAACTTAATTTAACCTCTTTTGTTTTCTCCCCAGAATCAATAATTGAAATAATATCTGCCTCCTTTTTAAATTCTTTAACAATATTCTCTTTTAAAGTTTCTGCTGTTAATTTATTTTTTTCTCACAAATTAATAATTTCTAGAGCTAAATCAAAAGCGGATATTTTATAAATTACAACTAAATCTAAAATAACTTCTTCTAATTTTTTATTTCAAAAATTATTTCAGTCAATTTTTTTAGATAAAATAACTGATTTAATCAAATTGAAATCATAATTAATATTTAAACTAGCTTTTTTATCTTCTCCTTGGGGATTTTGAACTTCATCTTTATTTAATTTACAACCATTGTGTTTTAAAGAATTAAACAAACGATTATTTATTTCTAAGTTATCATTACCGACTGAAGCTTTTAATAATTCAGATAATTGAAATGACTCATTAAATTCTTTCGGGCTTAAAGGTTTTAATAATTTAAATATTATTTGATTGTTATTATTAATTACATTTAACAAATTAACTATTTCTAATTTAGTTATTGATTTTATAATTTCTTCCAAAGAAAGATTACTCATAGAAATTAGTCTTTCGATTGGCATATAAACAGTATTGATTACATTATTTTTAGAATCAATAACTAATAATGAATATAAAGAAAAAGCAGATGTTCTTATTAAAGGTAAATAATAAGAAACTAATATATCATTAGTTGTTGAAAAGTCATCATATAAAACTTTTACCCTATATTTTGAATTAATATCAATTTTATTTTCCATTTAATAATTTAATTATATTATTTATATCTTCATCATTAATGTCATTTGTTGTATCTACAACGAAATCAAACTCTATATTTGTATTTCAATCTTTTATAATCTTATCTATAAACATAGGATTTTTAATTCTACTATTTTCAAATCTTTTTTTAATGGTTTCTGGTGATGCTTTTACTAATACTACTTTATCATATTTAAAATTTACTGGGCTGTTTGATAAAATAGGTAATTCTGCAACAAAATTATCTTTATCCTTTAAATAATTATTTACAATAGGATGTATAAGTTCATTTAGACGTTTTAAATTATCACCCTCACAAGCTCATTTTGCAAGGTTTCTTCTATTAACTCTTTCTTCATTAACAAAATCTTTGCCTAACTGTTCAGAAATTATTTTATAACCTTCCTTATCTTTTTCATAAATTTTAGAAATAAATGAATCCGTATGAAAAACACGCACATTTTTTGCTTGCAGTTTTTTTAATAAAGTAGTTTTTCCTGATAGTGGCGAACCAATTAAAGCAATTATCATTCTTCCTCCAATTTCTTCGCCACTGATCAAACTGAATTTCTTTTTAAGAAATACACTAACTCATTTTTGTTTATTGATTGCAAGCAAATATCGTCATCTGTTAATGATAAATCTTTTTCTGTAATAATTGTTGCGATATTTTTACATAAAAGGCCATGTTCAGACCCATCACTAATTTTCATTCTCAATGCATTAGATAAGTCATCCTTATTTTTAATAACTTCTTCTAAGGTACCATATTTATTTAATAATGTAATTGCACCTTTTTCACCAATCCCTTTAATTCCTTTTAAGTTATCTGAAGAATCACCCATAATTCCTTTTAAATCTTTTATTTGTGATGGTGATAATCCATGACAAAGTGCGCAAAAATTATCATTATTATATTCAACCATATCTGATACACCAGTTTTAGAAAGATAAACTGTAACATTTTCTTTTACAAGCTGTAATAAATCTTTATCTGAAGTAACGATATTAACTTGGTATCCTTCTTTAGCGTGGTGATTAGATAAAATACCAATAATATCATCAGCCTCTAGTTCTGGGTGTGAAAAGCTTTTAAATCCAAATAATTGTAAAAATTCCATTATTAAAGGAATTTGATAAATTAATTCTTGTGGCATTGGTTTTCTTTTGTCTTTATAAAAATCATGTTCCGTTCTATATGTTTTTAAATCTTTTTGATCAAAGGCAACAAGAACATATTTAGAATCAAATTTTTGTCTTAATTTAAGCATCATCATCGCAAATGTTCTCAGTGCATTAACAGGATTACCAGCATCATCAAAACCTGCACCACGTTGTAAAAAAATTGATGAAGCATAAAATGCTTTATACATTAAGGCATTCCCATCTATCAACAAAGTCTTTTTCACTAAACATCAACCTCCTTCATTTTTTTAATAATTAGCGTCTCTCCTCTTTTTAAATCTACTTCAGCTTCAATAAACACTTTATTATTAGATTTTAACATATTTGCATACTGATTAAACGTCGCAGGCCATAAAGTGATGTTAACTTTTTTATTTCCATTAGTTACAGACCCAAAAGCCATTTTTTTACCTGTTTTAGTTGTTATTGGTCTGACTGAAACAATTTGAAATAGTCCATTAATCAATTGACCTTGTGTTAAATCTTTTAAATTAGTTTTTTTAATATTTAATTTCTTTTCAAGATCATTAAGAATTTGTGTTGTTTTTTTATCACCTAGTGAAAATCCAAATACTTCTTCAAAATATTCTTTATCATTAGATTTTTCAACAATAATTATTTGTGGTTCATCTACAATATTCTTATCAAAATAAATTTCATCCCCATTTTTAACTCTAATCATATCAATATATTCATAAATTTTAGGTAAATTTGTTAATAATGTTTCAGTATTAAAACTAAGTTCTTTTAAAGTTCCAGCTTTTATTAAAATTTCAACATAGCTATTAGTAATTCCTATTTTTTCAAATTCAATAACTAAATCAACAAAAGATAAATTAGGTTTAATTAATTTTTGCACATCATGAATTTTTGTTAATATTGAAACTCCAATTTTTTTAATCGCTCTTAACCCAATATAGATATTATTATCAATAATTGAAAATTCGGAAGATGACTTAAATAATGAAGCCTCTTTTACTTCTATATTTAAATCTCCACATTCAAAAATATATTCTGCTGTTTTAGAAGCATTACCAATGGCCGAATTTAATAATGATGTCATAAATTCTAATGGATAATTTATTTTTAATCACGCTAATCAATATGAAATTACAGTATAAGCAAAAGCGTGTGATCTATTAAATCCATAATTAGAAAATTCATAAATTAAATCATAATTTTTTTGAATATCTTTCTCATCATAACCATTTGCTTTAGCACCTTCAAAAAATTCTTTTTTTAATGACTCAAGCATATTTATATCTTTCTTACCAATAGCTCTTCTTAAAATATCTGCTTTTGCTAAAGAGAAATTAGAAAATACCTGTACTACTTTCATAATTTGTTCTTGATACACTAATATACCTAAAGTAGGCGATAATATTTTTTCAAATTTTTCATTTAAATATTCAATTTTTTCAAGACCTTTTTTTCTATTTGCAAAAATAGCAATTGATTTCATTGGACCTGGTCTATATAATGAAGTTGTTGCTACAACCTCTTCAAAATTTTGAACATTAATATCTTTTAACGCCGCTTTCATTCCACTTGATTCTAATTGAAAAATTCCTGAAGTTTTTCCTGAAGATAATAATTCATATACTTTAGAATCGTTAAGTGAAATATCTAACAAAGATATTTTTTTACCACTATTATCTTCTATTTTTTTTAAAGTTTCTTTAATGAATGAAAGATTTCTCAGACCTAAAATATCTACTTTTAATAATCCGTTATACTCCATATAATTCATTGAGTATTGGGTTTGAATTGTATCTCCATATCCTTTTTGAATAGGCACAGATGCGTAAATAGGCTTATCTGATATAACAACACCAGCTGCATGAGTTGAAAATTGTCTTGGCAAACCTTCAATTAATTTTGCTGATTCATAAATATCATATAAAAGATCTGATGCATCTATTTTATTTTTAAATTGCTTTGATTTTTTATATGACTCTTCTAACGGAACATCCTCAATAATTGTTTTAGTTATTAAATTTGTTTCTGTAGAAGATAAACCTTTTATTCTTGCAATATCTTTAAAAGACATTCTTGCTCTTAATTTTTGAAATGTAATAATTTGTGCAACATTATCTTTTCCATATTTTTCAGTAATATAAGTAATAACTTCATCTCTTCTTGCATCTTCAAAATCAATATCTATATCTGGTAAATTAACTCTATCTGGATTCAAAAATCTTTCAAAAATTAATTCATGTTCGATAGGATCAATAGTTGTAATATTTAGTAAATATGCAATAATAGATCCTGGTGCTGATCCTCTTCCTGGTCCAACAAAAATATTTTGGCTTTTTGCTCAATTAACTATATCAGCAACAATTAAAAAATATGAAGGAAAGCCCATTTCTTTTATTACAGAAAATTCAAATCCGGTTCTTGCAATATATTTTTCTCTATCTAAATTTTTATTATCATTTAATAGCTTTTGCAAATTTACTTTTATTTTTTTTTCTAAAAATTCTGTGGAATCTACTTTTTTACCTTCAAAAATATATGAAGGTAAAATATTTTTTTGCTCAATTATTTCTAAATTAACTTGATCAATTATTTTATCAATATCATTTAAAGTTTCTTCTCCATACAAAAGTTGAAATTCTTCTCGATTTAAAAAATGACTTGAAGAAAAATTTAATTCTCCTTTGCCTATTGAATAAAATTCTTTTAATGTTCTGATATCTTTAGCTTCTTTATATAAAACTGGACTTATCAAATGTTTAAATTCAATTAAACCGGAAAAATCATAATCAATAATATCTTTTTCTAATTGAATTCTAGAAGATAATTCCATTAATTTTTTATAACTTTTAAAATCTTTTGCTATAAAAATTTTATTAATTTCTTTATATTCAATTTGTAACCCAACAATTGGTTTAATACCTTTTTTCTTACAACGAAAATAAAACTCCATTGTTCCATACATTATATTTTTATCAATTAAAAAAGCATTTGAAAAATTATTATTCTCCGCTAAAGAAACAATGTCTTTAATTTTTAATAAAGATTCAAAAAATGTATATGATGATCTTGTTAATAAATTTGGATTTTTATTCACTATGCAATTTCCTTTATTTCATTAATTAATTCATTAAATTCTTTTTTGTTTTTTAATTTGGCTCCTGAAGCTAATTTATGTCCCCCTCCATTATGATTTTCAGCAATTTTATTTATATCTCTAGCCTTAGATCTTAATGATGTTCTTCAAACATTATCTTCCTCATTATACGTAGCATATATACCATACTTAATCTCCTTAGCACCCATTATTAAATAAACTAAAGCAGAAGCAGTATTATAATCTACTCCATATTTTTTATGTAATCCTTTCGGCATCATATAAAATGCAATATTATTACTTACCTTAAATTTTTTTAAAATTTCACCTTGTAATCTTAAAAAATTAGCATTTTTATCATTTAACAATCCAGCTATTTTTGAAGTTTTAGCCCCCGCGCTCGTTAAAAGACTAGCTTGATAAAATGTATTTTCACTTACAGAATTAAACATAAATCTTCCTGAATCAGTAATCATTCCAGTAAGTAAATATTCAGCTGCTTTTTTATCTATCTCCCAATTACATTCATCAGCCATTTCAGAAATAATTTCTGAAACTGAAGAATATTTATCTAAAATAATTTCCGCATTACTAAAGGGCTCACCTGAAGAATGATGATCAATTTTGTAAACAAAATCTGCTCTAAAAAAATTGATTCCTTTTATTCTTTCTGCATTGGCAGTATCAACAACAATTGATAATGCTCCCTCATAATCTTCTTCGGATACATTATCAAATTTATCTTTAAATATATTTTTAATAGGATTGCTTTCAAATTCTTTTCGATCTCCAACAACTAGGATTTCTTTTTCTGGAAAATTTAATTGCAATAATTTTTGCAATCCAAACTGGGCTCCCAATGCATCTCCGTCAGGTTTTTGATGTCTATGAATAATAATTGTATTGTATTTTTTTATAAGTTTTAATAATTCTTTATACATTTAAAATTTCCTTAACTTTTATAAATTTATATAATTTTTAAATAATTTTATTATTTTAATTATCGCATTTTTTAACATTGATATTAAAGTCGCAATGATTAATTTACATTATACATATTTTTATTTTATTCTTTTATTCCATATATTTCTAATAATTCCTTAATTTTTCTTAACGAATCATTAATTTTGTCATCTTTAAAAGAATTTTCAATTGATATAACCATCATGTCGAATTTATCATCTAAACCTTTATATTTATTTATAAATAAAATTGCTTCTTTAATAAAGAAAATCTCAAATGCAATACCTTTTGTTTCTGAAACAAGAGCATCAATTTCATTTTTTAATTTATAAACTTCTTGAAAAGATTCTTTTTCTATTATTGTAGTATTATTTTTAAATCTACGTCTAAGTTCAAAAACTTTATCTTGAAGAATATCTTTTCTTTTTTCAAAAATATCTTTTATATTGCCATTAACTTTTCTTATATTATATTCAATCTGCAATAAACCAGTATTCATTAATGCAATTTCATTATTCATATCATTAGTTTTATAATTTATTTCTGAAATATCTTTTACATTTTTACGAACTACATGAATATAATCTTCATAAGAATGAATGATGTTCAAAAATAAATTTGCAGCTCCTTGTGGAGTTTGTTTAACATAAGTATTCATTTTTTCATGTTCATATTTTGCAACTGACACTTTAAAGTTTTTATAAACATCATCTATCCTAGTAATTCTTTCTTTTTCATCTTTTAATTTATGACGTTTTATTTCACTAATAAACAAACCATTATTTTCTTCAATAAAATCAATAAATATATTTTTTTCTTTATCATATACTTTTAAAAATTTATAAAAATCAATATTAGAATTTATCAATAAATTTAATTTAGATATTTTTTCATCTAATATTAATACATCTTTATTAACTTCTTTCTGTTTTAGTTCGTCAATATTTTTATAAATATTTTTTTTCAAAATATTTATTTCCTTAACTTGTGTTTTTATATCTTTGTCTACTTCCTCTAAAATTTTTTCATTTTCCTTATAACACATAACTATTTGTTTTAATGGAACTTTTAATTCTTCTTCAAGATGCTTCAATTGTCTATTTAAAAATTCAATCGAAGAAGAAATCTCTTCAATATATTTATCAATTTTGACTACTAATTCAACAAATTCTTTTCCAAGATGTTTTACTTGCGATGATGTAACTTTATCTATTCTTCCCAGACTGTTCATTAATGTTCTAACTCGTTTATTAATTTTTTCAGATTCTCTTATTTTTTTAATAGGAGAATTTTCTAATGATTCTCTAACTGATGAAGTTCTATCTTTCAATTGATTTATAATAGCATTTTCAATTTCAATATCTGAAGTAAGATCAAATAATGTAAATCTCAATTCCAAATATTCTTTTTCAAAATATTTTATTTTAGATAATGAGTCTTTATATAAATTAGAAAAATAAATAAATTTAAACAAATTAATAGGTTGGACTAATTTTTTCATATTATTTAAATTAATAATTATCTTATTATATTCTGCAAGTGTTAATTCTTTAATTTGATCATTTAATTCTAAAATTTCTTCATTTGATTCAACCTTAGCAGAATAAACTTCCATTTTTCTTTGCAAATTAGTTGGTGAAAATAAAGATAAATTTTTATTTAATTCATCTACTCTTCTTTTTCTTTCAAATAAAACTACTAATCCAAAAATTAATACATTTAATATTAATAATATAATACTTAGCGAAATAATTCCGAATATTAACATATACTTTAATTTTAACAATTAGGTATAATTATTTAGCATGAAATCAGCACTTATTATCATTTTTGATTAATAGATTGTGACAAATGTTTTGTTAGTATGCAAGCTGTAAAGCAGAAAACATTAACATAATCTGCAATAATGAGGAATAAGATTTTGTGTATCATATATTAAATAATTTAAAAAGGAGACAATATGTCAAGATATACTGGTCCTAATAATAAAAAAGCTAGAAGACTAAGATTTTCTATCCTTGAAAATAACAAGGAATTTATTAAAGGCAAAAAAAGAATTACAGCTCCAGGACAACATGGTGCAAAATTTCAAAAATTATCTAACTATGGTGAACATTTATATGAAAAACAAAAAGTTAGATACATGTATGGTTTAAATGAAAAACAATTAAAAAACACTTTTGTTAAAGCAACTAAAATGCAAGGTGTTCTTGGTCTAAATCTTTTAATTTTATTAGAAACAAGATTAGATAACATTGTATATAGATTAGGTTTAGCAAATACAAGAAAGCAAGCTAGACAATTTGTAAATCATGGGCACATTCTTGTTAATGATAAAAAAGTTGATATTCCTTCATACCGTGTTAAAGTTGAAGATAAAATATCTGTTAAAGATAGAACTAAAGAAAATTTCTTTATGCAAGATAATCTTTCTAAAATAACTACAAAAGAATTTGTTTCTTTTGATCAAAAAGAAATGTCAGGAACTTTATTAAGATTACCTGAAAGAAATGAATTATCTGGTCAAATAAACGAAGCACTAGTTGTTGAATACTACAATAAATAGTACAAAGTAATTTTAAAAACACCATGTGGTGTTTTTTTATTTAACTATAAAATATATTTTATATTAAATATATAATAAAATTAAAATAAAAAGGAAGGCTGCATTATAAAAAACCAAGAAAAAAATCAATCAGAAAAATTTAACAAAATAAATAGTGATGATAATCTATTTTATTCTTCTGTTAATAAACCAAAAATAGTTACATTATCATTGTCCCCTGCAATTGATTACATTATTAATTTAGAAGATATTGAATCATTAAATAAACTTACACCTAATAAATTTAAATCTAACAAAAGAAATATTTTACCTGCCGGAAAAGGAATTAATGAATCTATTATTATTAATTCGTTCGGAATACCTACACTTGCACTACATTACTCTGGTGGGTTTACAGGTGACTTTCTTGAGAAAGAAATAAAAAATTTAAAAATTAATCAGATTAGATTTAATTCACCAATAGTAACTAGAATTAATTTAAAAATTAATATTGGAACTGATTATGTAAATAATTATGAATTATCTGAACTTCCCCCTCTGGTTGATAGTTTAGCAAAAGAAAAAATAATCAACACAATAAATAACTTAAGTGATAAAGATATTTTATCTATTGCTGGATCATTTAATAAGGATGATTTTAATTTCATTGATGAAATATGTAATATCGCACATACAAAAAATATAAAACTTGTATATGATCTTTCTACAAAAGAAATATTAAAATTATTAAAATATAAGCCACTATTAATTAAACCTAATAACTTTGAATTAGAAAAAATATTTAATACTAAAGTTGAAAAAGAAGAAGATTATATTAAGTATATGAAAAAACTTATTAAACTTGGTGCTAAAAATGTTGTCTTAACATTAGGAAGCGAAGGTTCTTTGATGATTACATCTAATAATGAATTTTATGAAGGAAAAATAATTAATCCAATTGAATTAATTTCCCCTCAAGGTTCTGGAGATTCGTTTATCGGAGCATTTCTTGCTAAAGTGAATATAAAAGAACAAATAGAAGAGTGTTTTAAATGAGGAAATGCAGCTGGATCAGCAACAGCATCCTCAGCTGGATTAGCAAATATTAAAAAAATAAAAGCTATGTATGAAAATATACAAGTAAGTAAATTAAAAATAAATAAAAAAACAACAAATTAATTTGTTGTTTTTTTATTTATTCGAACTTAAATTTTTTTTCTGGACCAATCAATTTTAACAATATCATTTCCTCTTTTTTAATGTTTCCGACTAAGTTCTTTCTTTTATCATATGACATTTCTTTTAAAATGATATGCAGTTCACCTTTGTAATTTAAATAATCATCATTAGTTATATATATTTCACCAGGTATTTGATTCTTTTCTTTTCTTTTATTGGGAAGAATAGATTTTTCTTTATACACAATCCTTGTTTTTGTTGATCTTATAGTATATTCATTAATATCGCCCCTTCTGAAGTGGTTATCAAAACTTATAATATCTTTTTCTGTTTGTGAAAGATCATTTTCCAAATCTACATTAAAAGAAATATCTTTTGAATTAATTAATGATAAAGATTTTAATTCTTTCTCACTTGCAAAAGCATCCCCAATAATAACACTATCAATTAACTCAGTTCCAAATAGATATTTTGCTTGAATATCAATTGGTAAATTTCTATGTTCCTCTAAAGTACAAAGCCCTTCGTTTATTTTTCAAGGACCAACCATGGCATTTTTAGAAGTAATAAATGCTGCAGTTTTATATCCTAAATGTTTAAAATTTTTAGTAGTTTCTAAAAAATATTTTTCGCCGATGCCTGAGTACATTTGTGGATAAAAATTATGTGACGCAAATAACCTATCCTTAGGAAGATTTAATTTTTCTAATAAATTAACAAACTTTGTGGGCGTGGTTATATTAATTTCCAAATTTAAATTACTTTTTTTAAGTATTTCCTTCTCAACTAAACCATCAAAGTTAGCATCAAGTCTTATTGTTGTTGCGCCTAACTTATCAAAAAAAGATGTGTCAGGCAATTTAATATCTAATATTTGAAATATAGCAGGCGAAATATCGACAACAACATCGAACCCTTTATTTTTTGCATAATTACAAATTTCAGTCATTTTATCAATAACTTCATTCTTATTTTCGTTATTAACTTGCAACAATGAAGTAAACAATCTACTAAATGAATATTTTTTTGCAAGATCAATATAATTTATAATTTCATCTTTGTCTTGCTTTTCAGGATATACTGATATACCTAGTTTTTTCATAATGTCTTCTTTAGTTAATTATACTTTCATCATATTCCAATATATTATCTATGGCTAGTTTTTTAAATCATGATGCTGATTTTTTAAAAGTTCTTTCGCCTGTTTTGATATCTAATGAAATAAATCCATATCTATTTTTATATGCATTTGTTCATGATCAGTTATCAATATATGCTCAAGTATGATATCCTATACAATTAGCCCCTTCATCCATTGCTTTTTTCATTCAATAAATGTGCTCTTTCAAGAACTCTATTCTATAATCATCATTAATTACACCATTTTGCATAAATCTTTCTTCATCTTGAACACCCATTCCATTTTCTGAGACATAATGTTTAATATTTCCATATTCATCTTTTAAAACTTTTAACATTGAATATAATGCTTTTGGAAATATTTCTCAACCTCTATAAATATTCATTCTAGCATCAGGCATTGTATATATATCAAAAAAATGTGTGTTTGGTGTAACTGGTTTTGACCAATCAGGTTCATGGTCTAAAGCTTTGACTCTCAAAGGTGCATAATAATTAACACCAAGAATATCTATTTTATTTTTAATAAATAATTTTTTATCATCTTGCTCTGTTTTAATATTTGGTCATAAATTTTTTTCTTTTAATTTATTAATAAGTTCTTCTGGAAAAACACCCTTAACAATAGTGTCAAGATATGATTTTCATTGGAATAGTTCTGCTATTTTAGCAGCTTCTAAATCTAATTTATCTTCAGATCTTGGCAAAGCTGGAGTTATATTTAAAATAATACCTATTTCACCTTTTGCATTACTTTTTCTAAATTCTTTGACAACTAAACTATGAGCTACATTAGTATTTCATAGTGCAAGCATTGCTTCATTAAAATCTATGTGATTTGGATAATGCCAACCATATAAATATTGTCCTTCAACAGAAACTATTGGTTCATTAAAAGTAAATCAATATTTTACCCGATTGCCAAAATTTTCAAATAAGACTTTTCCATAATATGCGAAAGCATCAACAACTTCTCTAGAAGTTCATCCACCTTTTTCTTGCGCTCACATAGGCATATCAAAATGAAACATATTTATAAATGGAGTTAAATTATTTTTATCAAATTCATCCAATACTTTGTTGTAATAATCAATAGCTTCTTTATCAACATTTTTACCATCAGGAAGAATTCTTGATCAACTAAAAGAAGTTCTTAAAGAATTCATATTAATTTGTTTAGCTATTTTAATATCATTTTGATAATTTTCTTTAAAATTATTTATAGCAAAATTGCCTTCAAAAAATTTTTCTTTATCATTTTTATATCAAAAATCTCAAATAGTATTTGTACCACTACTTTTTAAATTACCATTTGGTTCTGTTTGAGGAGCTGAAAATGCTGATCCTCAGTAAAAATTTTTAGGAAATTCAGTTTTTTGCATTCTATTCACCTTTATACCATATATAAGCTGAACCGGCCAGTTGCGCTAATGACTTATGTTTTGATAGTTTGTGTTTTGTATTTAATTTAATTACATTTAATATTTTATTTTTATCCATTAATTCTTTTCTTGCTTGAATAAGTCTTTCATAAAATTTTTCTTGATTAGTTATTCCTCCTGAATAAATTATGTGTTCTGGATTTAATATAAACTCAAGATTTAATGATAGAGCAGCAAGCATTTCAAAAAACTTATTTAAAGAAGATATAGCTATTTCATCGCCTTCTTTTGCAAGCTTAAATATATCTTCACCAGAAAAAGTTTTATTTTTTTTATTTGAAACTTCTTTAGCCATACTAATTGTTGAAAATATCTCAGAATTAATTTTGTAATTTTTTGTTGAAAACATTAATCCAAATTCACCAGCAGATCCATCAAAACCTTTAATTAATTTGTTATCAATCATTATTGCTCCACCAATTCCTGTCCCTATTGAGATAGAAACAGCTGATTGAATATTTTTATTTATTCATTTTTCAGAAAGCATTGCACAATTAGCATCATTTTCAATGATTACTTTTTTATTGGTTATTTTTTCTAAATCCTTTTTTATATTTTTATTAAGTAAATAAGTAATAGCAGAAATGCCACTAGACATTCCATCTTTTTCTATTGTTCCTGGCACACTTATTGAAACACCATCAACATTTTTATTAGCCATATATAAATAACTTAATTTTTCAATTAAGTTATCATAGTTATCTAATGGAGTTTCAATCTTATTACTATCGGTAACAGTACCTTCTTCATTTACTAAACCATATTTTATAAATGAACCACCAATATCAATCGCTAAAATCATTATTCAATTTCCTTTAGTAGTTTTAATATCTCCATATCTGTTTTTGAAGATTTTATCTCTTCCCTAAATGCAGTATTCATTAATTTTCTTGAAATAGTTGATAAAAGTTTTAGATGCTCATTTGATCCCTCTTCTGGTATTAATAAAGCAAACATATTTTCTAGAGGCTTTCCATCAAATGTATCTCATTCTATTGGTTCATTAGCTCTAATAAATATGGGAGTTGCCATTTTAACCTTTTCAGATTTACAATGAGGTATACCAAAACCATCTTGAAAACCTGTTGAACCAATAGATTCTCTTTTTTCAAAACCTTGCAAAATTGCATCATAATCATCAGAAACACCTAAATCAATTGCTTTTTGGGCTATTATTTCAAATAATTCTGTTTTATTTTTAATAGTTCTATCAATAAATATTATCTTATCATTACTAAACATATAATTACTCCTTGTTTTTATTTTGTTATTTAAATTTATTATGAAACTTTTTGAATATATTCTGTATTAATATTATTTAAATTATCTTTATGCTCTTTTTTAGCATTTTTAAAAGCTTTTTTAGCATTTAAATATATAAATTTATCTTTTATTTTATCAATCTCTTCATTTTTTTGCTCTTTAATGGCTCTGATTGATAATCTAATATTTTCTTTTTCATCGTCAGCATGTTTTGCTTCAAGAATTTTTTTATGAAATTCTTCTTTTTTACTTTTGATTAAAAATTTATAATCTTCTTTTTGGTCTTCATCATACGTTGCTTTTGCCTCAGATAATTTTAAATTAAGCTCTTTTTTTAATTTATCTCATTTTTCATTTTCAATTTTATTTGCTTCATTTTTTTCTTTTAAAGCATTTGCAAAAGTAATTTTAGAATTTACTTTTATTTCTTTTTTAGTTTCAGCTAATTTATTTTTAATTGCAGCTATCTCTTTATTTTTCGGTTGTTTAACTAATTTTAATTTTTCTTTAGCTTCATGTTTTGCTTCAGAAATTAATCTATTTTTTCTTTGAGTTTTATGTGTTATTTTTAAACCAATGTATAAAAATCCTACTGCTGTAAATGCTCCAGCCAAAACACAAAGTGCTCAAACTAATGCTCCTTCTGCATAATTATGAATAACTGTTGATGGAACATAACCCAATACTGCTGCAAGTGGTGAACCTATCCCTCCATAAAATTGGAAACCAAATACAGTAACTAACACTCCAGAAACAATTCCTCCTAATATATTAGCTGGAATAAATAATTTAGGTTTTGATAAAGCAAATGGGATAGAACCTTCAGTTATTCCTACCAATCCCATAAATGATGCATTGGTTCCTAATGTTTTTTCTTGTTTTGTAAAAAATCTTGGGAATAATTTAACACTAAAGAATGCTGCAAGTGGTGGAACTGAAATTGCTGATTGTGTTGCTGTTCCAGGAACAAAGTTTCATTGGTTTGGATTTCCAGGTGCTGCAGATTGTGAAGCCAAGAATATTGCAGTGCCTGCAACAAGTGCTGTTTTATTTACCGGTCCACCAAGGTCAACACAAATCATTGCCGCAACTATTGCTCCTAATAAAAGATTGCCACCTTGTAATTTACTAATTGCATTTATACCTTCAAATAATCATTTTACTGGGAACGTTAGTAAAGGACCAATTGCATATTTACCTGCAAGCACAATAAATAATACTGTCAATAATGGTCAAACCATTAAATCAACTATTCCTTTAAAATTTCTATGTATATATATTTTTTTTAATCAATGAACTATATATCCTACAATAAACCCAACTGCTAAAGCACCAATAAATCCTAAACCAATTGGGTTATTAATTATTTGACCATTGGCACCTGTTGTTTTTAAATTAATAGATATAAAAGATTTGTCATCATACAATCAACCACCTAAAAATGCTGCTGGAAAAGCAATTTTTCCTGCTATTGAATATGCAAGTGCTGCAGCAATAACAGGATATATTAATTTTATTCCTGCCATCCCAGAATTAAATAATACTTTCGCTGTGTCTCTACCTGCAAAAGATCAAACTTTACCTCAAGCAAATAAATTTTTGATTTGATTATGATCGGTTATAAATTCTATCTTATCACCGTGATAATCTACAGCAATTAAATAGTTTCAAATATTTGGGACTCTAAATCATGTATCAGATTTCAATTGATTTAAAATTTCTTTTGAAACATCATGATCTTGAATAAAAAAATAACTATGACCTTTTATTACATCACCTTTATCATATAATTTTCCTACTCATTCATAGCCTTTGGTAGATACTCAACCTGGTTGCATTGCAAAAACATTACCAATGGCCATTGTTAGCCCTCCTGCAATAACTAGAGGAACCATCCAACTCAAGGCAAACATTATATGCGGAAGTACTTTACCTTCCTTTTTGGTTTTTCCTGTACTTTTGTTTGTAGAAGAATTTATTTTATTTTTTTGCAATGAAACTTTATACTTATAAGCATTTTCAAATGCTTCATTAATCAATTGCTTAGGATTTGCGATTGCTAAATGTGTATCTGTTACATAAACTTGTTTGCCAACAAATCTATCAAGATTTACTTTGATTTCAGCAGCAATAATAACTATATCTGCATCTCTAATATCTTTGGGAGTGAACACATTGTCTGGTCCGCCAGAACCATGTGTTTCAACCTTAGCTATCGCTTCTAATTCTTTTGCGGCATTTTCAATACCCTCTGCTGCCATATATGTATGCGCTATGCCAGCTGCACATCCGGTAACCGCGATAATTTTCTTGTTTTTTATCGACATTTTATTTTCTTTCTATTATTATTGTTTTTATTTCATTGTTTTTTAATTCTGGTAAAACAGCAAAACGTTTATTTTTTATAATTGTATTTTTTATTTCTTCATTAAGATTTGCTTCATGAATATTTACACTGTAGTTAAATTCAATTTTTATTGGTTCTTTAACTTTTTTATTATTAACAGAAAAATATCTTAATAAGATATTATTTTTATCAATTTGTTTTATGATAGAAATATTTATATTTTTATTTATTTTTAAATCCTCAAATAATTTGCAATCTTTTTTTAATTCACTTTGCCATTTATTCGAAACAAAATATTTAAGTGGGCCTGTAAATCTATCGTATTCTTGATTTTGATAATATGTTTCTTTAGTTGAAAAATTAACAGATTCTTTTTTTATTTGTGCTAATGATAATTTTTCAAATAAAACTTTAAAATTTCACTCTAATTCTTTTGTTAATAATTGAGAATCTGGTGTAGCAATATATTTAAATTCTTGGCCAGAAGCTTTACCAGGTCTTCTTAATAAATCTGGTTTTCCAAGTCATCCTATTGATCTATATAGCGTTAAGTTAACATTACCTCCTTTCTCAAATTCATATTCTTTTATTCCTTTAAGTAAAAAACTTATTTGATTTTTTTTACCTTTTGCAACCAAAGTAGATAATACAGGATAAATTCCTGAAGGTTCTTCTTTTCAATTTAATTTTTTTCAATTAATTAGTTCTTTTTGTTTTAAAGGTCTTTTAATAAAACCAAAATGTGTATCTGCGATTGATTCTTCATAATTTATATTTGTGTTGAATCTCATTCTTAATCTATGATCTTTTGATTCATTTTTAATTTTTAATTTAAAATCAACATCATTACTTTTATTATTTAAAATAACCTCTAAAGTAAATTTATTAATTTTTGTCTTCGGCAATGATTTACCTCATTCTTTAATATCTCTATTAATAGGTAAAAAACCTTCGATAATCAATCTACTTGACAAAGCATTATTTATTGAGCTTATATTTTTGATTGTAGGTTGAATTGTAATTTCTTTAATATTTTTAAGTGGAGATCAATCATATGTGTCGCCATCATCAACATCAGAAACAAACTTTATAAAATTAGAATATTTTTTATTATTTTTTTTATCTAACACAGTCATATTTGATTTATTAAAAACCACTTTAAAATTTTCATTTTCAATAAAACTTTTTTTTGTTCAATTTACTAAATTTTTTGGTTTTGTAATTTCAATAACTTTAATTGACTTAAAAGATAAAGGTTCTAAAAAATAATCTATGGTTACGTTATGTTTATAATAAAACATTTCAGGATTTTTAATTTCGCCATTTCTTAGTATAGAACCATAATATACTTTTTCAACATTATTTATTTCAAATTCGACTTTTTTATTATTATCTAAAAGCATAAAGTTTTTATTCTTAGTAATAATTTGAATATTACTTCAAATATTTTTTTTATATGGTTGTGTATTAAAAAAAACTATGTCATTTTTTTTATAAATAGATTCTGATAATTTTCTTATTAACACATCAATGTATGATTCAATTATTTCTTTAGCTTGAAAAAATCTATCTGTAATATGAAAGTTTGTTAAATCAGAGTTACATCCTCCTGCAGAATCATGAGCAGAATTTAATAATAATAATCTTCAAGCGTTTTCAATTAAATTTACATTACTTTCAATACCAGCTTCCGAAGCGATAGCCGCTAACGGTTCTAAAACATATGTAATTAATCTTTCATTATAGTCATTTAAATATTTATGATCATATCTATGAGAATATATTGATCTATGAATTTTTGAATCTTGTGAATCTAAAAATTCACCACTTATTATTTTCAATTCATTTCTGACATCATCATATTTTTTAAAAAAATGTTCATAAGTAGATAAACGAAAATTAGTGTCTGGAATGGTGTTTTTTAACTCATTTATTTTTTCATTAACATTTAAATCAATATATCTTTGATCACCACCTAATGAAATTATATTTTCATCTTTAAATAAGGTTTTTGTTGCAATTTTTTCTAAAGTATTAGAAATTTGTTTTTTATCACCTCAAAAAAACACACCTCCAGAATAATAACCTTCTTTAATATTTAATGCATCAACTTTGCAACCATCAGATTTCCAAATAAATTCTTTTAAATTATGTTTGCCATCAGAAAGTCCACGCCAAAAAACAAATCGATTAATATCGAAACCATTATAAATTTTTGGCATATTTTTCGCTTGCCCAAATGCATCAGGAACATAGCCAATTTTTCATGCTCCTCCTAATGGTTTAGCAATCTTATGACCTAAATATAAATTTTTAACTATTGATTCTCCAGAAATAATCATTTGATCAGTTTGTGTAAATCATGGACCTATTTTTAATTTATTTTCATTATTTAATTTTTTTATCTTTTTAAAATCTTCTGGAAAAGATTTTAAATATTTCTCAACAATCCCCATTTGCCCATCTAAAATAAAATTACTTATAATATTTTTATCAAAGGATTGCAATAATTCCTTCATAAAAAAAACAAATTGTATATTTGATTGTTCGTTAGTAAAATATCACTCATAATCTCAATGAGTTGTTTGTATTATATTAATAGTTTTTTTCATACTTTATTTTCGCATTCACATCTAATATATATAATAAACCTTAGCAAGAAAAAATGTTAAAAATACATTATCCTGTATATTTATTAATAAAAGAACTATACAATATTACCAACCCATGATAAACAAAGTAAGACAAATTTAATTACAAAAGAAAAAAATATAATATAAATAATTTAGATCTTTAAAATAATCAAACTTTAGTTGACAATTTATCATCTTTGCCTTAATGATAAATATAGTAAAATATTAAACTAACACCAGATAATAATAAAAAACTAAACCTATCCAAGGATAAATTTGTTCCATCATTTTTTTATTAAACATAATAATTAAATTTATTATATAACTTAAAAAAATTATTATTATTTTGACAAAATATTTTTAGTGTGTGAATAAATTCCTAGTAATGTTCCATTACTACCAACTTCACTTTTAACAATAGGACAATTCCTATTAAATGCTTTAGGATAATTAATATCAATCATTTGATCAATTGTTTCGATTGAAAAATTTTTGTTTTCTACAATCCCTCCAGTTAATACAATTTTTTCTGGGCTGAAAGTTAACATAATATTTAATAACCCGAGAGCAATAATTTTATATCAATTTTCAACCATACCATAAAGAAATTCATCAGATTGATATTCTTCCATAATCTTTTTTTCATCATAACTATGATCTCAATAAATATATTGTGCATTATTTAAAAGCGCTCTTCTTGAACCGTTTAACTCCCAAGGTAAACCATCAATGATAGTTTTACCAACTTCACCTACAGAATAATCCGTTCCTTCAAAAATTTTACCATTTATAATAATTCCTGCGCCAATCCCAGTGCCTATAGTTACTAAAACACTATTTTTAGTTTTTTGTAGTGCACCTTTTTCAAATTCACATAATGTTGCTGCATTAGCATCATTCATTAAGACAACTGGCAATTTAAAATGACTAGAAATAATTTTAACAAGATCTAAATCAACAAGTCCTGGAATAAAGGTAATAGGTTTTAAAATAGTCCCTTTTTCAGAATCAATTATTCCTGGTAAAGATATTCCTATTGCAGAAATACCAGGATATTTTTTTAATAATTTTGTTATCATGTTAATTACATTTTGAATAATTTCTTCTGGTTCAATTTCTAAAGCACGCGTAAAAAAGCTGCCTTCTTCTAAAATTTTGCTATTAGAAAAAATTACAGCATATTTTGTAAAGGTTCCCCCTATGTTAAAAGTTATTATTTTCATTTTATATAGTTATGTTTTTATCAAAATTATAAATATTATATTAAAAAACAACAGTATTTGTTGTTTTTTTAATTTTTCTTATTATTTTTAAAAAACTCTTTTGAATATCTCATCTACTTTAGAAATAAAATAATTAATATCAAATATTTCATCAAAATCATTATTATCTAAGTACACCAATATTTCTTCATTACTTTTTAACAAATCAATAAAGGGTTGTTTTTCTTCTCAAGCTTTAATTGCTAAAGGTTGCGTTAAATCATATGCACTTTCTCTTGATAAACCTTTTTCAATTAATTTATTTAAAACTCTTTGTGAAAATATAACTCCTTGAGTAAGATGTATATTTTCAATCATTTTATTTTCATTAACAATTAAATTATTAATAACCTTTGTATATCTTTGCAAAGCATAATCAATTAAATTAGTAGCATCAGGAATAATAACTCTTTCTACAGATGAATGAGATATATCTCTTTCATATCAAAGAATATTATTCTCTAATGCAGGTATAACATATCCTCTTAATATTCTTGAAATACCAACAATATTTTCTGATGCGATAGGATTCTTTTTATGAGGCATTGCTGAAGAACCTTTTTGACCTTTGTCAAAATATTCCATCATTTCTGAAACTTCTGTTCTTTGAGAATTTCTTACTTCGGTAGCAATTTTTTCTAAAGTTGTCCCTATTATTGCGATTGTAGAAATATAAGCAGCATGTCTATCTCTTTGTAAAGTCTGTGTTGATATATTTGAGGAATTAATTTCTAATTCTTGGCAAATATTATCTTGCAATTTAATAGGTATATGTGCAAAATTACCAACAGCACCAGAAATTTTTCCAACCTCAATATTTTTTGATGCATCTATAAATCTTTTTATATTTCTTTGCATTTCATCATACCAAAGTGCAAATTTTAAGCCTAGTGATGTTATTTCTGCATGTACTCCATGAGTTCTACCCATAACAGGCGTATTTTTATATTTTATTGCTTTTGTTTTTAAAGCTTCTAAAAACAATTTTAAATCTTCTAAAATATATTTATTAGCAGTTTTTAATTGAATAGAATAAGCAGTATCTACAACATCCGTAGATGTTAACCCATAGTGAATTCATTTTTTTTCATTTCCAAGTGTTTCTGACACAGCCCTTGTAAAAGCTATTACATCATGTTTAGTCTCTTTTTCAATTTCTTTTAACCTATTAACATCAACTTTTGCATTTTTTTCTATTAATTTTAAATCTTCTTGTGGAATAACTCCTTCATTAACCCATGCTTTTACAGCTGCAATTTCAACTTTTAAATAGTTATTAAACTTTTCTTTTTCTGATCATAACTCTTGCATTCTTTTTGTTGAATATCTATCAATCATATTTATACCTGCCTTTTATTCAAATAGTTTATTTATGTTTACAGTTTGTTTTCTATCTGGTCCTACAGAAAATTGTGAAATTTTTACACCAACTTGTTTTTCTATTTCTTCTAAATAGTTTTTTGCGTTAGTTGGTAATTCATCAAATGAAGTTACTTTAGTAATATCTTCTTTTCAACCTGGTAATTCCATGTAAATTACTTCAACATTATTAAAATCTTTTTCACCTGCAGGAACATTTTTAGTTTCTTTTCCATTTACAACATACGATGTTGCAATTTTTAATGTTTCAAACCCTGTCAAAACATCTAATAATGTAATTGTTAAGTCAGTTAAACCAGAAACTCTGGCAGCATGTCTTACTAAACATGCATCAAATCAACCAATTCTTCTTGGTCTTCCAGTTGTTACCCCATATTCATGACCAACTTCTCTAATTTTATCTGAAATTTCATTGTCGAATTCAGTAGGAAATCCGCCAGTTCCTACTCTTGTTGAATATGCTTTAACAATTCCTAAAGATTTATTAACAGAATTTAATGGCACCCCACAGTTAACAGGAATTGAAGAAGATGTTGGCGATGAAGACGTAACAAAAGGATATGTCCCATGATCTAAACAAAGTAAAACTCCTTGTGCACCTTCAAATAAAACTTTTTCATTATTTTCTAAAGCTTCATAAATCATTACTGATGTATCAACAACCATTGGTCTAATTTTTTCTCTTATTTGAATAAATTGGTTATAAATTTCATCATATGAAACAAGAGATTCATCAAAAGCTTCAAAAATTTTATTTTTAATGTTTACACTATCCTTTAATAATATTTTAAATAAATCATCATCAAGAAAATCAGAGAATCTAATTCCATCTCTGGATGCTTTATCTGTATAGGCAGGACCAATTCCTTTTTTAGTTGTCCCTATATTTCTTGTACCTTTTATTTTTTCAAACATTCCATCAAGTTTAATATGGTAAGGCATAACCATATGTGCACGATCAGAAATATATAACTGATAATCAGTTATACCCTCTTTTTCTAATTGCGCTAACTCTTCTAATAATGCTATAGGATTTATAACCATTCCGTTAGCCATAACATTTTTAATTTTAGGTTCAAATATTCCTGAAGGAATTAAATGCAGTGCATATCTTTTGCCATCAATAACAATAGAATGACCTGCATTATTTCCTCCTTGATGTCTAACAACCATATCTGCTTCTAGCGACAAGTAATTTGTAATTTTTCCTTTGCCTTCATCACCTCATTGTGTTCCTACTACTGAAACTGAATTGTATTTTTTATTCATAATCTATTCCCAACCCTTCATACATTTCTCTTTTTGTCAATTTTTTATATTGTCCATTAACTATCTTATCAATTTTATGATAACCTATTTGAACACGTTTTAAATTAATTACTTGTCGTTCTATAGAAGAAAACATTCTTCTTATTTGATTTTTTTTACCTTCCGTAATTGTTATTTTAACTAAAACAGAATCTTTATCATTTTTTATTAATTTAAAATTTTTAACCGGCTTGGTAATGTATCCATCATCCAACTCCACACCTTTGCGAAGCATACTTATTTGTTTGCTGTTTAAAACCTTATCAACCCAAACTAAATATGTTTTTTTAATACTGCTTTTAGGACTCATAACATAGTTAGATAAAAAACCATCTGAAGTAATAATAATTAAACCTGTTGTTGCAACATCAAGTCTTCCGACTGTGAATATATTTCTATTTTTATAATTGTTAATTAAAGAAATTGCTTCCTTGCCTTTAGCATCTTCCCTTGAGCATATATAACCTTTAGGTTTATTTAATAAAAAATATTCATGTTTTAAATTAAACTTAACTCTTTTACCATCAATTTTAATTTCGTCGTTAATACTTCCCTTAGCTCCTGGTTGAATAACCTTGCCATTAACACTAACTTTTCCTTCCTCAATAAGTTTATCTGCTTGTCTTCTTGACAGCGAAGCATAATTAGCTATTAATTTTTGTACTCTTTCTTCCTTGTTGTTCATTTATCTTAGATTTTTCTTCCTATTATTACTCATCATCTTCATATACAAATAATGAAGTTTCTTGTGTTTTTTCTTCAAATTCTTCTGAAGAAACTGGTAAATCAGATAAATTATTTAAATCAAAAAGTTCTAAAAATAATGGTGTAGTAACATAAAGTCTTGGTTTACCAGGCAAATCTGATCTTTCATTAGATTCTATTAAGCCATACTCTAACAATTTAGATATTGCATAATCTGCAGAAACACCCCTAACATTTTCAAGATCCACTTTAGTTGTTGGTTGTTTGTATGCAATAAAAGTAAGAGATTCTAAAAGCGTTTTTGTTAAAGAAACATTAATATTTTTATTCATAACTTCTGAGAGATTTAATGAAGTCTCTTTTGTGACCGTTAGTCTGATTTTTGTTTCAGTTTCTTTAACTTCTAAAGGTCAGTCTAACTCTTTCAATTCTTCTCTTAAAGACTCAATATATTGTTTAGTTTCTGATTGTTTTTTATTCAATAGTTGTGAAAGTTCTTTAATATCAGTTCCAGCTCTACCTTTAAGAAATAAAATTGTATATATTAATTTATTTTTCATTAATTCTCCTTATCTCAATATCTGAATAATCTCCATTTTGTTTTAAAAATATTTTTCCTTCTTTAGACATTTCTAATAAAACTAATAAACATAAAGCAACATAATATTCTGTGCCATATTTTAGCAAAGATAAAAATGTTGTATCTCCATTTACTAATGTTTCCTCTATTTGCTCTTTTACCTGTTCAGCAGACATACGTTTAACTCTTATTGTCATGGCTTTACTATCTTTATTTTCTAAATTAAGCATAATATTGCGCATGGCTTTCTCTAAATCACTTGGGCCTTTAGAAACCAATTTAACTATTCTTTCTCCTTCGGTTTCCAAATAATTAATAAAATCATCTTCTAATTTTTCATACCTTGGTGCATTTTCATACACTTTATTTAATCCATCAGATAATATTTTTATTTTTTCATATTCAATTAATCTCTCTAAAAGATTTTCTTTTTCATCTTCATATAAATCTCTTTCTAAACCAAAATCATTTTTCATTAAAGATTTACTTTTCATATCAATTAATTGTGATGCAACTAATAAATATTCAGATGTTTCATCTAAGTTTATAATATCTTGTTCTTGAACAAAAGAAACATATTGATCAGCAACTTCTATGAGAGAAATTTCTAAAATATCTAATTCTTTTTTTCGAATTAAATGTAATAGAAGATCCAATGGACCTTCAAAATTTGCTAATGTTAATTTATTTTCATTTCTTTTTATCATGTAACTTCATCAACAATAATATTAAATTCTTGCTTAGTATCATTAATTGTTATTTCTTTACTAATATTGTGAACTAAGTTTTCAGAAATTGGTTTTGAAGATGTAACTTCAAATAATGTTTCTCCAACTTCAATTTTATCTCCAGTTTTAGCAAAAAATCTTATTCCCGCATCAAAATCTAATTTGTCACCTTTTACTTTTCTTCCAGCTTTTAATTCAATTAAATAATTACCAAAAGACTTAACATCTTTAAATGAAACATACCCACTTTTTTCTGATTTAAATAATTCTTTATGGGCTGGAGTAAATTGAGTATCCTCATCAAAATTTTTAACGCCATGTTTTGCAAATCACTCTTTTTGTTTATTAAGTGCGTCACCAGACTCAACAGCATCTTTAAAAACTTTTTCTGCTTCTTCTATAGAAACATTTTTAGATTTTGAATATAATTCAACACTTATTTTTTTAATTAAAGCGTAAAAATCTTCAGGTCAAGTTCCTTTTAAAGCTTCAATAGCCTCATGAACTTCATTTTTATTTCCAACATTATTTCCTAAAGGTTGTGACATTGAGGATATTAAAACAAATAAATTTCTATCTCAATCAGCTGCAATTAATTTCATTAATCTTGCTAGCTCTTTCGCATCTTCAACATTATTTACAAATGCTCCTGTTCCTACTTTTAAATCAATTAAAATATTTTTTGCACCAGAGGCAATTTTTTTAGAAATTATTGATGCAGCGATTAAAGCTGGCGAATCAACTGTTGCAGTAATATCTCTTAATGCATATATTTTTCCATCAGCAGGAACAAGTTTTGGTGTTTGACCTGTTATTGAAAGACCAATATCATTTACCATATCATTGACCTCATCAATTGTTAAATTAACATTAAAACCTTTAACAGACTCTAATTTATCAATTGTTCCACCTGTAAACCCTAGTCCTCTCCCAGACATTTTAAATATTTTTAATCCCATTGCAGCAAGAATTGGCAATAAAGTAATTGATGTTTTATCACCTATTCCGCCTGTAGAATGTTTATCAACAAGTTCATTATTTAATGGGAAAATTTCTCCTGATTCAATTAAAGCTCTTGTGTAAAGAACTAATTCATGATCAGTTATCCCTTTAAGTTTAATAGCCATTAATAGGGCTGAAGCCTGATAATCAGGTATATTACCTTCAGTATAATTACTCACAAAGAAATTTATTTCTTCTTTATTTAATTCTAATCCTTTTGATTTTTTATCGATTATTTGTACAAAATTCATTATCTCTCCAATTCTTTCTTTAATTTAATTTCTTTTTTATCATTAAAAATTTTTGCTCTCGCTTTCAATTTTTTTAAAAGTTTTAATTCTTTTTCTGAAAGTGAGCCTTCATATTCGTTAATATGTTTTTGCATTGAATCTTTTATTTTTTTTCCTAAGATATCAGTAGGCAATTTAGAATGTTCTATAGGCTTAATAACTTTATCTATAATTATAGTAACTTTTCTTGTTTTTAATAAATAAAATCTTTTAGCTTGTAAACTTCCTAATATTGTTAAAGTAACAATTGGCAAAAAATATTTTTGTGGAAATTTAAATAAACCATTTTTAAAAGGCAATAATTCTGTTGTTAGTGATCTTGTTCCTTCTGGAAAAATAACAATACCTCTATTTTTTTGTTTAGCATACTGTGCTGCTGCATTTAGTAGACTTAAGTTTTGTCTTGGTGAACGTCTATCTAAAAACATTGCATCTACACCAGAAAAATAACCTTTAAACATAAAATTATTTTTTAAACTATCTTTAGCAACAGGAATAGTTTGAATTTTACCTCCAATACCTGCAGCAACATATATTCCATCTAAGTTAGATGTATGGTTACTAACAATTCAAGCACCGCCTTTAGGTAAATTTTCAATACCAACAACTTCAAGCTTAATTCCTGCTTGTTTTAAAATGCTTTTTGCTTTTTTTCTTAAATATTTAAATCTTTCATCGAACGGGTGAAGATTAGGATCTTGTTCCTTTTTATTTTTTTTAACTTTTTTATTTAATGTATATGAGCCTCAATAAGTACTTATTGGGAACACTATTGGCACAAGTAAAATTCTTATTAGATTTTTTATAAAGTCCATATATTCCTCTCTATTTTATTAGTAAATTACAAAATAATTATACTTTAAGTACAACAGAAAAAGCAATTGCATATTCTTTTTCGTGAGAAATAGAAATATTAATGTAATTTGCTTCAATATTATTCAAAAGAACATAAGGATGACCATTTTCTCTTTTTAAAATTGTAATCATTAAAGGAGTAACATTTTTATCATATGCTTTTATTATAGCTTCCTTAGCAGCTCATCTTCCTGAAGCAAATTCTATCTTTCCATTTAAATCTTCTAAAGAATTAAAATATTTTAATTCTTCTTCAGTTAAAAATTTATCAACTAAATAAAGCTTATTTTTAATTCTTTTTGTAGATACTATATCAATTCCAATGCCTTTTATATCCATATTTATATTATAATTAATATATGGAATATTTAAATATAAAAGCATACTCAAAAGAATCATTTACTAAATTTTATAAATCTGTCGGAGGAAAAAAAACGTCACCTAAAAGTGCTACTATTTTTGATAATCTTATTTTTGAAGAAACAACAATAACTTTTTATAATAATTTAACTATTTTATTTAAAAATAATATTTCTAAAAAATTAAGAAATGAAATTGATGTTATTATTGACAAAAATTTATATGTAGGATCAGATGAGGTAGGTGTTGGCGAATCTATTGGTCCTATCGTAGTGTGCGCACTTAAATTTAAAAATTTAAAGTCGAAGAAAAAAGTTATTTTAAATGGTATTAAAGATTCAAAAAAAATGAGTGCAAAAGATATAACTGAAAAAGCTGCATTTATTAAGAAAAATTCAGAATATTATATAGCTGTTATGGAACCATGAAAATTTAATGAAATTTATAAAAAAACTCCTAATGTTAAAAAAATAAATGCATTATTACAAAATGAATTACATAAAAAATTTGAAAACCGTGAATTACAGCATATAACTGATCAATTTGTTAATGAAAAAAAATATATGGAATACATACAAAATAGTAATAATAAACCTTTCCAAGGAAGATTATGACTAATTAAAAAGGCTGAGGAAAAATATTTAGAAGTAGCTGCTGCAGCTATTGTAGCTAAAGACATTTTTAATGAATGAGTTTTACACTATTTAAAAGAAGATAATATTGATTATGAAATTAAAAATAAATTAGATTCATGAGACATATTTCAAAAAATAGAATCCGGCAAATATAAAGTAAAAGATAAAAATATTTATGTAAAAAAATGAAAAAAATAAACCGAAAGGTTTATTTTTTTATTAAAAATATAAGTATTATTTGTATATTTATTATTTTTTGGTATATGGCGCAAGAATTTTTATTAATAGGCATATATATGTTGCAAATAAAATAAAAGTATATACTTGATTTTATTTTAAATTAAGTATATATTAATATTTAAGGAGGATAGATGTCTGAGATTAAAAAAACAAATGAAAATAATTCAGCAACTAAGGCTAGAGATTCATTTGTTAATTTATCAAAAATGTTTAAATATAAGGAATGAGATGCTGAAGAAAAAGCAATATTTCCTTTAATATACTTTATTATTATTTTACTAATGATTGCAGTAATTAATATTGTTCTATTTGGATTAGGAAATAATAATACAAATCAAGTATTTTGAGGTATTACTGTAAATGGTAAATATGGAGCTGCAAGCAAAAGTGGTTTAACTATGAATTCAACATGATATTATTTAGGTTGAATAGTTATATTTGCTTCATTAATAGCAGCTGTATTCCAATTTATATCAAATATCTTTTTAACAAAATTTTCTAAAAAATTTATTTGATTTAATCAAATATCAATGTCTGTATTTTTGGTGATTGATATATTATATGGAGCATGATGAATAGCTATGACACAGATTGTAGGAATTGTTCTTGCACAAATTAGATACTTTACTTGAGATAAAAGTGATAAAAAAGAAAGCGAGGGAGTTGACCCTTACGCTGCCAAACTTGATAGTAAATTTATTTTATATACTATCTTAGGATTGGTGGCTTTTTTTATTATTGGATTACTATTATTAACACCAACAGTATTTCATAGAAATCATACTATATATAAAATTAATGATGATGCAAGCGGAAGCATTGCCAAAGTATTTAAAGGTGGGCTTATTTTAGATGGTGAAAAATCATGGAATGCTTGGTTTGATATTGTTGCTGGTGTATTTCAAATTGGCGGATTAATATTAATGATTAGAAAAACTTGGGTATGCTGACTTATGTGAGAAATTGCTGAAATAGGAATGATTGTAGTGTTCTTTACACAAAATAATATAATAATGGGCGTACAAAATGTTTTATTATTCCTTTCAAATTTATTGCCATTAACATATTGATTTATTAAAAATAAAGAAGCAGCACAAAGAATTAAAAAAGGAGAAGCTTATGTTCCTGCGAACTAAGCATTTAAAGTATTATGACTAATCGAGAATTAAGCAAAGATATATTACTTGCTGTAGATATTGGTGGAACAACTATAAAATTAGCAATAATTAATCTACAAGGATTAATGCTAAAAAAATGAAAAATTAAAACTATTACAAAAGAAAATGGAAATCAAATTCCTGAAGATATTACAATAGAATTTAAAAAAACTCTCGAAGAAGATGAATTCAAAGATTTTAATCCGATTGCAATGGGAATAGGAATTCCTGGATTTGCTTCTCTTGACGGAACAGTCAAATTTTCAGGCAATATAGGTTGAAAAAATTATGATATTAAAAAAGTTTTAAATAAATGATGGGATCTACCTATAGCAGTTCACAATGACTGTGATGTTGCTGCTCTTGGTGAAAAATTTATTGGTGCTGGAAAAAACTTAAATGATTTTGTTTTTATAACTCTTGGAACAGGAATGGGTGCTGGTTTATTTTTAAATGGCAAACTATATATGGGTTCTGCAGGTACAGCTGGTGAATTCGGACATATTCCAATCCAAGTTATGAACAAACAATTTCAATGCACATGCGGATTACCAGAATGTGCTGAACCTGTTTTTTCAGCTACTGGTCTAGTAAATTTTTTCAAGAAATATAAAAGATTAAATCCTGACATTAAAACTTCAGTAACACAAGAGGATGGATTTGCAATTTGAGAAGGTGTAAGAGCCGGTGATAAGTTAGCAGAAATGGCTGCTAGAGAGTTTGCTGAATATGGTGGAAGAGTTTGTGCATCGATAGCTATGGCACTTAATCCAGCCAAAATTCTTTTAGGTGGAGGTCTTGCAAATAGTAACCCAACCTTAATCGAATATTTAAAACCTGTTTATGAAAGATTTGTACACGACTTTATAAGTGAAACAACTAAGTTAGATCTTTGTATAGTTGGGAATGACGCAGGACTATATGGTGCTGCATATGCTGGAATGAAATTAGCAAATAAAAAAATATTTTATTAAACAATGAAAGAAGGAAATATGAAATATTACATATTATCTAAAAAAGATTTTAAAGATTATGCCGAAGATTTGGGCCAATATATGAAAAATGATTTACATTTAGTTATAGAAATATTACTTGAAGACAATAATATGTCTTATGTTAAAAATATTGTTAAAATTTCAAAAGAAATTGTTGCAGAAGGTAGAAATAATATGTCTTTAATTATGATAGATGAAACAGGCGGATTAGGATTTACTGCTTCAGCAAAAGTTAAAGGAATGATATGTGCACAAATTTCTGATGAACATTCTTCTCATATGACAAGAGAACACAATTGCGCTACAGCAATTGCACTTGGAGCAAATATTTCTAGTAAAAATCAAATAAAATTAATTACAAAGCTATTTGTAGAAGGAAATTTTTCTGCAGGGCGTCATATGGTTAGAATTGATATGTTAGATAGAATGGCGTAAAGAGGTAAATATGGAAAGAAAAAACATTGTAATAGGTTGTGATCATATTGTCACACCAATAAAAAATAAATTAAGAGACATCTTAATATCAAAAGGACATAATGTTTTAGATGTTGGAACTTATGATCAAGAAAGAACTCATTATCCAATTTTTGGTAAAAGGATTGCTGAAGAAGTTGTTAACAATAATTATGATTTTGGAATAGCTATTTGTGGAACTGGTGTTGGAATAACAAATTCAGCGCAAAAAATTAAAGGTGCTAGAGCAGTTTTAGTTAGAGATTTACAAACAGCCAAAGAAGCAAGAGAAGTTTATGATGCAAATATTATTGGTTTTGGCGGAAGAATAATTGGTTTAGGTATTATGGAAGAGGCAGTAAATATCTTTATGAATACTAAATTTATTGGTGATACAAAATTAGTTGAATTCTTGGATGGAATTATTTCCAAAGATGCAAATGCTAATAAAAATTTTTCAATCGAACAAGAAAAATGAGAAAAAGGTTTTTATCACGATTAAAAAATAAAGAATATAATTAAATTAAAACGTAGGAGGCAAATATGCCATTATTAAGTGGAAAAGAATTAATTAAACACGCTAAGGAAGAAAAGTATGCAATACCTGCTTTTGGATTTGTAAACTTAGAAGGCGCTAAAGCAATTATAGAAGCTGCTGAAGAAATGAATGCTCCTGTTATAATGCAAACTACTCAAGGAGGTATTAACTATGGAGGGCACGCTCAATTAGCTGCAATAGCTATTTCTTTAGCAAAAGATGCTAAAGTTCCAGTTGCATTACACTTAGATCATGGAAGAGATTTATCATATCATAAGAAAGCAATTGAATTAGGTTATACATCACTAATGATTGATGGATCAATTTTATCATTTGATGAAAATGTTGCTATCACTAATAAAGTTATCGAAATGGCCAAAGACATTGATGTTTCTATCGAAGCAGAACTTGGCAAAATTGGCGGAAAAGAAGATGATAATGAAGATAATAGTGACCCATATACTTCAGTAGAAGATGCCGTTAATTTTATTAATAAAACCAATCATAAAATTGATATGCTAGCAATCGCTTGCGGAACTTCTCATGGATTTTATACGAAAACACCACACATCAAACAAGACTTAATTATAGAAGTATTTAAAAAAACAGGTGTTCCATTGGTATTACATGGTGGTACAGGTGTTCCTTTGGAACAAGTTACAAAAGCTGTTGAAAATGGTGTTGTAAAAGTAAATGTTGATACTGAACTAAAAAAAGGTGTTATGTCAGGTATTATGGAATACATGGAAGAAAATCCTAAAGCTTATGATTTAAGAAAAATTAATCGTCCCGGAATTGATAAAGCAAAAGAAATTGCAATTAGCAAAATTAAAGCTGTAAAAGCTGATAATAAAAACTGATTATAATTTATACTTTATTTAAACATGAAAAAACATGCATTAAATGCATGTTTTATTTTTTTATTATTTTCTTAAATTTAATGAAGCAAGTAAAGCTTGATATCTTTGGACAGATTCACTTTTCAAATACTTAAGTAGTGAAGCTCTTTGTGAAACTTTTTTATATAAACCTAATTTTGAATGTTTATCTTTTTTATGAACTTTCATGTGTTCTGTAAGTTCTAATATTTCTGCAGTTAATATTGCTATTTGAACTTCAGTTCTACCTGTGTCTTTAGAATTTTCGCCATATTTACTTATTATTTCTTGTTTATTTTCTTTACTAATTGCCATACTCTATTATTTTACCTTTTTTCTTTTCAAAAAATAAATTTTTCCCATTTTTTTATCTTCTGCTAATTTTTCTATTAATTTTTCAACACTAACAAATTTTATAGAATCCCCATACTTTTCTATTAGTTTTACTTTTATTATTTTTCCATATATATCTTGATCAAAATCATAAATATATGTTTCATAAGTTTTTTCTTTAGCATTAAAAGTAGGATTATAAGATATCGATGTTAATGAAGGCATGTTTTTTTTATCATCTAAATCAACAAATGAGAAATACAAACCTTCTGATGGCTCAATTTTATTTTTTTCATATTCAACATTAGCAGTTGGCAAATTAAATTTTTTACCATTTCCATGTCCTCTAACTATTACCCCTTGATAACTAAAATAATCCCCAAATATTTCTTTAAACTTAATAAAATCAGCATTTTTAATCGCTTCTATTGTATCTGTTGTAGATATTTTGATATCTTGATATTTTACAAAAGATTCTATTTTAGTTTCAAAATTTATAGATAAATCCTTTGCATTACCTAATCTATCTTTCCCATATGTAAAATCTTCACCAATTGAAATCGATTTAGTATTTAAACTTAATAATCATTTTTCAAAATCTAATTTACTATACTTATAATTTTCTTTTGAAGGTTCGAATGTCATTATATATTGAGGATTATATTTTTCTAATATTTTAATTTTTTCCTCTAATGTTCAAACATCTCTTTTATTCTTATTAATATAAATCATAATAGCTAGTTCATAACCTTTTTCATCAGCTATTTTTTTAGCATTTTCAATAATTTTTTGATGCCCTAAATGTAATACTTCAAACTTACCTAATGCAAAAACTTTAGGTAAGTTTGAATATCCTTCTTTGTTAGGGAAATTAATAATTTTCATTATGCAATTCTTTTACTGATTTTATATTTTCCATCTTCAACTTTTTTAAGCAATAAAATGATATTTAAGCCTTCAGCAAATAGTTCATTATCTGTCTCAGATAATTCAACAATTTTTCCTTCATAAAACTTTTTCATTTGAATGTCGTTTGGAAAAATATTTTTTATTTTTAATAATTCATTTCTATGTTTTTCAATTATTTGGTCTTGTTCTACTTTTATTTCATCTATAGCTTCTCTTCTTAACACAGTTAACATAGCAGGAACACCAAGCTCTTCTCCAAGATCTCTAGCCAATGCTCTTATATATGTTCCAGAACTTACTACAACTTTAAAGTCAATACAATGCGTATCATAATTTTTAACTATAAAAGATTTAATAACCTTTTCTACTGGTTTTAATTCAAACTCAATATTATTCCTTGAAAGTTGATGAGCTTTTTTTCCATTAATTTTTATATTTGAAAATTTTGGTGGTACTTGTAATATTTTGCCAATAAATTTTTCATTTATTGTTTTTTGAATTTTTTCTTCTGACAATACAAAATTATCCATTGTTTTAATGGTGTTCCCATCTATATCTAAAGTATCTGTTTGCCTTCCAAACAAAATTGTTCCTGTATATGTTTTGTCAGCTTTTAAAAATCTTTCAAGTAATCTTGTATCTCCGTCTGTAGCAATTATAAGAAGACCTGTCGCAAAAGGATCTAAAACTCCAGAAAAACCAGCTTTTTTAAAATTAAACTCTTTTTTAAATTCTTTTAAAGTTTTATTAGAAGTTATATTCCTTTTTTTATCAACTAAATAAAAACTCATTTTAAATTATTTATTTAACTTATCAATTAATTCTTCCATTTTGTTGATTTCTTTTAGTTTTTCATCTAAATGAAGTTCAATAAATGGCACTTTTTTAATATTGATTGAAGCAGATAATTCCTTTCTTATATAACCGATTGCTTTTTTTAATTCAAAAAAACTTGCCTCATTATTTTTTAAAAAAGAAACATAAATTTTTGCAATGGAATGATCATTGTTTAAAATAACTTCAGTAACTGTAGCACTTGAAGCAACTTCATTATCTAATTTAGATATGATCATTGAAATTTTTTGATGAATTTCTGATTCTAATTGTTTTGTTTTGATATTTTTCATAATTATTTTTTAACTAATTCCTGGATAATTAGCTCATCTCCTTCTTTAATGTCAATATTTAAATTTTTAATGACAATTCCGCACTCTCTTCCAACTGTAACTTCCTTAACACTATCTTTACCAATTTTTAATGATTCTATTTCCCCATCAAAAATATTTTTTCCGTCTCTCACAATACTAATTAAAGAATTCATTTTAACAACTCCTTTTTTAACTTCTGAGCCAGCAATTTTTCCAATTTTTGAGAAATTAAAAATTTGTTTAATTATTGCTCTACCAATTTCAATTTTTTCAAATTTGTCTTCAGTTAAACCATTGATTTTATCTTCAATATCCTCAAATAATTTATAGATTATATCAAACTCAAAAATATTGATATTTTTATTTTTTGTTAAAGCAAATATTTGTTGCGACGTTTTCGTATTGAATGTGTAAATATGTGCATTAGATGCTTCTGCTAAGATTACATCTGTACTTGTAATTTCGCCAACTTCTTTCCTAATAATTTTAACTTCAATATCTTCGCTAGATATTTGTTCAACTCTAGCTGCTATTGCATTTAAAACACCCAAAGCATCTGCTTTTAAAATAATATTAAATGATTTTTTAGAGTTTTCCATCAATGCAAAAAGATCTTCTACAGATTTTCCATGCCTTTTTCTTAATCTGTTTAATCTTGCGTTATGAATTACATCAGCTATTTTTTGTGTATCTTTATCTATTGATACAACAAAATTAGAACCAACATTTGGCGATGCTCCTATTCCATATATTTCTACGGGAGTTCCTGGAGTTGCCTCTTGAATCATTTTGCCATTATCATCATGCATTGCTTTAACATTACCCATAAAATCATCTACAATTAATTTATCTCCAACTTTTAAAGTTCCGTTTTGAATAATTACAGAGATTAAATTACCTTTTTGTTTATGAATGTTAGATTCAATTACAGTTCCAGAAGCCAAAATATTTGTTGGTGCCTTAAGTTCTAAAACTTCAGCAGTTAATAGTAAATTTTCCATTAATTTATCTATACCTTCACCTTTAAGTGCTGAAATAGGAACGAAAGGAACATCACCTCCCCACTGTTCGGCAATTACATTATATTCAGCCATTTGTTTAATGACTTTTTCCATATCAGCACCAACAACATCCATTTTATTTACAGCGACAATAATAGGAACTCCAGCAGCTTTTGCATGATCAATTGATTCTTTAGTTTGTGGCATTAATGCATCATCAGCAGCCACAACAATAATAGCTATATCTGTAACTTTAGAACCATTCGCTCTCATTTCAGTAAAAGCTTCATGTCCTGGAGTATCTATGAATGTAAGTTTTTTACCGTTAAATTCAATTTGATAAGCACCAATTGTTTGAGTAATTCCTCCAACTTCTTTCTTTGTTAAATGTGATTTTCTTATAACATCTAATAATGTTGTTTTTCCATGATCTACATGGCCCATAATTGTTATAATCGGAGCTCTTGTTTCAATCAAAACCTCTTTTGGCCATTTTTTTTCAGCCATTATTTTTAAAATTTTCGAAACAACATTTTCTTCAGAAATATCATCAATTTTTTCAAACTCAAAATTATTAGCAATAGCAATTTCTGCAATTTGCTCATCATCTAAGATATGATTTATTTGCGTTTTATCTAAACCGGCACTAATTGCAAGAGAAACTTCTGAAATTCCAGTAATTTTTGATAATTCATTTACTGAAACATTTGTTCCAAAAAGTAAAACATTATTTTTAAAAGATAATTTCTTAACTAAAAAATCACTTAATTTAAATTGGATACGGTTTTCTTTATTTTTATTAGCCATTTATCTCCTCCTTTTTAATGTCTTTAATAATATTTTCTCAATTACCATGAAATTTATTAATATTTTTAATAAGTATTTTACTTTCTAAACCTTTTTTGACAGAATCTGGATGAATATATATTCCTCTGCCTCCTAAGTTTTTATTATAATCAATTTTAGTTACTCCATTTTTTGCTATTGAAATTCTTATAAGTTCATTTCTATCAAATATCTTACGAGTAACTATATCCTTTCTATTTATTTTCATACTCCTTTTCATAATCTTCATCATCAAAATTATCTTCTTCTAAATCTTGCTGATTATTCTTATTACTTTCTTCAAAATTATAATCAGATTCAGAAAAGTTAGAGTCCTTTGCTAAAGCCAAGTTTTCAATTGAAACTGAATCAATATCATTGAAATCAATATTTTCTGAATATTTATTATTTGTTTTTTGAGGTTGGAAATGTTCTTTAACAACTTTTTCAAATTCAATTCCCTCTTCTTTTGCTTCGGCAATTGTTTTAACATCAATTTTTGATTTAGTTAAAATTGCTGCCAATTTTATATTGATACCTTTTTTACCTAATGCTGGTAAAAATTGATCTTCCTCTACTATAACTGTAGCTTCTCTTCATCCATCCTTAGTTTCATTAATTTTAATTCCAATAATTTCTGCAGGCAATAATGATTCTACAATGAATTTTTTTATATCTTTATGATATTTAATAATATCTATTCTTTCGCCCTCTAATTCATTAATTATTGGTTTAATTCTTTGCCCTTTAACACCAATTATTGAACCCACAGGATCCACGTCTCTTAATGTAGAAGAAACAGCAACTTTAGTCTTAATTCCTGCTTCTCTTGCAATTTCTAAAATTTTTACAACCCCATCATTTACATCATCAATTTCTCTTTCAATTAGTTTAGAAACAAAATTAGGTGCTTTTCTTGATGCGATAATTTGTGCATCTTTAGATAATTCTTGAATTTCTAAAATATAAACTGTAATAACATTTCCAACAAATATTTTATTTCTATCTGAATGTGGAATTTCATTTGCAGGCATAAAAATGGAATCGCCATCATAATCTAAAATAACATTTCCCCTTGTTAATATTCTATGAACTTTTGCGTTTAAAAGTTCACCTTTAAATTTAGAAAATTTTTCATAAACCTTAATTTTTTCTATTTCTGATAATTTTTGTAAAAATAATTGTTTAATATGTTGCCTTTTTCCATTGCCAATATCTTCAATATGAATAACCTCAACAAATTCATCACCAATTTTAAGATCTAAATCTTTTATTAATTCATCATCTTTCTCTATTTGTTGAAATCTTTCTAATATTGTTTTTTCTTTTACAACTGTTTTTTTTCTTTTAATATCAACTTGGCCTGTAGTTAAATCAATGTCTACCACAACATTTGCTAGCATTGGCTCATCATCTTCATATCTACTTAAAGCATCCCTATCTTTTTCGAAAGCTTTAATAAAGATGTCTTCTAAATATTTTTTAGCTTGATCTGCAGTTAAATCTTTAGATTCTAAAAATAAATGTAATTGTTGAATAAATGTTTCTTTTTCTGCCATAATTGTCCTTAATTTATTTTTTGTTTGCTTTACATATTAATAATAAATATGTAAAAAGTGGAAAATCCACTTCATTAATAATATTATATATATTATAGCATTAATCAAATAAAGATAATTGTTGCGTTGAATCAATACTTGATTTTAAATCACCAAATGCACCAGTTTCTTTCAAAAGTGAAATAAATTTTGTACTTAGACCAGATCTTAGCTGAAAATCCGCTATTGATTCATATTGTTTTTCATTTCTTCGAACAACTACTTTTTCAGCAACGATACTACCTATTCCTTCTAAAATAGAAAAAGGAGGAATAATACTATTATTTTCTTTATCTATTGTGTAATTAGAAGCTAAAGAATGAGCGATAGAAATATTTTCAAATTTAATTCCTCTTGAATACATTTCAAGAACTACATTATATGTTTCTAATGTATCTTCGTCTTTTTTTTGTCTTTGATATTTAGGAATAGCTTTAATTTCACTAATATTTTTTTTCATTTCATTAACACCTTTAAGAATTCTTGCCAACGGAACTTCAACATCTCTTTTTGAAAAAAATGTTGCGTAATATTCTAGCGGATAATTAATTTTATATCAAGCAATTCTATAAGCCATCATAACATATGCTGTAGCATGTGCTTTGGGAAACATATATTTAATAGCTTTACATGAATCTATATATCACTGTGGAACATCTTTTTCATGCATTAGTTTTTCCCATTCCTCAGTTAATCCTTTACCTTTTCTTACAGATTCCATAATATTAAAAGCTGCTGAATTATCTAAACCTTTTCCAATTAAATATGTCAAGATATCATCACGAACAGTAATAACTTCAGAAAGAACTGCTTCACCTTTTGTGATTAATTCTTCTGCATTTCCTTTTCAAACATTTGTACCATGTGAAAGCCCAGAAATGGCAACTAAATCAGAAAATGATTTAGGCTTTGCTTTACTTACTAAATCACGAACGAATGTTGTTCCAAATTCTGGGATACCAATGATTCCCAATTTTTCGCCAGTATAATTTTCAACATAATTTAACGCTTTGTTACTTTCAAATAATGAAATAACTTTTTTATCATTCACAGGAATATTACGAGGATTAATATTTGTAAGTGTTTCAAGCATACGTAAAGATGATGGATCTAAATGGCCTAATAAATCTAATTTTAATATATTATCATGAATAGCATGAAAATCAAAATGAGTTGTTTTTCATTCTGCTTCAAAATCATCACCAGGATAGTTTATTGGTGAAAAATCATAAACATCCATATCTTGAGGTATTATTATTAATCCCCCAGGATGTTGACCTGTAGTTCTTTTTCCACCTTCTATGTTTGTTGCAATTCACTCAACAGTAGCTCTATTATAATTTTCATCTTTTTGCTCTTCGTGATTTCTAACATAACCTATGGAAGTTTTAAAAGCAGCTGTAGAAATAGTTCCAGCTCTAAAAACTTTATCTTCCCCAAGCACATCTTTCATATATTTATGAATTGATGATTGGTTATCTCTTGAAAAATTAATATCAATATCTGGAACTTTATCAGCATTAAATCCAAGGAATGTTTCAAAAGGAATCGAGTGTCCATCACCAATCATAGGTTCACCGCACATTGGACAATTCTTGTCTTCTAAATCAAATCCAGATGAAACAGTATCATCAAATTCATGATACTTACATTTAGGACATCTATAATGAGGTTTTAATGGATTAACTTCAGTTATTTCTGCTAAAGTAGCAACAATGGATGAGCCAACAGACCCTCTTGAACCAACAAGAAAACCATCATCCATTGATTTTTTAACAGCAAGAGAAGTTAGATAATAAATAATTGAAAATCCATGTTTAACTATTGAATTTAACTCTTTATCAATTCTTTCTTGAATTAATGGATTAACATTTGTTCCATAAAATTTTTCAGTGTTAGATTTAATAGTTTTAAGTAATTTTGCCTCTGCTTCTGGGATTTTAGGGGTATATAATTTACTTTTTATTGGTGTTTGTTCACTAATAATTTCTTGAACTTTTAAAGGATTATTAACAACAATGTCCATTACTATCTCTTTAGGTAAAAATCTAGAAAAATCTTCAATCATTTCTATTGTACTTCTTAAATGTGCGTCTGGTTTTGCCGCGTTTGGATTTCTAAAGTTATGCAGAGGATGAAAACCCCCTCCAACTCTTTGAGCACTAATTAATACATCTCTAAAAACTTTGTCTTTTTTACCTGCATAATAAGCATTTGATGATGCTATAACAGGTATATTGTATTTTTTGCCTAAATCAATAATAGTTCTAATAACTTCTTTTAATGACTCTTTAGTTAATATTCCATTCGAAATTAAGTTTTGATATGATGAAAGTGGAAAAACTTCTAAATAATCATAAATATGAATAATGTTTTTAATAAAGTCTTTTTCGTTGCTTAAAATTGCATCAAATATAAAACCATTACTTCCACCAGAACCAATTAAAATATTTTTAAATTTTTCTTTATCTAAAAATATTGATAATGGAAGTGTTGGAGTTTTTTTTCTTTTATTAAAAGTCTTAATGCTAGCTTGAGAAATTAATTTATTTAAATCTTTTAAACCATCTTGATTTTTAGAAACTAAATTTATTTGTTTTGCAAAAAAGAAATCAGTTAATTCATTATTATGTGAATTAAGTTGTTTAATTGTTCTAATATTATCTTTTAACAATTTTTGTAAAAATCTTTCATATATTTTGGAAAGAACTTCTGCATCATAATCAGCTCTATGTGCAGCTTCTGCATCATAATCAATTAATTCATATTTAGCAACTAGCCCTAATCTATGTCCTCTAGATTTACTATGCAATAATCAAGAAATTTTCATTGTATCTATAATTGGATTTTTAATAGGACCTAAACCATTATCCAAATATGCTTTATTCAAAAAACCATAATCAAAAGAAGCATTATGAGCAACCAAAATAGCATCCCCTATTCACTCTTTAATTTCATATATTAATTCTTCAATTTTTTTAGCATCTTTTAAATGATCTTTTGTTATTCCTGTAAGTCTTGTAGTAAAATCAGAAATTTCAATAGTAGGTTTGATAAATATTTGTTTTCTATCAATAACTGTGTTATTTTTATATTTAACAGCTCCAAATTCTATAATTTCATCAAATGTAGGAGAAATTGATGTTGTTTCTAAATCAAAAAATACATATTCTGCATCTAATAAATTTTGGTCTCTTTCATTAATAACAATTTGAGTATTTAGGTCGTCATAAACATCTAATTCAGCTCCATAATTAATTTTTATATCTTTATTATTTTTTGCTACAGATGCTGCAGCTGGAAAGGATTGCACAGAATTACGGTCAGTAATTGTAATTGATGACAAATTATATGCTTTTGCATAAATTAAATAATCTTCAATATTTGCAACACCATCTAATGTTGACATTTTTGTGTGAATATTAAATTCAGGCCTTTTCAAGCCAGTCTCATCTTTAATAATCTCTTTTAAAGTATAATTAGACATTTTTTGAAGAGAATCTGTACTAAAAGCTGTTAATACATGATCTTTTTTATATTCATTGTATTCATAGATTCCATAAACTCTATATGGATCACCATTTTTTAATTCTAAATTTTTTTGATTTTTATCAAACATAGAAACATTTACAGCGCTAGATCCATTTCCTAAAATAAAATTGTAAATTAATGTTCCTGTTTTTTTAGAAATGGTTTTTTGAAAATTTAAAACAAAACCTTCAAAGTAAACATTAGATTGTTTATCTTTGATTCTTAAATTAATAGGTTTATATTTGTTTTTGATTTTTTCATCTATAATTTCTTCTTTTTTTAAAAAAACTTCTTCTTGTTTATTTATTTGTTCTTCAAACTTATTAAAGCTCAAATGTTCTAAATTAAAATCAACAACTATTTTCTTATTTGTAACTGAAAGTTCTTGACAATATTTAAAAATTTTATTTTCATTTTCTTTAAAAAAAGTAGCACAATTTTCTTTGCTTGTTTTAAGTATTACACTGTCATCTTTTTCTTCTAAATAAAAATCTGCTTTTGAAAAAGATAGATCTTCATTCTTTATTATTTCTAAAAGATTTTCATATGTGTTAAAAATATTTTCTTCAATATCTTGCTCAAAATTAATAAAATCAATATTAAAATCTAATTCTTTTAATGCTTTGATGGTTTTAGAATAAAATTCAAATTTAGATTTAGCAGATATATTGGAAACATTTTTAACAATAACTCTAATTTTATTATTTTTTTTATCAAGAAAAACATTCAATTTTGCATTTGAAATTTCTTTAATTAATTTTTCTGTTGCGTTTATCTTTTTTAAAAAATTATCCATAAATGACCTTATGCTAAAGGTGAAAATGTAATTATTATTAAGGCAGCCATACTAATTGAAATTATATGTGAATCTATTCTATCGAATAAACCTCCATGACCAGGTAGTAGATTTCCAAAATCTTTTTTATCATATGCTCTTTTTATTTTTGAAAATATTAAATCTCCAAATGGCGCAATAACCGCTGTTAATATAATAGTTATAACCATTAATGCTTCATTATGCGGATATATTCCTTTTGAATCAGGAATAAATCTTAAAATTATATATGTTACTAAACCAAAAATAATTCCTGAAGAAATACCAATCAATACCCCTTCAACTGTTTTATTTGGAGATACATTTGGAAATGCTTTATTTTTTCCAAATTTTCTTCCACCAAAATATCCCATTGTGTCTGTTAAAATAACAACAATTATTAATAATAGCATTAATTGAAAATGGTATTGTGTTGTAATAACTACTAATGAAATCATATATAAAAACAAAAATAAATTCATTATACATGCAACAGATAAGTCTTTAAAGTTAATTTTTCCGGCCGAATTTATTACAAATAAAAGTATAGACATGAAAAATAATGCTAAAAAAAGAAATTTATATGTTCCAAATTCAATACTTAAAGTGCTTAATTTTCAAATAAAATCTGTTAACCATAATAAAAAAATAATTCCAAATCCTATAGCTGATGTATAAAATATTTTTTGCGTGTCCTTTTTTATTGGAAAAATAAAACGACTTATCTCATATGTTCCATATATATAAACACTCAATAAAATTAAACCAAATAAATATTTAACGAATTTAAATCAAAAAACATTAGGATTTGCAATTTGCAAACCTGGTAAAACAAAAAAAGGAATAATAATTAGTGTTAAAATAAGACCTGTTACTTTTCTTTTCTTTTGTTCATTCATATCTTTTATTTCAATAAATTTAATTTTGCTCATTTTACTAAATAGTTGTTAAATAAATTATTTTTTGATTAATAATTTCGTCAATTTTATGATTTGCTTCATTAACTGCATTTTGAACTTGTTCTTCTAATAATTTTGTTTCATTTTCTGAAAATTCTCCTGCTTTTATTAGTTTTAAAGCTTCATGTCTAATATTTCTAATAGATATTTTAAAAGTTTCTCCAACAACTTTTGCATCTTTAACAAAAAGTTCTCTTTTTTCAGATGTAACTGCAGGTACGTGAATTCTTATTTGATTTCCATCATTGATTGGATTTAATCCAATATTTGCTTCACTCACTGATGAAACAATTTTTTTAGTTAAATTTTTATCAAAAGGAGTGACTATCAATGTTGACGCGTCAAGTGTTTTAATAGCCGCTAATTGTTCAATTGGTGTTAATGTATCATACGCATCCACTTTAATACCTGATAAAAGTGATGGGTGTGCACCCGAAACAGAAATTTTAGTTAATTTATTATGTAATGATTTTATGCTATTTTCAATTTTTGTTTGTGCTTGTAAAATAATTTCATCCATGCTAACCTCTTATTATTGTTTTTTTACTTTCTAAGTTTTTATACAAATTAATTATATTATTTTGTTTATTCATATTGAATATAATAGTATCAATATTTTGATCTTTTAATAGTTTCATTGCCTTTGTGTCAGCAACCTCAAATTTTGCATCAATAATCTCTTGATATGTAAGCTCAGGGATAAATTCAGAATCTTTGTTGGCGTTTGGATCAGAAGTATATACCCCATCAACACAATTTTTAGCCATTAATATAGCATCAGCTTCAATATCAATCGCTCTCATTGCTGCAGCAGTGTCAGTAGAAAGATATGGTTTTCCTGTTCCACCTCCAAAAATAACTATTTTATTATTTGTTAACGCCTCAATAGCAATATTCTTATCAACTTTTGGAGAAATATCTTCAAAAAGTAATGCATTTTGCATTATCGCATTAATACCATTGTTGTTTAAATAAGTTGTTAAGCCTAATGCATTGATAGATGTTGCCATCATTCCCATATAATCAGCAGCAGCAGTATCATATCCAAACCCTAAAGATTCAGAGATGTGCCCACGAAAAATGTTTCCTCCTCCAACAACTATTCCAATTTGAACACCAAAATCATCTTGCAATGATTTTATTTGTTCAGTTAAATTTTTAAGAACTGATATGTCAAAAGTTTCATTTTTAGTGCCAAGTGCTTCTCCTGATAATTTTAATAAAATTCTTTTATAATTCATTTTTCCCCTTAAATAATAAAATATAAAGAGTTAACTCTTTATACATTCATTTGTTTTGCAACTTCTTCTGCAAAATTTTCTTCTTTTTTGTCAATTCCTTCGCCAACTTCAAACCTAAAGAATGATGTAAAATGACCATCGCCAGTTAAATCTTTAACTTTTTTATTAGGATCCTTGACAAAAGGCTGTTCCAATAATACATTAGATGAAAGAACTTTGTTTACTTTACCTTTAATAATATTTTCCTTTATATTTTCAGGTTTTCCTTCAAGTTGTTCTGCAAGTTCTTCATTTGCTAATTGAGTTTCATGTTCAATAATTTCTGCAGAAATATCATCTTTAGATAAAAATTCAGGAGACATAGCTGCGATATGCATTGAAACATCTCTTAAGATTTCTTCATTAATATTAACACCAGTTATAATAGAACCAATTTTTCCATTAGCATGTTTATAAAAACCTTTATTTTCATCATTTTCCAAAGAAACAAATCTTCTTAATGAAATTTTTTCACCGATTGTAGCTGTCATATTAATAAGATAATGTTCAATTGTTGTTCCGTCAAGATCTAAAGATAAAACACCATTAACATCATCAGTTTTAACTGATGATTTTAAAATTGCATGAACAATCTTTTTTGACCCTTCAATAAATTTTTCATTTGTTGAAACAAAATCTGTTTCAGCATTTATTTCAGCCATAACAATTTTATTTCCCTCTTTTTCTATAAAGATGGATCCCTCTGCTGCTATTCTATCAGCTTTTTTGGCTGCTTTAGATATTCCATTAACTCTTAATCATTCTACAGCTGCATCGATGTCATCATCGCTAGCTTCTAATGCTTTTTTTACATCAAGCATTCCAGCTCCAGTCATCTCTCTTAATTTTTTAATTTTTTCTATTGACATTATTTCTCCTTATTTTAATTTATTATATATTATCAATAATAAATTTTGCTTCTTTAATTATTGAAAGTATTTTATCCTTCTTTTGTTCAATCTTCATTGATTTTATTCCCGGAAGGTTTGCTATAAATTTTTCGCTAAGTAATGACTCTTCTAATTTAGCAATTATATCGATTTGATGAAATTTATTTTCTATAAAGTAAGCTTCTGTTTTAGGCCCAACACCATAAAGCTCAGTTAATTTATGATTAGAAAAATCTTGATCACTATTACTTTTTATTTTATTAATCAATTTTTCTCTCATTTGATTTTGTTTTTCTGCTTCTTTTTTTAATTTTTCAGCATTTTTATCTTCTTTTAATATTTCATCATCTTTTGTTTTTGCGACTTGAGTTGGTTGTTCAACTTTTTTTGTTGTTTCAACTTCTTTAAGTGGTTCGATATTTTTTTCTGGGACAGTTGCTTCAACAACTGGTTTAGTTTCTTGAACTACTTTAACTTCAGTTTTTAATTGTTTTGAATTATCTTCTTCATTAGAATTAGAATTATTTTTTCTAATAAAAGGTTTTTTATTATTTACGTATTTATTCCCTTCAGAAGGTGTAAATTCTTTTTTAGGTTCTAATCCCATGATTGTTAATTTATCATCATCTACATATGCAACAAGTTGTTCCTCTTGTTTAGCCGCAGCTATAGCATCAGCTATAACTGTTGTAACTAACGCAGTAGATTTATTAGCGTCATCGTTACCAAAAATTGGAAAATTAACATCATATGGATTAACATTTGTGTCAGCGATTCCAAAAATTGGAATTCCCATTTTTTTAGCTTCTTTAATAGCGATATCTTCATTGTTTATTGACGAAACAAAAATTGCATATGGAATTCTTCTCATAAATTTAATTCCACCAAGAACTTTTTCTAACTTAACTTGTTCTTTTTTCATTAAGATTGCTTCTTTTTTTGTATATCCTTCAAAATTATTTTTTTCTAATCTTTCTAGTCTTCTTAATTTATTAATTGATTTTTGAATTGTTTTAAAGTTAGTTAAAATACCTCCCAATCATCTATGATCAATATAAAAAGCTCCTACTCTCATAGCATTTTCTTTAACAGTTTTAGATGATTGTTTTGTTGTTCCTACAAAAAGGAATGTTCCACCTTTTTCAGCAATTTTTTTTGTAACATTATATGCATTTTCTAAAGATGCAGTTGTTCTATCTAAATTAATAATATGTATTCCTTTTCTAGCCATTACAATAAAAGGTTTCATTGCTGGATTTCAGCTTCTTGTTTGATGTCCATATTGTAAACCAGATTCTAATAATTTATCTTTTGATACTATTGGTTTCATTTTTCTCCTTGTTTTTACTTTGAAATGTTTCTAACAAAGGGACCCTAAGGGCAACACCCATTGAATTCACAAATCTGTTTCATATATTTTTATACATATTTAATTTTACCAAAATAAAGCAACTTAATAGTTTGCTTTTAAAAAAAGAAACTGCTTATTAAGCAGTTTCTTTTTTATTTTTTTCTTTTTGTTTGCGCGCTTCTAACTTTTTAGTTCTTATTGCTTTTTGTTCTTTGTCAATTTCTCCAAGATTTAATAAAACTTCAATTGTTTGTTCTTCAGGTTTTATATAATCGCACTTAGGAAATGTTGAACAACCAATAAACTTATTCTTTGTTCTAGCAGCAACTCTGATTACAAGATTTTCACCACATTTAGGACATTTTTCATTAGCGTTTTTTGGTTTTGCTTTAGGCACTAATGGTTCAGAATATTTACATTTTGGAAAATTTTCACAAGCGATGAATTCTCCAAAACGTCCTCTTTTTATAATAAGTTCTGCATCTTCACATTCAGGACATTTTTTTCCAACATAAACAGTTGGTTTTTTAGGAATTTTTTCATCCGCTTTTTCAACTCTTGGACCAAAATCATCTCAAAAATCTTTAAGAAATTTTTTAGAATTTGTTTTTCCCAATTCAATATCATCTAATGTATCTTCCATTTTTGCTGTATATTGTTCATCAACAATATCATCAAAATGTGACAGCAATAAATCATTAACTTCTTTGGCGATAGGTGTTGGTTGCAATGCGCCGCCATTATTAACCAAATATCCATATCCAACTAATCCAGATATAACGCCTGAGTATGTGGATGGACGACCAACTCCTACCTCTTTCATTAATTTTACTAGTGAAGAAGGGTTGTATCTTCCAGGTGGTTTTGTTTCGTGTTCTAAAATTGTTATTTTGTCTAAATTAATTTTTAATTTTTCTTCTGGTTTTGTTTCTTTTGCAATTTCAATACCCTCAACTTCTCTAAACCCAAGTATTAAAGGATATGATTTTTTATATGAAAAATAAGTATTTCCGTCTTTATAAATATCATTAACAATTTTATTTTCTCCACTAATCATAAAAGATTTTAATGTGGTTTTTCAAATAATTGTGTATGCCCTTTTTTCATTAATTTTAAGTCCAGTAACTATTGAAGGTTTCTTATTAATATCTACTGGTCTAATTGCCTCGTGTGCGTCTTGTGTTCCTTTTTTGTTTTTTACAATAGGAACTCCTTCATAATTTTCTTTACCAAAATTTTTATTAATATAATCATTAGTTGCTTTTATAAAATCTGACGATGAAATTCTTTTAGAATCTGTTCTGGGATATGTAATTAGTCCTTTTTCATAAAGAGATTGAATTGCAAAAGTTGCTGATGCATTAGGTGTTGAATGAGCATTATACATCGCCATCAAATATGTCGCCATCTCTAAAGGTAGTGGTGGTTTAATTTTTCTTTGTGTTTCTTTTCTTTTAAAAAATATTAATTCACCATTTAATTTTTTGTGTACCTTTTTTGCTTCTGATTCAGAAACATACTTTAATTCTGAAAATTTTTCTTCATCAACATTAATTAATATTTCATCTTTTTTTAATTCACATTGAATTGTTCATCAATAATCGGGAATAAATTTTTCAATTTCTATTTCTCTATCAATAATCATTTTTAATACTGATGATTTAACTCTTCCAGCAGATCTTGCAGAAATTTTTTTATTTGTTAAAAATGAAAGTCTAAAACCAATAATTCTATCCAAAATTCTTCTTGCTTCTTGTGAAAAAAATAAATCCTTATTTATATTTGTAGGATTTTTTATAGCTTCTAAAACTGATTCTTTTGTAATTTCTTGAAATGAAATTCTATAAATTTTTGCTTTTTTGTTTTCAATTATTTGAGAAATATGAAAAGCAATTGCTTCTCCTTCTCTATCTGGGTCAGTAGCAAGAAAAATATTTTCTGCTTTTTTAGACTCTTCAATAATTAATTCAATAATTTCTTTTTTATCCCTTAGATTTATATATTCAGGCTCCATTGTGTCAAGATTAATACCTAATCTTAATCTTGTGCCCCAAGTTGCCAAATCTCTTATATGCCCAACAGAAGCAATAACTTTTCAATTTTTATCATCTAAAAATGATTGAATTTTTGCAACTTTATTTGGTGATTCAACTATTAATAAGTTTTTAGACATATTTTTTTATCTCCTTTAATTTATCGATTGAACATGCTCCTTTATTTATTAAAAAAGTGTTATGAGATTTTTTATCAATATTTTTATTGTAGCAAAAAACTTCTTTGTTTTCATCGATTACATTTGTAATTATTCTAAATGTTATTCTTTCTTTTAAACTAGAAATTAAAAATAAACCGATTGATAAACCAATTTTAATTTTATTTGAACGTTCCCACGTATGTAAAGAAGGAATAACTTTTTCAGGGTATTCTGAAATCAAAAGATTATTTTTAGTAAATATATTTTCTTTTGATCTACTCATACTAATATATGAATTTATACCCGAATCTTTAATAATTATAATCTTTTTTGACACATTATTTTTTAATAAGTGTTTTTCAAAATCGTTAGTACATCCTGTTATCATAATAATTTTATTTATATCCAATTCAATTTTATGTCTTTTAAATTCTTTGTAAACTTTGTCATTAAAATAACTGCCAAAATATCATATTTTTTTATTTTCCAATAATAAATTTATATCACCTTTATAAAATAAAACAAAGGGTGGTTTATTTATCGCTTTTAATTTAGAGGGATATTTTTTGTCCAAAATAGTTATATATTTATTTTTATACTCTTTTTTAAAGATCTCTAACTCTTTATAATTTACTTTCTCTTGCAATTTCAATGAATTATATATCTTATCTCAATCACCAAAATATTTACATGCAAAATATAATAATACTTCTTCCATATGTTTCCTTTGAAAGTAAATTATCTTAACTTGGTAATTTTTCTCAAAAGATGACTATTTTAATCTAAAATAATTTTTCCAAATTTTTGGTTTTGAAAATCTTTAATAATTTTTCTATACACCATATTTAATAATTTTTCAGAATCAAAAACTTCTTCGGTTAAATAAGTTGCTTTTATTTCGTCAATGTTTTTAACATTTAATTTTTTTAATCTATCAAATAATGTCATAGCAACTTCTTCAATTGGAAGAATATCTAATTTTATACTTCCTATAGCTGCTAAATTATATCCTTGTTTTTCATTAATAAATTTTGGTTGCAAAACACCTGGAGTATCTAAAAATCAATATTTTTTTTCAACTTGATATCAATTATTTTGTTTTGTTACACCTGGTTTATTTTCAACTTTAGTTTTTGATTTTCCCAACATTGTATTTAGTAGTGATGACTTTCCTACGTTAGGGGCACCTAAAATTACTATTTTATAAAGTAATGATTTTAATTTTATTGAACTTAAAATTTTTAGGACCTCTTTTTTTATTTTATTAGGTTGTTTTAAAGAAATTGTACAAACCCCGTCATATTTTTCTTCATAATATTTTATTCATTTATTTAATTTTTCTTTTTCAATTAAATCCATTTTTGAAAATATAATAATGACTTTTTTATTTTTTATTAGTTCCTTAAAAGAATCAATAAAAGTTGATTCAGGTGCTCTTGCATCTAAAACAATAAAATATAAATCTGTTTTTATTTCCTTAAATTCTTTTAAAGATTTTGCCATATGGCCAGGAAATCATTGTATTTGTTTAGTCATATTTTAATTATATATCTATTTCCATTTAAGATAGTCTTTACCAAAATGACCATATAAAGTTGTTTTTGTATAATCAATATTTTTTAAATTTAATTCTTTGATAATATTTGAAAGCTCAAAATTAAAATTTTTATTTATATAATTTAAAACATTTTTTTCAGAGCCAGTCTCAAAAGTTTCAACATTAATAGCAATTGGTTTAGATTTGCCAATAATATATGAAACTTGTATTTCGCATAAATCAGCCAGACCATTTTCAACTACATTTCTTGCTACATACCTTGCATAATATGCCGCAGATCTGTCAACTTTAGTATAATCTTTTCCAGAGAAAGCACCACCACCATGTCTTCCTAAGCCTCCGTATGAATCAGCAATTATTTTTCTTCCAGTTAATCCAGCGTCTGCCATTGCACCACCAAGGATAAAACTACCTGCATTATTTATTGTTATTTCTGTGTCATCATAAAAAATTTTGAAATTATTTTCTTTTTCAAATTTTTTTATAGTTTGAATTAAAAAATCTTTTAATTGAATTCTTAATTCATTTAATTTTTTTTCTTTTGAATGTTGTACAGATAAATTAATATTAATTATTTTTTTATTAAAATAATCATATGAAACTTGTGCTTTTGAATCATATTTATAATCTTTTGATTTTGATGCAAATAAACTTTCATATTCCTTAATAATTAGCGTAGAAAGTGCAAAAGGAATTGGTAAAAACACATTTGTTTCATTAGTGGCATATCCATACATTAAACCTTGATCTCCTGCTCCTAATTCTTGTGAATCAACTTTGTGATGTATTTCTTCAGATTGATTTGAAAAATCTAGTTCAATTTCAAAGTTTTTATAATCCGAATCAATTTCTATTAATAACCCTTTTACTTCATTAATTAAATTTTTTCGATAGTCAAAAGATGTTGAAACTTCGCCAGTAATAAATATTTTATGTTTACCCGCTATTGTTTCAATTGCTACTCTTGAATTATTATCAAATTTAAGAATTTTATTTAAAATAAAATCAGAAATTTGATCACATATTTTATCAGGGTGTCCTCTGCCTACTTGTTCAGATGTTACAATCATATTTTATCTCCTACATAACTTAAATAAAAAGCAGACTTAATATTATTTATTAAGTCTGCCATTAATCTTATTGATACTCTTGCGAGCCTCATTGAGACCACCTAATTTAAAAGGTTGGTACAGCATCAATGGTCAATTAACCTCAGCTGTTCTTAATAAGTTATTATAAATATTATACCTATAAAAAGCGAAAAACCCATGTGGAGTGGGTTTTTCATTATTATTATACATATATATTTTATATTAAATATTTTTTTTCTTTTTAGGTTCTAAATTTGCGCCTCACTTTTTAATTAATAAAAAGTTTACTGAGTTATAAAATACAAATAATCCTATCATATTTATGCATTGTGCAGGGTTTATATTAGCCTTACTTGTAAAATCATCACTACCAACAATTGATAAAACTAATAAAACAGTTCATAGTGTTATTAATGCACTATTACTGAATATATAAACAATGATTGAAAAAAATCTTTTTCTTCCAACCATAAAGGCACCCAACATTCCAGCAACCCCTAATATAGAATCAAGAATGGTTCTTGTTACAAGATATCCAAAATAATTTTTATATAATGGATTGCTAAGTCAACTATGTGCAATAATACTTATAAATAATCCAGCAAGCAAACATGCTGCTACAACTATGAAACCATCTTCTGAGTTAAATCTTTTAAATGCAAATGATGTTTCTTTTTCTTTTTGAGGTTTCTTTGATTCTTTTAAAAATCAATTATAAAATTGATAACATCCACTAAAGAAAAATAAGAAATTTTCAACAGCAAGTATTCATAAACTTGAATATAAATTAACAGTTGCTAATGTAATAACGGCTATTGTATTAAAAACAATAAATATTCTATATTTATTTCTTTTTACAGGATCTTCTAAATCCATTATTGAATATGTTGTTACATTCATCATTCCAAAAACAGCTGAAATAAAACTAATTCATATTATTCATTGTTTACCGTTATTATTAACTGAATTATAGATAGTTATTCCTAACAATAAAATAGAAATTACTATGGTTACAACTATAGCGTATCTAGATTTGTCTTCTTTTAAAAAATTAGTCACTCTTTTTACGCTTGTCTCGTCTTTTAACATTTTTTGTTCCTTTCACTTTCTTTTTAATTATCGTTATTTTATAAAAAAAATATAATATTTTTTTAAAATTGTATAAATTTTTTTAAAAAAAAGCGACATTTCTGTCGCCATTTGCAAATGGTGGGACTGAGTGGACTCGAACCACCGACCTCACCGTTATCAGCGGTGTGCTCTAACCAGCTGAGCTACAGTCCCGTATAAAATTTGACAAAGTCAAATTTAATTTATATAATATATTAACGTTTTGAGAATTGAGGAGCTTTTCTAGCTTTTTTAAGCCCGTATTTTTTACGTTCTTTTACTCTTGCATCTCTTGTTACAAGTCCTGCTTTTTTAAGAGGTAGTTTATAATCTTGTGATGCTTGAATTAAAGCTCTTACAATACCATGTCTTAAGGCACCAGCTTGACCTGTAAAACCTCCACCTTTGATATTTGCTGTAACATCAAATTGATTTTCAGTTTTTGTAATTACAAAACCTTGCATTGCATCTTGTACTAATGTTGCATATGGAAAATATTCATTAATGTCTTTTCCATTGATTATAATTTTTCCTTTACCAGGAGTTATTGTAACTCTTGCAACTGATGTTTTCCTTCTGCCTAATCCTTTATACATTATTTATTTCCTTTTCCTTTTAGATCTAACACTTCAGGTGATTGTGCTGCATGTTTATGATCGGCACCTTTATAAACAAAAAGTTTTTTAATTTGTTTTCTTCCTAATCTGTTATGAGGAAGCATTCCTCATATTGATCTATGCACCATTTCTTCAGGATAATCTTTAATCATTGTAGCAGCGTCTCTTTTTCTCATTCCACCAATAAATCCAGAGTGATTGTAATACATTTTATTTTTTAACTTATTTCCTGTTAGAGCAACTTTCTCACAATTAATAACTATTACGAAATCACCATTATCTTCTTGTGGTGTATAAGAAACCTTATTTTTTCCTGTTAATATTCTTGCTACTTCAGTTGACATTCTTCCAAGAACAAGATCTGTTGCATCGACAACATATCATTTTTTTTCTATTGCTTGGCCATTAGCCATTTTTGTTTGTCTCATCTTGTTTTCCTTAAATAGTGTTTATACCTAAAATATTATATCAAATTAATAATAATTTATTTAAAATTAAAAGCAAATATTCTTAGATAAATAATACTTCCACTAAATATAACCCAGAACCAGGCGCCTTATAATGAACTTTGCCAGTCTCTGGATTATTAAAGTAATTATTAATGTCATTTAAGGTTATTGCACCTCTATTTTCTGCCATCATTGCACCAACAATGTTTCTAACCATAAATCTTAAAAAACCTTTTCCGATGACATCAATAGTTAAAATATTATCTTTTAATTCAATTTGAATATCATAAACCTCTCTAATATAATTTTCATAAACTCTTTTTGCAGTAAATGACTGAAAATTTTTTTTACCAATAAAGCATTTAGAAGTGTTGATTAATTTTTTTAGATCAAAATCATAAGTTCAATTATAATAATAATTTTTATCCCCATCACCTTTAAGATTTATTAAGTAACGATATCTTTTTTCTTTAACCATATATCGCACTTCAAAATTTTCATCGACCTTTTTTGCAGATTTGATTTTAATATCATTTGGTAAAAAATTATTCATTTCATTAACGATTAAATTAGGTTCTAGCTCTTTTTCACATTTAATTGTTATAGGCATACTAAAAGCATGTACATATCTATCTGTTCTACCTGCAGATCTTATCTGTAATTTTTCTTTAAATACGTTTTGGGCAGCTATCTCAATTTTTTGAAAAATAGTCTGATTATTTGGTTGCGGTGATCAACCATAATAATTTTTACCATCATATTCAACATACAATAGATACATCATTAAAAAAAATCTCCTGGAATAATATGAATATTAATTAAAATAATTATTATTAAAAAACCAATCATTATTAGTAATGAAAAAAATTCTAAAAATTTAAATTTGTTTTTAAAAAATTTTGTTCTTTTTTGCCCCATTTTATATCCTCTTATCTCCATCGAAATAGAAATATTTTCACTTCTTTTAAAGGCAAGCACAAACAAGGGCAAAAAGGCATTTTTAAAACTTATAATTTTATCTTTTAATGTTCCATTAATAGAATTAATTCCTCTTGAAGTTTGTGCTAAAAATATTTTATACAAATCAAGTAAAATAAGGGGAATAAATCTTATTGCCAACATTAACATTAAAGATATTTCATAAACTGGAACTTTAATAAATTTTAATGGGTAAATTAATGTTGAAATAGAATTACTAATCGCTATTTCTTTAGTTGTTGATGTATAAATTACTGCTGTTAATATAAAAACATACATTCTAATAAATATTTCTCCTGTAATATATAATGAATTATTTAAATCAAAAGTTACCAAATAATATGGCAAAAATAATAAAATAAAGAATGGCAATAACATAATAAATAATTTAGTATAAGTGAAAAAATTAACCTTTGCGCATATAGCAATTAAAAATACAAATCCCAAAACAATCAATAATTCACTTATATTATTTGCTAAAAAAACAGTTACAGCAATTAAAATAAAACTAATTAATTTTGATATTGGATCTATATTATGCACAATAGATTTCACATTTCTATATCTTGAAAATCTTATTTTATCCATTATTTTCTCCATATGATTTTAACACTTTTTTTGTGTCTCCCATTTTTTTTAAAAAACCTTTTTCTAATAAAATTGTTTTTCCACCTAAATGTTTTACATCATTTATATTATGTGAAACAAATAAAATTGTTGTGTTATAAATTTGATTAATTTTTTTGATTAGTTGCACAAATTCAACCCTTGACTGAGGATCTAAAAATGATGTGGGTTCATCTAACAATAAAATAGAAGGATTTTTAAGCATAAGCGATGTTAAAATAACTTTTCTTTTTTCTCCTGAAGAAAGTTTAAATGGATTTTCTTCCAATAAATTTTTTGATAAATTTAATTGTTTCATTATTTTGAACATCTCATCTTTTTTGTCCATATCTAAAAGTATTTCTTCTTCTACAGTCTTATTAAATAATTGATGATCTGGATATTGAAATGAGCAAAGTTCCACATCTATTATTGACCGCAACATTTTTTTTCTAGTTTTTTTATTAATTATAATTTTATTATCAATAATTATTTTTCCTTCAGTAGGCATCATAACTCCTAATAATAAATTTAGTAATGTAGATTTACCAGACCCTGTTCTTCCAACTATTGAATATATATCGCCTTTTTGTATTTCAAATGAAATGTCTTGCAATGCAACAACATTATTTTTTCCTTGATCAAAAATTTTTGTTAATCCTTCTACTTTTATCATACTTCTATCAAATTATTTTTTTTTAATGATTCCTCATCATTCATAAGTTGGTTTGTTAAACCAAAATAATTTACTTTACCATTATTTAAAACAATAGAGGTTTTTGATCTTTTTGCTTCTTCCATAAAGTGGGTAATTTGAATCACTGTTTTTCCTGATTTAACTAATTTATCAATCAATTGAAAAACTATTTCTTTAGATTCAGGATCTAACATGGAAGTTACTTCATCAAGAATATAAATCTCATAGCCCATAGCCAAAAGTGATGCTATTGCCAATTTTTGTTTTTGACCACCAGATAATTCAATAACTTCTTTATATTTTAAATGCTCTATATCTAAATCTTTTAAAATAAAATCGATACGTTCATTTATTTGTTCTCTTGTTAATTGTAAATTTTGAAGTCCAAAAGCAATATCTTCTTCTACAGTCGTTCCAACAATTTGACTATCAGGATTTTCAAGTACAATACCAACTTTTAAATCATCTTTTATATTAACAGTTCCACTATCTATTTTAATTAAGTTACTTATTGCTAAAGCCAATGTAGATTTCCCAGATCCATTCATGCCTAAAATAGAAACATATGCTCCTTTTTCAATAAAAAAAGAGATATCCTTTAGAATATGTTTATCTTTGACACTGTAATTAACTTTATGTAACTCAATTATTTTCATTTATATAATTATATGAAAAAAACTCCTATGGAGTTTTTTATTTATCTTATTTTGAATTAAATTATACAAAAGTAATTATTGAAATTTGTGAATTATCACCTTTTCTAAAGCCATATTTAAGCACTCTTGTATATCCACCATTTCTTTTTTTATATTTAGGAGCAATATCACTAAATAATTTTTGTAAAGCTGTTTTGTTTTTTTCAACTTCAATATTTCTTAAAATTTTAGCAACTTCTCTTCTTGCATGAACTGTATCTTTTTTAGCTCAAGTTATTAATTTATCCATTTTCTTTTGTAACTCTTTAGCTTTGGCATGTGTAGTTACTATCTTTTCATGAATAATAAGATCTGTAAGTTGGTTTCTTTCAATACGCACTCTTCTTGCTGAAGAATGCACATTCGATTGTCTTTGTTGTCTATTTCTTTTAGCCATAATCAATTTCCTCTATTCTGTTTTAAATGATAAACCTAAGTTTTGAACAGCTTCAACAATTTCTGAAACTGATTTGTCACCTAAATTTTCAATTTCTTTTAATCCAGAAAAAGGTCTATTAATTAATTCTCCAACAGTAAGAATATTTGCTTTTTCTAAACCATTTTGTGATCTTACAGATAAATTTAATTCTTCAATTGTAATTGCTAATTGCATGTTATCTTCTTCTAAGATTTGTTCTTTTTCAAACATGTCATCAGCTTTAGTAACATCTAATTTTTCTAATTCTTCAAATGCAACATAATGGTTTTTAAGGATTGATCCTGCAAAAGCTAACGCTTCAGCTGGTTCCATATTTCCTTTTGTTTCGATTTCTAAATTTAATCTTTCATAAACTTTGGATTCTCCTGGATTTACTTCATCAACTTTATAGTTAACTGATTTAATTGGAGAGTAATTAGAATCAATTGCAATAATTCCATTTAATGTTCCTAATTTTTCTTCTACAAATAATCTATTATCTTCAAAAGTTTTAAATCCTTTAGAATATGTAACATAGATTTTTAAATCTAATGCATTTTCTTTAGCAACATTTGCAATTACTAAATTTTTATTAACTATTTCTAGCCCTGATGGTAAATCGAAGTCTTTAGCTTTAATCACATTTTTATTTGCCATTAATTTTATTTCAAAAATTTCTTCAATATCAATGATATTAATATCAGCTTTAAAAACTAACTCTTTAAGATTAAGAATAATTTCTACAACATCTTCTTTTACATCTTTAATTGATTGGAATTCATTAGTAACTCCTTTAATTTCAACTGCAAAAGCTGCTGCTCCAGGAACTGAAGAAAGTAATGTTCTTCGCAATGATGTTCCCATTGTTTGCCCAAATCCTCTTTCTAATTTTTCAATTTTGAAATTGGATTTATTTTCTTGTTCTTTATTTTCATCAGTAATTATTTCTGTAAATACTGGTTTTAAAAATTTTTCCATACTCTCCCCTTATCTTCTTCTTAATTTTTTAGGTTTTCTAACTCCGTTGTGTGGAATAGGTGTTACATTTTTAATTTCACCTATTTCAAAATCAGAGGCTTGAAATTGTCTTAGAGCTGCATCTTTACCAGGACCAAATCCTTTAATTCTTATTGATAGGGCTTTAACGCCATTTTCTTTTGCAGCTTTTGTAACTGCTTGTGCGACTAATTGTGCTGCATAAGGTGTTGATTTTTTAGCACCTTTAAATCCGATTGCCCCAGCTGATGATCAACAAATTGTATCTCCTGCTGGATCTGTAATTGTAACAATTGTGTTATTAAAATTTGAATGGATATGAGCTATAGCTGATGCGATATTTTTTTTAGCTTTTCTTTTTTTAGATACTTGTTTAGCCATTTTTCTCTTTACCTATTTAGTTGCTTTTTTCTTGTTAGCAACTGTTTTTTTAGGACCTTTTCTAGTTCTTGCATTTTGCTTTGTAGATTGTCCTCTAACAGGTAATCCCTTTCTATGTCTTAATCCTCTATAAGATTTAATTTCCATTAATCTTTTTATATTAAATTGGATTTCTCTTCTTAAATCACCTTCTGTAAGGAATTTAGAAGCTGCTTCTCTAACTCTTGTTAATTCAGCGTCAGTTAAGTCTTTTACTCTTTTTGTTTCATCAATATTAGCATCTTTACATATTAAAGATGCTGTTGTTCTGCCAATACCAAAAATATAAGTCAAAGAATATTTTGTAGGTTTGTTATCTGGAATTTCAATGTTTAATATTCTTGCCATTCTTACTAACCTTGTCTTTGCTTATGTTTAGGGTTTTTGCAAATTACTTGCACTCTCCCTTTCCTTTTGATTACTTGACACTGTTTACATATAGGTTTAACAGATGATCTTACTTTCATATTTATTATTAATTCTCCTAGTATTTTTATATTGGTTTAACGTAAAACGACCCTTTAGTAGGGTCTTGGTACTAATCGATAATAATACTTTTATGGTTCATAAATTCGTATTAGTATGGTGTTTCCCACTGAGATTGCTCTCAATATATTATATAACAACCATAAGTTTATACAAAATTATTTTATTAAAATTTTTCCAGTCATTTCTGCTGGTTTTTCAATATCTAAATATTTTAATATTGTTGGTGCAAGATCTCCAAGTTTTGCTTCAATTTTTTCGCCTTCACCTTTGAATTCTTCTTTAAATTCTGCATCTTTGTCAGTAATAATTAACCTTACAGGATTTGTTGTATGAGTTGTGCAAGGAGTTCCATCAGGATTTATCATTCTGTCTGCATTACCATGATCTGCAACAATTAACATAACTCCACCCATTTCTACAACAATTTTATCATAAAGTTTTTTTAACATTTCATCTGCAACTTCTAAAGCTTTTATCTCAGCTTCCATTACACCAGTATGACCAACCATGTCTGTTTGCGCAAAATTAATTAAAAATACATCTTGTCCATCAGCATTTTCAATAATTTTGTCAGTTAATGGTCTACATGACATTTCTGGTTGTAAATCATATGTTGCGACTTTTGGTGAATCTACAAGAACTCTTGTCTCATGTTTTTTAGGAATTTCATCTCCCCCATCCATAAAGAATGTAACATGTGGATATTTTTCTGTTTCTGCTGCTCTTACTTGTTTTAAGTTATGTTCTTCTAAAACAACCCCTAAAATATTTTTCATTTTTTCAGGTGGATACATAATATCTTTTTCGATTCCTGCATATTCTCTTGTTGAGGCAAAATAAAGATTATTCTTTCTTGGCTCATTTGGTTCGTAATCATATTTAGTTACATCCACATTTGAGCCAACAAGAACATGAGATATTTCTCTTGCTCTATCTGGTCTAAAATTGACAAAAATAACTGAATCATTATCATTAATAGCTTCTGTTCCTTTTATGTAGCCTGGTTTAAAAAATTCATCTGTAATATTTTCTTTATACTCATTATTTATATATTCATCAATATCAGTAATTTCTATCCCTTTTCTATCTACAAGAACATCTAATGATAGTTGAATTCTATCTCATCTTTTATCTCTATCCATCGCATAATATCTTCCGCTAATACTTGATATCTTAATATTTTCTTTTTTAGCAATATCAAAATATTTTTTAGCAGATTTCATTGCAACATCTCTTCCATCCGTAAAAGCATGTACAATAACTTCTACACCATGTTCTTCTATTGCTTTATAAATACCAATGATATGGTTAATGTGAGAATGAACTCCTCCATCAGACAATAAACCTAATAAGTTAATTTTTGAATTATTTTCCTTAGCATGTTTAATTGCTTTTAAAAGAAATTCATTATTTTTAATATCATCAGTTTCAATTTCTTTATCTAGTAATGTTAAAGATTGATAAACAATTCTTCCTGCACCAATATTTAAATGTCCAACCTCTGAATTACCCATTTGGCCATCTGGTAATCCTACTGGTTTTCCTGATGCGTTCATAAGAATATTTGGATATTCTTTTTCTCATTTATCTAAATTTGGTAAGTGTGCTAATGAAACAGCATTTTCTGGCCCTGCTGGCGCAACTCCAACACCATCTAATATAACTAGCGCTACTGGTTTTTTCATATTTATTCTCCTTTGATATCATCTTCAATTAATAATTTTATTAATTCGTCTTTTTTCATTGAATTTTTATATTCAATATTTCTTAATTTAAGTTCTTCAATTATTTGTGCAATTGTCATATTTTGAAATTTATTTTTTTCATTAACTTTTGGCACATCTAATTCTGGTGTTTCTACAATATATTTATCTACTAATTCTAAAAGTTCTTCTTTAGAAAGAGTGTTATCAAAAGGAATATTTTCACTTCTTAATAACAATTTTAAATCTTGCATTGTTAATGACGAATAATCATCATCAAATTCTGATTCTATTTCTTGTTCTTTATCACTAACTTGTCTTTCAGGAACAACATATTTATGTTTTTCGCCTTGAACAACATTATTTAAAAGTACTTCTGCTTTTTCTGTTTTAGGATTTACTCCTATATAAGCATATATCTCTTCTACATTTTCATTTTTATCAAATTTGCAACCTTGATTATACATTTTTTTTAAAAGAATTTTATTGGCTCTTGGAGCATAATAATATATGATTGATGCAGCTAATAAGGTACCAACTCCTCAAATTGTTAACATTGATATTGATTTTGCATTCGCATTATCAACATATTGGTTTAATAAGGTTAAAATAATATTAGTTATAAAAGTAAAACTAAAAGCTATCGCTCCTTCGCTAAACTGATATCTAAAAAATAATGCTATCCATCTAAGCAATGCAACACTTCAAGAAAAGCCCATTTTAACTTTTCTTGTTATTGTTTGGCCGTTTTGATAAAAATCAACTCTTATGAATCGTTCTTTCCCTTTTCTTTGTTCTATGTATCCATAAATAAGCAAAGGTAAAACTAATCCATATATTATGCCTAATTCAATTAACATATTCAGAAGTAAATTACTAGTAAACGCTATTATCATATATTACAATTATAGTAAGATTAAAAACAGATAATAATATTATTTATTATATGTAATTAATTTATAGAAAGAATCTGGAACTAGTGAAGCTCCACCAACTAATCCCCCATCAATATCTGGTTGTTCCATCAGTTCTTTGATATTTTCAGGTTTCATTGAACCACCATATTGAATTCTTACTTCATCAGCAACTTCTTGCCCAAACATTTCAGCAACAATATCTCTTGAAGCTTTAATTGCTTTTTGTGCTTGTTCTGGTGTTGCTGTTTTACCAGTTCCAATAGCTCAAATTGGTTCATAAGCAAGAACGACATCTTTCATATCTTCAGGATCGATATTTGCAAGTCCTTCTTCCAATTGATTTTTAATAACTTTTAATGTTTCATCATTATTAAATTGTTCTTCTGTTTCACCAAAAGCCATCACTGGAATTAAGTCTGAATTTTTAAGCACAGAAATCATTTTTTCATTTACTGTTTTATTTGTTTCATTATAATATTCTCTTCTTTCAGAATGTCCTATAATAACATATTCCACTCCATATTCCATTAACATAGATAATGATATTTCTCCAGTAAAGGCTCCTGATTCATTAGCATTAACATTTTGCGCTGCTAGCGGGATGTATAAATCTCCATCATTTTCTGGAAATAAAGAAATCATTGATAATGTTGGAGCAGCTATTGCTCAATCAACATCGATTTCTTGTTCTCCGATTAAAGTATTTAATCCTTTATAAAATTCATAAGAAGCCTCTGGCCCATTATTCATTTTTCAATTTCCGATTATAATTGGTTTTCTCATTTTATCCTCTTTTATTATTTATCTTGAATAGCATCAATTCCTGGAAGAACTTTTCCTTCAAGAAATTCCATTGATGCTCCACCACCTGTTGAAACATGTGAAAATTTATCTGCTAAATTCATTTTAATTACTGCTGCTGCTGAATCACCGCCACCAATAATTGTAGTGGCATCTTTTAATGAACCCATTGTTTCTGCAATTGCTTGTGTAGAATCCTTAAAGTTTTCAAATTCTGAAACGCCAAAAGGACCATTTCAAACAACTGTTTTCGCATCTTTAAGTGCATCTTTAACAATTTCAATTGTTTTTGGACCAGCATCCATTCCAAACATTCCATCTGGAACTTCATCATAAACTTCACCAGGAATATCTGCAAATTCAGTTGCACATTTAGAATCTGATGCAATGATAAGTTTATCTCCATATTTTTCCAACAATTCTTTAGCTAAATCTACTTTCTCAGGTTCGGCCAATGAATTACCAATTTTTTTGCCTTGGGCTAAGTGGAATGTATAGCACATTGCTGTTCCTATAATAACTTTATCTGCTTTTTTAACTAAAGACTCAATAACATTTATTTTGTCTGAAACTTTAGCACCACCTAAAAGAGCTATAAAAGGTCTTTTAGGATTTTCTACAGCTGAAAATAAAAATTTAACTTCTTTTTCAATTAAAAATCCCACTGCTGATTCTTCTATATTAGAAGCAATCCCAACATTAGAAGCATGTGCTCTGTGCGCTGTTCCAAATGCATCATTTATAAAAACATCTCCTAAAGAAGCTCAGTATTTACCAAGCTCTGGATTATTTTTAGTTTCATTCTTAACTAATTCTCCATTTACTACATCTTCAAATCTCGTATTTTCAAACATCAGAATTGAACCATTTTCCATATTTTCAATTGCATGTTCAAGTGCTTTGCCCCTTGTTTCAGGAATAAATTGAACATCCATGTTTATTAATTCTGATAATTTTTTTGCAACAGGTTGAACAGATTTTGTTAACTTGTCTTCTTCAGAAGCTATTCTTCCTAAGTGCGTAAATAACACAACTTTTGCATTATTTTCTATTAAATATTTTATTGTAGGAAGTGCTGCATGTATTCTATTGCTGTCAGTAATTATTCCATCTTTAATTGGAACATTAAAATCAACTCTTGTTAATACAACTTTGCCTTCTAAATTTGATACGTCTTTTAATGTTTTTTTATTCATTTCACTTTCCTTAAAATCTATATAAGTTAATTATAGTAAAAAGAAAAATATGCTAAGCATATTTTTTCATTATATTTTACACAATTTTTAACCCAATTATTAATGCAATAATAGAAATACCAACAATTGCTAAAATTCCTGCAAAAGTTGCCGATTTAGGCATTATTTTTGCAAAATTAACTCGAGATGCTTCTGCTTGTGTAAGAACAAGTCCTGTTGTAGGTACAAACATATTAATAATACCTTGCGCTAAAGGATAAACTGCAAGAACTCCCACACTAGCTAGATGTTGTTCGTTTAAAGGTAATTCTTTTATAAATGTACCTATTAATGGACCAGTTATAGAAGCTAATCCAGTTGTTGATGGAATGAAAACAGCCATAAGTGAGAATAGTGGGAATAAAACAATTGTTATTCCTAATGCACCAAAACTACCAATATCTTTAAATAAAGTTTCACCCATAGTAGTTGTAGCCCCAGAATATGTAAGAATTATTCCAACAGTTCTTGAAGCCATTAAAATAAGCATAACACCAGTCATATCTTTAAAAGCATTTTTAAATAATTTAAATAATTTACTTCCTGGCATCTTAAATAACCATGCAATAAGAATTACTGAAAAAGTAAAAATTGTTCCAAGTTCTATAAATAATCATTGCCCTATTATCACATTGTTAAAGAAAAAGGAAGAGAAAGTTTTTCACTGATTACTTTTTTCAAGAGATTTAAACCATTCAGATCATGGAAGAAGTGAAAAAATCATTAATGCAAAAGTTAAGCCAAATATCGTAAGTGCAAAACCTTGTTTTTTATTTAATGGCTTTGCAGAGTTAACTTCACCTAATTTGTTAGTTGCTCAAATTTTATTATCATTTATTTCTTCAATTGATTGTATTGAATTAGTTTCATCTTTTTTAACTTTACGTGCATAATGAGTAATAAATAAAACCCCAAGACTTGTATAAATAATAAATAAAACAATTCTTCAAACAATTCCTGTTCCAATTGATGCATCAACGCCAACTGTATGTAATGAACTTGACATTGCACCAATTGAAAATGGGTCAAGTATTGAAGATGCTAAACCTGTAGTTGTTCCTAAAACAACAACTAAATATGCTGTAGCAGCATCAAATCCAGCAATAATTAAAATTGGCACAACAACAGGAATTAACCCAAGTGTTTCTTCTTGCATTCCATAGAGTGTTCCTCCTAAAGCAAACAATATATATAAAACAGGAACTAAAATAATTTCTTTATTTTTTAATCCTTTAACCAATGAAGCAACACCAGCTTCAAGAGCACCAATCTTTAAAAGAACCTCAACTAAAGTAGCGATAGCTAAGATGTAAAAAATTACTTGTAAAGAATCAAAAACTCCAGCAACGCCTGCTTTAAGTGCATCAAAAACACCATACATACCTGTTTTAGAAACAAATCAGTCACTTTTATTGAAGTTAAATCATTTATCTGCATGAAATTTAGGTACTTTTAATTTTGCATCATTTCTAAATCAAGTGCTTTGTGGATCAACAAAATGAATTATTCAAGTAACTAAAATAGCAAAAAATATTACACCAATAATTATCGATAGTGCTGAAGGCATTTTAAATTTTTTGCGTGTATCCTTTGTTTTAGGAGTTTTACTTTGTGTTGTTTGAGTTTTATTTAACATTATTAAAAAAAGTATACCATATATATGGCTCATTCTTTGATTAAGAGCATTTTAAAAGAAATAAAAAAATAAAAAAACACCGTTTAAATGCGGTGTTTTTTATGAAGTAAGAAACTTCAACCTTTTATCGATAAAGGTATCTATAATTATAAAATATTAATAATTTACTATTCAATAATTTCAGTTACTGTCCCAGCACCAACTGTACGTCCACCTTCTCTAATTGAGAATTTAGTATTAAGTTCTAGTGCGATTGGAGCAATAAGTTCAACTGTTAAGTTAATGTTGTCACCAGGCATAACCATTTCTACTCCCTCAGGAAGTTCGATTTGTCCTGTAACATCTGTTGTTCTAACATAAACTTGTGGTCTATAGTTAGAAAAGAATGGAGTATGTCTTCCACCTTCTTCTTTTTTAAGAGCATAAATTTCTGCTTTAAAACGTTTATGTGGAGTTATTGATCCAGGTTTACAAATAACTTGTCCTCTTTCAATGTTTTGTCTGTCGATTCCTCTTAATAGAAGTCCAACATTATCTCCAGCTTCAGCGTAGTCAAGTAGTTTTCTAAACATTTCAATTCCAGTAATTGTAGTTTTTTTTGTTGGTTTGATTCCAACAATTTCAACTTCTTCACCTTCGTTAATTTTTCCTCTTTCTACTCTACCTGTAGCAACTGTTCCTCTTCCTGTGATTGTAAATACATCTTCAACAGGTAGAAGGAATGGTTTTTCAGTATCTCTTTTAGGAACTGGGAAGTAATCATCACAATAATTCATTAATTCATGAATTTTTTCAATGTATTTTGCGTCCCCTTCTAGTGCTTTAAGAGCTGATCCTCTAACAAATGGAGTATTTTCAGCATCAAAACCATATTGTTCTAATAGGTCTCTAACTTCCATTTCAACAAGTCCTAACATTTCTTCATCATCAACCATATCAACTTTATTAATGAAAACGATTAATTTTTCAATTCCAACTTGTTTTGAAAGAAGAATATGTTCTCTTGTTTGAGGCATTGGCCCATCAGTTGCAGATACAACGATAATAGCACCATCCATTTGTGCAGCACCTGTAATCATGTTTTTAACATAATCGGCGTGACCTGGAGCATCTATATGAGCGTAGTGTCTTTTAGCAGTTTCATATTCAACGTGAGCTGTATTAATTGTAATTCCTCTTTCTTTTTCTTCAGGAGCAGCATCAATAGACGCATAGTCCATTGCTGTACCTCCAGTTTCTTTAGAAAGAACAGTACTAATAGCAGCAGTTAATGTTGTTTTTCCGTGGTCAACGTGACCAATAGTTCCAATATTAACATGTTCTTTTGAACGATCAAATTTTTCTTTTGCCATATTTTTCCTTTTCTTTTTGTTTATTAGATTATATAAAAATTAGTCTATATTAATCTATATTACGTAATATAGAGCATATGGAATATACTCAAATATAATTTTACTACAAATAATAAAATATAACGTATTTGATTAAATATTTATCGTACATCAATATAGCCAAAAATAATTAATTATTACAGCTTTTAAAATAAAGATTTTTATACAAATTTAAATAGATATAAAAATTAAATACATAAAAAACTAAAATTTAACTTGTATATATTATGTTTAAACATAATATACAAATAACTTTTATTACCAACTATAATGATTCTTTAAATTATAAATAATATGTATTAAAATTAAAGGAGATTGAGATGAATGAGTGAGTGTTTTTAAGTGAAATGCTCGGAACGGCTACACTAATTTTAGTTGGCAACGGAACAGTTTCAAATGTTTTATATAAAAAAACTGTTGGAAGTAAAGGCGGACTTATTGCTATAGCTTTAGGATGAGGTCTTGCAGTAATGCTTGGTGTTATTATTGCACAACAAATTGGAAATATACATAATTCTGGTTTTGCTGAACTTAATCCTGCTGTAACAATCGCTATGGTAATTGCAGGTAAGCATGGAAGTGGAATTACAGCTTTTGTGTATTTTTTTGGTGCTATAGGCTCACAAATAATTGGAGCAATAATTGGTCAGTCGTTTGTAACTATAATTTATTGAAATGCTTCAAAAGATGAAGAAGCAAAAATAATTAGATCAGCACATACAACAACATCAATTGTTCCAAATAAACCTTTAAATAATATTTTTACTGAATTCATTGGAACATCTTTATTAGTTATTGTTGTATTAACCGTATTTGTTGTAGGCTCAGATCACACTCACATGAACGGACTTAATGGTTATATAGGAGCCGCTATAGTTGGATTAACTGTTACAACAATTGGTTTATCATTTGGCGTAACAAGTTGAGCAATTAACCCCGTTCGTGATTTAGTTCCAAGAATAATGTATTATTTTACACCGTTTAAAAATAAGACAACAGCGGAGTGAAAATATGCAGCAATTCCAGTTTTTGCCCCATTAGCTGCTGGTGTAATATTTGGAGGACTTTCCAATTTATTTTAATAAGAAAGGAGGTATGAACTTATAAAGTTATAATAATTTATGAAGGAATTTAAATATTAAAGTTAAAAAGTAGAAATTAAATTTAAATTTATCAAAAAATAAATATTTAAATAATAATTGTATACTACTTAATTTAAGATGAGAAGATAATGAATAAAGAAAAATTTATAATGACTCTAGATGAGGGTACAACTTCATGTAGAACTATTGTTGTAAATAAAAAAGGTGAAGTTGTTTCGATAGCACAACAAGAGTTTACACAAATATTTCCATATCCAGGCTGAGTAGAGCATGATGCATTTGAAATTTGAAATACGCAAAGAACGACTATTATTAACGCAAAAAGATCTGCAGATATAAAATCAAATGATATCATATCAATCGGCGTTACAAATCAACGTGAAACAATTGTTGTTTGAAATAAAAAAACTGGTATACCAGTTTATAATGCTATAGTTTGACAAGATGGAAGAACTACAAAATATTGCAATAAATTAATTAAAGATAATCATTCGGATATGATTAATAAAAAAACTGGTTTAGTTTTAAATCCATATTTTTCAGGAACAAAACTAAAATGAATTCTTGATAATGTTGAAGGAATTCGAGAAAAAATCAAAAAAAATGAAATTCTTGCAGGAACAATAGATACTTGACTAATATGAAAACTAACCAATGGTAGGGTTCATGCCACAGATATAACAAATGCATCAAGAACAATGCTATTTAATATTCATGATGAAAAATGGGATGATGAAATTTTAGAATTACTAGATATTCCTAAATCAATTCTTCCTGAGGTAAAATCATCTTCTGATTATTTTGGTTATGTAGACCCAATTATTTTTTCAAGAGCAGCAACTAGTAAAGTTCCTATTACAGGTGTGATTGGAGATCAACAAAGTGCTTTATTTGGACAATTATGCACTGAAGTTGGTGATATTAAAAATACTTATGGAACAGGTTGTTTTGCTCTTGTTAACACAGGAGAAGAACCTATATCTTCTACAAACGGATTATTAACAACTATCGCATGAAAAATTGGCGATCAAAAAACAATTTATGCTATTGAAGGTTCAGTTTTTATTGCAGGATCTTCTGTACAATGATTAAGAGATGAATTAAAAATTATTTATAATACATCTTTTTCAGATCTTTATACAAAAATAGTAGAAGATGATCAAAGAGTTTATGTTGTACCAGCATTTTCGGGGCTAGGTGCACCTCATTGAGATTCAAGCGCAAAAGGAACAATATTTGGTTTAACAAGAGGAACAAAAAGAGAACATATTGTTAAAGCTACATTAGAATCAATTGCTTATCAATCAAATGATTTATTTAAAGCTATAACAAATGATTTAGGAAGGCCACTTAATAAAATAAGTGTTGATGGTGGCGCTTCCAAATCAGAATACTTAATGCAGTTCCAAAGTTCAATTTCTAATTTAGATATTGAAAGACCCGCAAACATTGAAAGCACTGCTATGGGAGCAGCATTTATGTCAGGATTACAATCAGGATTTTGAACTATAAATGAATTAAAAAAAATTAAAAAAATAGATAAATTATATAAACCCTCAATCACTAATAAACAAAGATTAAAATTACTTAAAGGTTGAAACGAGGCCGTGAAAAGAACTCTTGGTTGAGAAAAAGATATAAGTTAATTATTTATATAGGAAAAAATAAAATAGCCAATGGCTATTTTATTTTGCATATAAATTATAAATTCTGATAGAATAAATATAATTTTTTATTATAAAACTAATAATATAAATTACTAATCTTCGTCTTCTAAATCTCCACCTCTATTTTGAATAATTTTTTCAGAGATTGATTTAGGTGCTACAGAGTAGTGTGAAAATTGCATTGAATATACAGCTCTACCTTGTGACATTGATCTTAATTGTGTTGAGTATCCAAACATTTCAGAAAGTGGAATGTGTGATTTAATCATTTGTGCATTTCCTCTTTCTTCTTGACCTTGAATCATACCTCTTCTTGCAGAAGTATCACCCATAATGTCTCCAAAGTAATCTGTTGGTGTTGTAACTTCAACTTCCATAATTGGTTCAAGAATAACTCCTTTACCTTCAATAGCAGCTTTTTTAAGAGCTTTTGAAGCAGCAATTTTATAAGCCATTTCAGAAGAGTCAACTTCGTGGTAAGAACCATCATAAAGAGTTGCTTTAAGATCAATTACTGGATATCCAGCAATAACTCCTCCTGCCATCGCTTCTTCAATTCCTGATTTTACTGAACTTACATATTCTTTTGGAATTCTACCTCCAACAATTTTATCAACAAATTCAAATCCTTTATCTTGGTTAGGTTCGAATTGAATTTTTACATGACCATATTGACCTCTACCACCAGATTGTTTAATGTATTTAGATTCAACATCTGCTGGGTTTGTAATTGTTTCACGATATGAAACTTGTGGTGCACCAACATTTGCTTGAACATTAAATTCTCTTTTTAATCTATCAACGATAATTTCCAGATGAAGCTCACCCATTCCTGAAATAATTGTTTGTCCTGTTTCAGTATCCATGTGTGTTCTAAAGGTTGGATCTTCTTCAGATAATTTTTGTAATGATAAACCAAGTTTATCTTGATCCGCTTTTGTTTTTGGCTCAACAGCCAGCGAAATAACTGGTTCTGGGAATTCCATTGATTCAAGTATAACTTTTGAATTTAAATCAGTCAATGTATCTCCAGTAGTTGTTGATTTAAGACCAATTGCTGCAGCAATTTCACCTGTAACAACTCCTGAAACTTCTTCTCTATGATTGGCGTGCATCTGTAAGATTCTTCCAACCCTTTCTTTTTTATCTTTTGTAGTATTTTGAATATATGAACCAGCATCTAATGTACCTGAATATACTCTAAAAAAAGTTAATTTTCCAACGAATGGATCAGTCATAATTTTAAAGGCTAAAGCTGAAAATGGTTCATTATCATCAGCATGTCTTTCGATTTCATTACCTTCCATATCTTCACCTTTAATTGATGGAATATCTATAGGTGATGGTAAAAAGTCAACAACAGCATCTAATAAATGTTTAACACCAACATTTTTATATGCTGAACCACATAAAACTGGGAAAAAATCAGCTGAAAGAACACCTTTTCTTATAGCTTCTTTAATTTCAGCAATACTTACTTCTTCCCCTTCCATAACTTTCATCATAAAATCATCATCATATTCAGCAATTGCTTCAATTAATTCGTTTCTAATTGATAAAGCTTTTTCTTTCAAATCTTCAGGAATGTCTTTTGTTTCATAAACTTCTTCAGGTTTATGATCAAACATATATGTTTTCATTTCAATAACATCAATAAATCCTGTAAACTCTGTTTCTTTTCCAATTGGAACATGAATTGCAGCAGCTTTAGCTCCAAGTCTTGACTTGATTGTTGAAAGTGAATATTCAAAATCAGCTCCAGTTTTATCCATTTTATTAACAAAAACAATTCTTGGAACATCATAATTAGTTGCTTGTCTTCAAACAGTTTCTGTTTGTGGTTCAACTCCAGCTTGCCCGTCAAGAACTGCAACAGCTCCATCTAAAACTCTTAATGATCTTTCTACCTCAACAGTAAAGTCTACGTGACCTGGTGTATCAATAATATTTATTCTATGATCATTTCATTTTGCTGTAGTTGCAGCAGAAGTTATTGTAATTCCTCTCTCTTTTTCTTGATCCATTCAATCCATTTGTGATTCACCATCATGTGTTTCACCAATTTTATGAACTTTTCCTGAGTGATACAATATTCTCTCAGTTGTTGTAGTTTTACCAGCATCAATGTGAGCCATGATCCCGATATTCCTAAACATATTAATAGGTTCTCTTCTATCAGCCATTTATATTAATCCTTTCATTATTATTATAAATAATATTATCATCTAAAATGTGCAAAAGCTTTATTAGCCTCAGCTTGTTTATGTGTATCTTCTTTTTTCTTGAATGCAGCTCCAACTTCTTTTGAAGCATCAAGAATTTCTCCTGCAAGTCTTTCTTCCATTGTTTTTTCATTTCTTAATCTTGCATAATTAGTTAATCATCTTAATCCTAGAATTTTTCTTCTTCTTTCAGAAACTTCTACAGGGATTTGATAATTTGAACCACCAATTCTTCTAACTTTAAGCTCTAAGTTAGGCATAATATTATCTAATGCTTTATTGAAAACATCAATAGCTTTTTCGCCAGTTTCTTTTTCAATTTTTTTAAATGCTCCATAAAGTATTTTTTGAGCAGTTCCCTTTTTACCATCGAGCATAATATTATTAACCAATTTTGTAACTGCAATAGAGTTATAAATTGGATCTGGTAACACTTCTCTTTTAGGTGCTTGTGTTTTTCTTGACATATTGTTTCTCCTTTACTCTCTCTTATGATTTTGGTTTTTTAGCTCCGTATAGAGATCTAGATTTGTTTCTTCCTTCAACTCCTGAAGCATCTAGGATTCCCCTTACTACCCTATATCTAACCCCAGGTAGATCTTTTACTCTTCCACCTTTAATAAGAACAACTGAATGTTCTTGGATATTATGTTTTTCACCTGGAATATAAGCATTAACTTCTAATCCGTTAGTTAATCTAACTCTGGCGTATTTTCTTAAAGCTGAGTTGGGTTTCTTAGGTGTCATTGTTCCAACCCTTATAGCTACACCTTTCATTTGAGGAGATGAATTTGGTGTTGTTTTATTTTTTAATGTATTTCTTCTTGTTTGTAAGGCAGGTGTTTTTGATTTTTTAGTTTTAACTTGTCTGCCTTTTCTAACAAGTTGGTTCATTGTAGGCATATATTTCCTTCTTTCTATTGACTTTATTTTTAATATACAATCTTACCACACTTATGGTGTTTATTTTTTTATATTGTAAATCATAAAAAGAATAACATTTTTTATAAAAAATAATATATTTTTTATAAAAAATACAACTTAAAAAAGTTGTATTTATTTTATCAATCAAAATCCTCTTCAGTTAAATCTTCGTGTTTTAATGCTTTGATATATCCATTCCCTTTTGTTGAGAAAAAATCATGAGTTTTTGTTTCAGTGTCTAACCCACTCAAAACAATAGAATTAATATCCTCATCTTTAACATTGTAGAAAGAGTCTAATCCTAAATTCATTAATGCTTTATCAGCGTTATATTTAACAAATTTTATAACCTCATCTTCCAAACCAATATCTTTATATAATTCTTTGGTATATTTTTTTTCAATTTCAAATAATTTTTCAACAGTGCTATAAACTTCTTTTATTAATTCATCTCTTTCTTCTTCAGGAACTCTTAATAATACCTCTTGAGCTAATAGTCCAACAAAAAGACCATGAACAGATTCATCTCTAATGATTAAGTTAATTATCTCTCCACCACCAATCATTTTACCTTGTCCAGATAAATATAAAGGATAAAAAAATCCTGAATAAAATAAGTATGTTTCCAATAATACTGATGAAGCCATAGCTATATATAATGATTTATCATCAGTAATATTATGATATTTGTCTAAAATAATTTTAGTCTTAGCTTGTAATGGAACATTAGTTTCTACTCATTCAAACAATTCATCAATTCTATCCATTGATGATAAAGTTGAAAAAATAGTTGAATAAGATTTAGCATGCATTTGTTCCATTGCACCCATAAATGATAAAACTGCTTTTGCATGTAAATTATCAACATGTTCTAAAATAAATGGCATTCCGGTTCCTGCTTGTTCAGTGTCTAGCAAAGTTAAGCCAGCCAGAATTTTTTCATAAGTTGTTTGTTCATCTTTTGTTAATGTATCTCAACATTTTTTATCTTCTACTAAAGATATTTCTTCATCAACTCAAAATTGTCTTATATTTTGATCTCAAAAAATTTTTGAATAACTATCTGTTACCCTATTTCAATTTATCGCTGATCTAAATTGTTCTTTTTTATTATTAAGCATGGCAAGATTCACACTCCTCTATTTTGTTATTTCTTGTTCTTGTATAGTATAGTGATTTAAGTTCTTTTTTAAATGCATATAAATATAGTTTTGTAAGGTCCCTTGTTGATGTGTTTGAATCAACAAACAAAATCGTCGAAATACCTTGATCAATATGTGGTTGAATTTTTGCAACTAAATCAATAATTTTTTTCTGATCCATATTAAAAGCAGATTTATATAATAATGGATTTGTTGTTGCTAGAAAAGGAGCAGGAAAGTAAGTAGTTGAATTTCCATAAACTCTTGATTCCACCATATTACTCATTGGCATAATTGATGGTGTAGATGAGCAAACATATGCTGTAGATTGATTTGGAGCAATTGCTAATCTATATGCATGATACAGTCCGTTAGATTGAACTTCTTTTTTTAATTCTTGTCAATCTTTTACTGTTGGTAATTTAACATTTCTAAATACATTTTGCATTTTTTTACTTACTGGTAAAAATGGTTTTTCATATTGTTTAAAATAGTTTCCATTGGCATAATTTGATTTTTCAAATCCATTGAATATAAATTTTTTCTTAACAGCTAATTCTGATGATCTTTTTAAAGAATAAAAATTTACTGCTGCAAAAAATATAGAAACAAATTCTTGCGCTTCATCTGATTCATAAAAAATTTTATTTTTAGCAAAAAATCCATGAAGGTTTAACGCTCCTAAACCAACAGATCTCATCTCTTTGTTGGCTTTTCTAATACCTGGAGCTTCTTTAATATCAGTTAATTCTACAACGGCCGTTAATGCATCCATAGCTCTATAAACTGATCTTTCAATATTTTTTGATTCCATGATATTGTTAACATTTAATGAACCTAAATTACAATTTATATCTCTCTTAATTTCATCATCATCAAAATAATTATTTATTTTTGAAGTTTCTTGTAATTGGAATATTTCAGTACATAAATTAGACATTTTAATTTTTCCTAATTCTTGTAAAGGATGGTATTTATTAGCTGTATCTAAAAATACAATATATGGGTATCCAGATTCCATTTGTGTTTGAGCGATTTTTAATAATAATTTTCTTGCTGAAACAAATTGTTTAGTTATTCTTTCATCTTTAACAAGAATATCATACATTTCATCTATATTAATATCTGAAAAATTTACTCCATAAACTTCTCTAATTGTTAAAGGAGCGAACAATGCTATTTGCTCATTTTCCTTAGCTAGTTCTAAAAATTTATTTGGAATTGTTAAACCTAAAGACAAGAGTTGTAGTCTATGTTTTTCATCAGCATTGATTTTTTTTGTATCAAGAAATTCTAAAACGTCTCAATGAAAAACAGAAAGATATGCGGCACCTGCTCCATTTCTTTGGTCCATTTTATTTGCAAAAGCAAATGAATCTTCCATCAGTTTTAAAATAGGCATAACTCCAGCGGTAACACCTTTAACCCCTTTTAAAGATTCTCCTCTTGCTCTAATATTAGAAAGATTTATTGCTATACCACCACCAAATTTTGATAAATGCATTGAAATTCCAAGATTATAAACTATAGAATTTAAATTATCATCCATTTCCAATAAAAAGCAAGAAACCATTTGACCAGAGTTATATTTTCCACCATCTTGGAATGTGGGTGTTGCTGGTTGATATCTTCCAGTTAAAATTTCTTCAATTAAATCTTTAGCTTGTTGCATATCTCCTTGTGAAAGCCACATTCCCAAAACAATTACTCTATCTTCATATGATTCTAAAATATCTTTTCTATCTCTTGATTTAGTTGCATAATCTTCATAAAATTTTTTTATAGCCATGTAAGATTTAAATTTAAAATTAAATGATTTTGCAAAAGTGTCTAATTCTTTTATTTGCTCTTTGGAAAATAATTTTAATAAATTACGATGATAATATCCCTCTTCAATTAATTTTTTAATTCTTTTATATTGAGAACTATTTTTAATGTATTTCTTAAGAAATACTTCTTTATAATATTCGTTTAAAGCTTTCAAATCTCATTCAACATCATAAAAACCATTTGGGTTTTTTTGTTTTAATTTATTATTATATTCTATATGTTTAATGCTCATTCTCTAACCTTTCTACGCCTTCGATAAAGGCTTTTATATCATGTGTATTGCCTGATAATTCAAATTTAGTTATAATAGGTACATTATATTTTTTTGAGACAGTATCTGCTGCCTTTGCAAAATTAGATCCTCAATTCTTATTTCCAGAACCAGAAACTCCAATCATATATTTATGATTATTTTTTAAAAATTTTTTATATTCAACTGGCACTTCTCCAAAATTTATTGTCGAAACTATTAATACAAAATGTTTATTTGTAATTATACCTTCTGTTATTTCCATAACATTAGAATAATTAAGTTTTTTAACAAATTTTTTTATATTACCTGTTCTTGAAAAATATACTATTTGACTTTTCATTCTACAATAAAATATACCACGAAATTATGTAATAATATAATTTATTTAAGCGCATAAAAATACGTAAAAAAAAAGCCATCGTTAGTAAAAGAATGGCTTTTTTATACTTGACATGTTTAAGAAAAACATTAAAATTCAATTTTTTCTATTTTGATTGGTTTTTCTTTTTTGATTGGTTCTTTTTTAACAACTTCAGGTTTTTCAATTTCTGCAGTTTTATCCATTATTTCTGGAGCAAAAATGTATTTTTTATGTCCATATTTATAATAATTTCCATGTATTGTAAATAATACACCAGATAAAAAGTCGATTATTTTAATAGTTTCTGCTGAAGTAATTAATGAAACATCCATCATAACAGATCTTCCTTTTATTAAAAATTCTCCAATTTGTTTAGCATCGTTGTAACTTTTTACTACAACACTTTCGTTGTAGAAACCAACTTTGTCATTTTGGTTTTCATTTTTTGGTTTATTTTTAAACATCTTTATTTCTCCTTTGATTATTTCTCGTTTATAGATGGATCTTTTATTCCAGTAGCAACAACAGATACATTAACTTCATTCGCTAAAGCTTTGTCTATTTTTACACCAAAGATAATATTTATATTTGGGTTTGAATTTTCACGAATTGTTTCAACTGCTTCTTGAGCTTTTTCAATAGTTAGTGATTTTCTTGAACCAACAATCATAACAATTGCGTCTTTAGCTCCTTTGATTGAAGAATCTAATATAGCAGAGTTTACTGCACCAAGCGCAGCTTCCATTGCAGCATTTTTGCTTTCAGATCTTCCTGATCCGATCAATGCGAATCCTTTATTTTTTAAGATAGTTTTAACATCGGCAAAGTCCAAGTTTATTATTCCATCGTCAGAAATAATATTAGATAAAGTAATTACTGACTCTTTTAATACTGAATCTGCATATTTAAACGCATCTGTAAAAGGTACGCCACCAAATTCTGTACTAACTTTATCATTAGAAATAACAATAACTGAATCTGAATTATCTTTAAGATTATAAAGTGCTTTTTTTGCAACTTTGGTTCTTAAAGCACCTTCAAAAGTGAAGGGAGTTGTTACTATACCAATAACAAGGGCACCAGCTTCTTTAGCTGCTTTAGCAATAATAGGTGCAGCTCCAGAACCTGTTCCACCACCCATTCCGGCGTTAACGAAAACAATGTCTGCTCCTGAGACCATTTCTTCAATTTCGTCTAATGATTCTTTTCCTGCTTTTTCTCCAATTGCAGGGTTTGCTCCAGCTCCAAGACCTTTAGTTAATTCAGGTCCTAAAACAATTTTATTTCTTACTGTACTTTTTTCTAAAGCTTGTACATCAGTATTTAAAATATAAAATTCAGCATCTCTCGCTCTTCCTGAATTATAAATTTCATCAACAGCGTTTGATCCGCCGCCACCGACACCAATAATTTTTTTACTTAGAATTGATGGGTTTACTACGTGATTTACTACAGTTTTATTTTTTTTGCTTGATTTTTCTTTAACATCAATTTTTGTATTTTTATTCTCTTTCATTTATATGTTTATTTAATTTTAATTTATTAATTCAGTTTGTTTAATTGCTTTAAAAAATTAAAATGTTTTCTCCTTTTTTTGCATTATTAATATATTACTAAAAATATTATACTATATAACACATATTACAATTATAATTGTTTAAAGATTAAAATAAACAATTATTTGTAAAAAATTAGTATCAATTTATATTTTTTTACTTATATTAAGTATTTTTTGAAGTCATTTTAAAAATAAAATACATTAAATTATAAAAAATTAATAAAGCTCCAATAGAAAAGTGAAAAATAATTTAAAATAATCTAATATATACTTTTTTGACTAATATTTGAGCTTAACTCTAATAATATTTAATAAAAGAATCTTAAAAATCCACTTTTCTGTTTTTTTATTTAGAAACAAAATACAAAATTGATAAACAAATATAAGGAAGTTCATAATATATAGTATTTCCTAAAGATTAATATGCAAAAAAATAAAATAAACATAACCATCATCTATATATTAAAGATTGCGCATTAATGAAAACCATTAAAAACAAAAAAAGCACCAAAGATTCTAAAAATTCTTAAAATTATTTAGTCTATGGTGCAGAAATAAAATATTTTTTAAAAACGTTTTTTTAACATTATTGATTCTTAAAAAATTTTGTTTTTATATTTTGTTAATTATTTTTAATGTATCAAATTATTAAAATCTTTTTGTATTTGAGCAGAATCTTTTTCTAATTGAGCTTTTGTCTCTGAAGTAATATCAAAGTAAATTCTTAAAAGGGGTTCAGTTCCTGATGGTCTTATTGAAATTTTATTTTTATCATCAAGGAAAAATATTAATATATTATCTACAGGAAAATCTTTATATCCTTTTAAGAAATCTCTTTTTTCAGTGATTGTAAATGCGCCAATTTTATCTCCCTCATTTAAATTTCTTAAAGTTTTGATTATAGAATTCATTTTTTCTTTGCTCTGTTCACCATCTATTCTTATATGTTTTTGTGCACAGTCATAATAACCTATTTCTTTAAAAATATCATCTAAAACATCTACAAGAGTTTTACCTTGTTTTTTATATTCATCAGCTAATTCAACAACTTGTGTCAATGCTTGGAAAGAATCTTTATCTCTTGTAAAAGTTCTTATTGTAGAACCATATGATTCTTCTCAAGCAAATAAACATTCATCTCCATTCATTTCATTTTCAAAAGCTTTACTTATGATTCATTTAAAACCAGTTAAACTTTCATACATTTTAACACCATATTTTTGTGTAATTTTTCTTGCGGCTTCTGATGTAACAATTGATTTAACAACAAAATCTCCATCTTTTATATAGTTTAATTCATTAAGTTTTTTTAATTTAAAATTTAATTGAATTAATGGTAGTTCATCTCCATTAATATTAACTCACTTACCATTATGCTTAACTTCAATACCAAATCTGTCTGCATCTGGATCCGTTGAAAATAAAATATCTGCACCAACTTTGTCACCATATTCCCTAGCTAAAATAAATGCATCTGGATTTTGTGGATTTGGTGATTTTGTATTTGTAAATTCTGGATCTGGATAACATTGTTCTTTAACAAGTGTATATTGAACTCCTAATCTTTTTAAAATATTTTCAGCAATTGGGGTTGCAGTTCCATGTTGTGAAGTAAAAACAACTTTTAAATCGCTTCTATCAACATTATGATTAAATAATATTAATCTTTGTATTGTTTCAATATATTGTGTAACAATCCCTGAATGTAAATAACGAATATTTCCAGATGTTTGTGGAATATTAAATACATCCTTTTCAAGAAGTGCAAATTCTTCTATTTTATTTGTGTATTTAGGAAGTAATTGTGTTCCTGTATCATCATAAACTTTAAATCCACTATATTCTGGTGGGTTATGTGATGCAGTAATATTAATTCCCCCAACATAATTTCCCTTAGCAATTGTAAATGATAACAATGGTGTAGGTTGAAGTTTATTTCCTTCGAATAAAAATACAGGTATTCCTAATCCAGACATAACTTTTGCAGCAGTTTCTGAAAATAAAATATTATTTCTTCTATTATCATGGGCAATAACTATTCCTTCATTTTTTGCAAATTTCCCATATCTTTCTAACAACATTTTTCCAAATGCTGATGTATATTTAGCAATTATATATTCATTAAAAAGCGATGGGGCATAACCGATTATCCCTCTTATTCCTGCAGTTCCAAAAGAAAATGAACTAGAAAAGTATTTTTCTTTTTCTTCTTGAGAAAAAGATTCCATTTCTTTTTTTGCTTTTTCATGAACATTTTTTAATCAATAATTATATTTTTGTTCTCAATTTTTGTTTTCTTCCACAATGAGCTCCATTCTTCCACAATTACTATTAAATGTTTTCGATTATTAAATTATATTAGGAATAAATTTAATAATGGAGGAGCGAATCGGATTCGAACCGACGATCGAAGAGTTGCAGTCTACTGCCTTACCAGACTTGGCTACCGCTCCAGTTTATATAAATTATATATAAAAAATAGAACAAATGTCTTTCCAATAAAAGAATTTGCTCTATTTTAAATAATTATTATTTTAATTAAATTAATTAAAACTTAAGTAAAAAAATAAAAATTTTTAAATGGTGCCCCGGGGTAGAATCGAACTACCGACACTGTGAGCTTCAATCACATGCTCTACCGACTGAGCTACCGGGGCTAAATGGCGGTCCAGACGGGATTTGAACCCGCGATCTCCTCCGTGACAGGGAGGCATGATAACCACTTCACTACTGAACCTTGGTTGCGGAGGAAGGATTTGAACCTTCGACCTTTGGGTTATGAGCCCAACGAACTACCAAACTGTTCTACTCCGCGATAAAATAAATGGCGGAGATGGAGGGATTCGAACCCCCGCGCAGCTTTCACCACCTCTTGGTTTTCAAGACCAACCCCTTCAACCAGACTTGGGTACATCTCCAATTACGCCTATATTTCATAGTATATGGTGGTCCTTGCTGGACTCGAACCAGCGACCAACCGGTTATGAGCCGGTGGCTCTAACCAACTGAGCTAAAGGACCAAATATGGTAGCGAGAGGGGGAGTCGAACCCACGACCTCCTGGGTATGAACCAGGCGCTCTAACCAGCTGAGCTACCTCGCCACAACATATTATAATAATAAATTTATTTTTTGGTGGAGGTGATGAGGTTCGAACTCACGACCTTCTGCGTGCAAGGCAGACGCTCTACCAGCTGAGCTACACCCCCATAATATAATGGTCGGAAAGACAGGACTTGAACCTGCGACCCCTGCGTCCCAAACGCAGTGCTCTACCAAGCTGAGCTACTTTCCGATTCGTTTTAATTGGCGCGTCTGACAGGAGTCGAACCCACAACCTCTTGGTCCGTAGCCAAGCGCTCTATCCAATTGAGCTACAGACGCACTTATTTATATAATTAAATATATCATTGATTATTATATATATTTGTTATGGTGCGGGTGAAGGGACTTGAACCCCCACGCATTTCTGCACTAGATCCTAAGTCTAGCGTGTCTACCAATTTCACCACACCCGCAAGATATGGATGGTGCCGTTGATAGGAATCGAACCTACGACCTACTGATTACAAGTCAGTTGCTCTGCCTGCTGAGCTACAACGGCGCATAAATCACAAACTAATAAGTATATAAAAATATAATTAATAATTAATTTAATAAATGGTGGGGCGTATAGGACTTGAACCTATGACCCTCTGCTTGTAAGGCAGATGCTCTCCCAACTGAGCTAACGCCCCAAAAAAATTTTGGTGACCTGTACGGGATTTGAACCCGTGAATGCATGGATGAAAACCATGTGTGTTAACCGCTTCACCAACAGGCCATAAAAAATGGCGCTCCGGAGAGGATTTGAACCTCCGACCAATTGATTAACAGTCAACTGCTCTACCACTGAGCTACCAGAGCGAATAATAAAGTAAAGAATATTTCTTTACCTTTAATATTATATATTAAATTGGGTAATAAAAATATATTTAAATTTTAATTAAAAAATCTATTAAAAAAGTATAATAAATATAGTTAAATTATGCAAAAAAAAGAAATAGTAATTATCGGTATAGGAAGATACTCTTTAGAGCTTATTGAGCTTTTAAAAAATATTCCAAAATATTCAATTGTCGCAATTGACAGTGACCCTAAAAAACTTGAAATGGTTACAGGCGTTAAATCATTGCTTAGTGGTGATTCAACAGATGCTGAGTTTATGAAAAGCGCAGGAATTGAAAACGCAGATTTATTTATTATAGGTATGGGTAGGGACTTTAAAGCTTCACTATTAACAGCTTCAATAATTATCGAGAGTTTTAAAGGAACTGTTATTGCAAAATCAATTAGTCCTCAACATGAACAAATATTAACAAAATTAGGTGTATTAAGTGTTATAGTTCCTGAAATTACAGCTGCTAGATTAACATTTAGTAAAATAATTTCACCAATTCATCTAACAACTGGAGACGCTCCTGAAATAAATGAATTATCACCTGGTGTTTCAGCAACACAAATTAAAATTCCAGAAAGCTTATATCAAGTTTCTGTAAAAGACGCAAATATTCCTGTAGGAATTGTTGTACCAATAATTAAGCGTAAGAAAAAAGCAATTATCGTTAATGGAGATACAGTTTTTGAAGATGGAGACGAAGCAATTATCATGGGTAATACTAATGTCTTAATTAAATTAATGTACTCTTTCAATGAAGAAATAAAAAAACAAGGTTAAACCTTGTTTTTTTATTTATAATGAGTTATATAATTTAGCCGATACCTTTTAACAAAAATATTAATATAAAGTATTGATATGGTTATTAGTTATCATGGAGGTACTATGAATAATTGAATAAAAAAACTAAATTCAATAAAATTATTTGTTCCTGAAGGATTGAGAAATAAAGAATATATTTCATTGTCAGAACTTTTTGAAAGTGATGAAAATGTTTCTTTATATCAAGAAGTTTTAGAATCATTGATTAATAATGAATTGGATGAAAGATTAAAAAATGAATTAATAAAAAAATCTAGTATTCTTAAAAAAGATTTAGAAATTGAATATAATAATAAATTAAATAAATATAAAGAAAATATAGATAAAATTTCTGAGCAATCTAATAAGGAAAAAGTACAATCGGTCAAAGCACTTCTCGATAGAGAAAAAGAAGCTGTAAATGATTTAAAAAATCAATTAAATATTAACGAAAAAATATTAGTTAACTTAAAAAAAGATTTTGAAAAAAGCAAAAATGACGAAGTAGAAAGAATACTTAAAGAAACTCAAGAACAAATAATAGAAATCAAAAGAGAAGCTGAAGGAAAATTAACTTCAACAGAAATCGGAGAAAACGGTGAAGATTTTGTAATGTCATCCCTGCGAAAATTATTTCCAGAAGATAATATTACAAAGCCTAATAGCGCATTAGGAGAAGCTGATATCTTGCATAAATTAAATAATGGACAAACATTTTATTATGAAGTTAAAAATAGACAAAATTGAAGTAGGAAAAATTTAATTAATTTCTCTGATAAAGCAAGAACCAGAAATGATGCAGCTTACTTTTTTATTTCAGCAGCATTGCCAAAAAGAAATGATAGTTTCATATCCGTTGATAAAGATGTTTTTTACGACTCATTACACAATATTTATATAACATCATTTGAAAACTATCTTCCTCTTGTATTTGCAATTAGAAAATTAAATATTACCTTTTATAAAAAATTAGCACAAGTTGAAAGTGCTAATGAAATTAACAAACGGATTTTAGATTTTGTGAGTTCTTCAAAGTTTGAAAATTACTTTACGTTAATAAAGGATAAATTTTTAAATTTAGAAAAAGTATTTAAAAATATCCAAAAAGAAACATCTAATGGAATAAGATTGTCAAATGAAATCGATATGACAATTTCAAATTTTAAAATTGATATTGAAACTAAATTAAAAACTTAGCATTATGCTAAGTTTTTTATTATCTATCCTAAATTAACTTTTTCCTCAATATAATTTTTAGCTGCATGCGTATTTTTACTTTTAAATTGTGAAATTGTTGTTGCCATTCCCATTTGCCCAATAAACATTAGTAGTATTATAACAAGTTTAGAAAATACACCTCAGCTTTCTAACATGTCATTTGAAATCGGTGATAAACCTGTTGTCCCAAAGGCTGAATAAACAACACATATTATATTAATTAAACTTTCTGTCGTTTTTTCTGGTTCTGCAATTGAAATAAGTAAGACAGAAACAAATGTCAACAACAATGAACTAAAAAATATAACACTAGCAGTTTCTAAAATTTTTAGTGGTATTTTTCTTTTAAATGCTGTTGTTGTGGGTTGTCTTCTTAAATGTGATCATAGACCTAGGAAAAGTACTGCGATTGTTGTTGTTCTTAACCCCCCAGCAGTAGAACCAGGTCCTGAACCAATAAACATCATTAATGAATAAATAAATTTTGTTGATGACCCTAAATTATTGATATCCATTGTTGAAAATCCTGCATTACGAGTTGAAAAAGTGTTAAATGTTAAAGCTCATATTTTGGCACCAGTTGATCCTTTTATTTTTTTATCACTTAAAAAAGGTGTTACAGAATTATTTACCAACATTATTGATTCTGATGTATAAACTAATCCCAATCCAACTAAAGCAACAATTGCATATGCAACAACAGATAATTTAGTAATTAATGAGAATGTAAATGATTTTCCAGTAGATTTAAATTTAATAAAAACATAAATATCATAAAAAACACCAAAACCAATACCACCAAGAATAAATAAAAACATTGTCAGAACTTGAATTAGATAATTTCCAGAATAAGGTGCTAATGATGAGTTTCCATTAAAAACATCTAATCCAGAATTATTTATTGAAGCCGCAGCATGAAAAAAACCGGTTAAAATGGCGGACCCTCAATGTCCTTTAAGATTTGGAGTAACTAAATTTGCTGGGTCTAAAACGTTATGTGGAGTTTGAACCGCAAATAGTATTCCAAATATAAATCCAAAAATAATTGTTGAAAAGAAAGAAATTGTGATTGCTGAAAAAACAAGTCCTAATGTTTCTGTTTTCTTAACTGTTCCTACTTCAGCAGCACCAGAAGTTATATCAGAATGTTTTGTTCTTTTTTTCAATATAAATGTTATTATAAAAATTTTAATTGTAAATCAACCAACACCACCAATATTTAGCAATATAAAAACAATAGTTTTTCCAAATCAATTAAATTTTTGAGCCAACGATACTGTTGTTAACCCTGTATCTGAAAATGCTGATGAAGAAACAAAAAGAGCATCAACAAACTCTATACTTTGCCCAGAATTATGTGAAATGGGAAAGTATAGTAATAATGCTCCAAAAATAGAAATAACAAAATATCAAATAAGAATTTGCCTTATTGGTGATATTTTATTTGATATTTTATGAATAAAAATATTCACTTTAGAAATAAAAGATTCTTTTATTACATCATTTTCTTTTGGATTTTGTTTATTATATTTTTGTTCCATAATTTATATTATATCTTTTATATTTATAACACTAATTATTTTATCAGAGTTAAGTTTATTTAGTTTATTTTGGGACGGTTTTTCACCAGCTATTAGATAATCAGTCGCTTTAGAAATACTTGTTGTAACTTTAGCGCCTCTGTCTTCAAATAATTTAATAATCTCTTCTCTTGTTCCGCCTAAAATAGTTCCAGTAATTACAATTCTTTTTCCATAAAACCTATTATTTTTATCAATTTTAATTGATTCTTGTTTAGTTGAAATACCTAATTTTTCTAATTTTTCTAACAATTTTAAGTTTTTTTCATCTTGAAAAAAATTAATTATCGATTCAGATTTAACAACTCCTAAATCACTTTGTTCTAATAATTCTTCAAATGATGTTTTAATTAATTTATCTATACTATTAAAATTTTTAGCTATATCTTTTGCTGTTTTCTTTCCAATATATCTAATTCCTAGCCCAAAAAGTAACTTATCTAAAGAATTATTTTTTGTTTTTTCTATAGAATTTATTAATGTTTCTACTGATTTAATTTGATATCCTTCAAGATCTAAAATCTTATCTTTAAAATTTTTAAGTAAATATATATCTCCTATATCCTTAATATATTTTAATTTTACAAAATTTTCTATTTGTTTATTTGAAAATCCATCTATATTCATTGCATCCCTAGAGGAAAAATGAATAATAGATTCGATCAATTTTGCTTCACACTCTTTATTTGGGCAATATTGATCAACTTCATCTAAATACCTTATTAATTTTGTTTTACATGACAAACAAAATTTATCTTCTTCTCATCTAGTAAAAGTATTTTTTCTTTTTTCTAAATTCACAGAAATAACTTTAGGAATTATTTCTCCAGCCTTTTTAACTCTAACTATATCACCAACTCTTAAATCTAAGTTTTTAATGTATTCAGCATTATGAAGTGTTGCTTTTTGAACCATTGAACCAGATATGGAAACTGGTTCTAATTTTGCGTTATATGTAACTCTTCCTGTTCTTCCAATCGATTGAAAAATATCTATTAGTTTTGTTTCTTTCACCTCTGCAGGAAATTTAAATGCGATTGCTCACTTAGGAAATTTAGAAGTTGACCCTATCAATTTATATAAATCAAATTCATTAACTTTTATAACAACACCATCTATTTCATAATCTAAATCATTTTTTGCTTTATCTATATCTTTAATTTTATTGAAAACATCATTAATTGTTAATGCCTCATCACTAATTTTTGTTGTTGGAAATCCTAATTCACTTAAATTTTTAATTGTTTCTTTTTGTGATGATCACTGTTGCTCTTTTGTTTCCATATTGAAAGCAAAATAACAAAATAATTTTAATTCTCTCTCTTTAACAATATTCAAATCTAATTGCCGCATAGTACCTGCTGCAGCATTTCTTGGATTTGCAAAAATTTTTTCCCCATTATCAATTTTATTTTCATTAATCTTTTTAAAATTAGAAAGAGAAAGATATATCTCCCCTCTAACTTCTATAGGTTTTAAATAATTAATATTTAATGGTAAATTAAATAGTTGCTTAACATTTTCTGTTATATCCTCTCCTACAAGACCGTCACCCCGTGTTAAGCCTTGAATTAGTTTTCCATTTTTATATTTTAATGAAATAGATATTCCGTCAATTTTAGGTTCAACAAAATAAGAAAAATGAGATTTAATCTCTTTAATTTGTTTATCAAAATGTAATAAATCATCATTATTGAAAGCATTTTTTAAAGAAAGCATTTTTATTTCATGTGGTACTTTTTTAAAAGATGATGATTTTAATGAACCCACCCTTTGTGTTGGCGAATCTTTTGTTATAAATTCTGGATAAGCCTCTTCTAATTTAAATAATTCATTTAATTTCTCATCATAGAGTGAATCATCAACCGTAGGAGAATCATTGTCATAATATTCTTCGCTTCATTTATTTAAAAGATTTTTTAATTCTTTAATTCTTTGTAAAACATCTTTTTTATACATATATAAATTATATCTTAGCAACTTAAATATATCTTAATATTAAAGAAACCCCCCACACAACTATCAAACTAATACTTGGCGTAAAAATAGTGAAAATGTTGATGTCAAGTCCAAACGCATCTAATAAAACTAATAATGTGATTGGATTCATAAAGACTAAATTAATAAATGCTGCCATAAGTAAAAAAGATATATTATCAAATTTATTTTTTGTGATAAAAATTAAAATTGAAGGTATTATTATTCCAAATAATCAAAGTAAAATTGATAGTCAAAGTTTATCTGTAATAACATTGAAAAAAACAATTAACTTTGGCCCGCCACTAATAATTTTTGTACCAGTTAACAAACCAGATATAACCATTAAAAAAATAGAAAGAATAATAACATACAAAAATAAATGTTTTTTAATATGTGTTACAGTTTTGGCTTGATCTTCTTTTCTATCTGATATAAATGCCAAAGAATATATCGGAAATAAAAATAATAACGAAATAAAAGTTACAACTCCAAATCTTAGCAAAATTCATCCAATTGATTTATTTTGCAAGTAATTTAATAATTCAAATATAACTAAAGTTATTATTAATAATGTTAAATAAAAAAGTGTATTTTTAATAAAATTAATTTCGTCTTTTTGTAGTGAAAGAAAAATTATTGCAGTACCAAATATAATAATCAGTAGCATTGATCACATTGTTAACGATGTCATGGATATCAAAGAAATTAGAGCTATATATATTATTTTATTATTAGGAACTGCATCTTTAGAAAAATTAACACCTAGCAATAATGCAAAAAGGGCTACAGGTATAGCTATAAAAATTTCGTTATAACTCCCAACATATCCAAGAACAAACAAAATTAATAAATTGAAAATAAAAGATATTCCATGAGAAATTAAGCTATTATTAGAATCTAGTATCATGGATTCTGTTGCAGTAGCTGTAACAATAATTATTATAAATGGAATAAACATATTTAAAATGCTTTTTAAACTTACTTTGGTTGCTAAACTTATATTTGCAATTCAATAATAAGTAGTTTCAAATATTTGATGTGCACTTATAATCTCATTATTTCCAGTAGAAAAATTAGCACTTTTTTTAGTTATTAAATTATTAATTCCTATAAAAAATGGACTATTGGTATTAGAATTATTGAATCATTCTTGACTATTAATAACAAACCAAAAAATAACAATTATTCCAGAAAAAGATAAAAATGAAATTAAATGAGATTTTAATTCTCACGCAGTAAACATTTTATATGGTATCCAAGCTTTATAGTATGTAAAAATAATTAAAAATAAAAATATTGTTTTTATAATTTCTGAGACTTCTAACGCTTTTTGCCCAGCATTAATTAATATAAAAGGTGTATAAAAAATTTGTGTTATTAGTAAATAAGCGATGAAACCTATGGGAATTGCAACAGCTATTTTCGTTTTTTTAAAGTGGAATCATGATTGTAAAATTCTACCTAAAGAATAAAAAGTAAAAACTAAACAAACAAAAAAAATTGCCAAAGAACTTATACTGTCTTTTATAATCATGTTTATTATAAACATTATATTTAAATTATATAAAAAAAGAGCTTTACAACTCTTTATTATTAACTATTATATTAGTTTTTGTTCACTCATTATTTTTTCGATAGATTTAAGTGCTTCATCAGCATCTTTTCCATCTGCACTAATAACAACTTCTTCACCAGTTTTTACACCAAGTGCCATAACTGACATGATTGATTTTAGATTTGCGCTTTTTTCATGTGCAGTAATTGTTATCTCAGCTTCATATTTATTAGCTTCTTGCGTCATTATTGCAGCTGGTCTTGCATGAATACCAACTGGATCTTTAATAATACATTTTATTTCCATATTTTTTATTGCTCCTTTTTTTATCAGCACTTTAATTATAATAAATAAACTTCTTATAAAGAAGTTTATTTATTATAAATTTATTTAACTAATTTGTAAAGAACTTCTCCAGCTTTTACATTTGTTTTTGCAACTCTTTCAATTTTTCAATCTCCAAGTGTTTCATTAGTAACAATAATAATTGTATCTGTTGATTTAGCTTTTTTAGATAAAATGTCTAAATCAATATTTGTAATAAGTTTTTCTTTTTTAAGTTTATCTCCAGTGAATACTTTTTGTTCAAATCCTTCACCTTTAAGCCCTACAGTGTCTAAACCAATATGTAATAGTAATTCAACTGGTTTTAACAAAATTCCGTATGCATGACCTCCTTCAAAAGCCATTTTAACTTTTCCTTTTCCTACTGGTGAAATAACTTGTGTTTCACTTTTAGAAGGTGTGATAGCAAATCCTTTTCCTACCATTTCTCCAGAAAATACTGGGTCATCTACTTTACTAAGTGCTTTAACTTTTCCAGAAACTGGCGCTAATATTAATAATTCTTTAGCCATTATTATATAATAATCCCTTTCTCTTCATATCATGAAGTGATAATGTCTTTAACCTCTTGTTGTGTTTCGGCATCCAACACAATTTTAACAAGTTCTTGCGCTTCTTTTTTATTAATTTTAGAAATCAAACTTCTTATCTCAAGAACTGAAGATGCGGACATTGAAAATTCATCAAGCCCCATTCCAACTAAGACAGCAGTTAACATTGGTTCTCCAGCTACTTCTCCACAAATAGCAGTTCATTTTCCTTCTGCATGTGAAGCATCAATAACTTTTTTGATTTTTCTTAATAATGCTGGATTAAATGGTTGGTATAGATAAGAAACTTTTTCTGACATTCTATCTGCAGCAAATGTATATTGAATTAAGTCGTTTGTTCCAATTGAAAAAAAATCAACATATTTAGCAAATTTATCAGCCTGTTCAACCGTTGAAGGAATTTCCACCATAATACCTAATTCATATTTACCAATTTTGATACCTTCTGATTTTAAGTCGTTTTCAATTTTTAAAAAATGTTCTTTAATTTGTTTAATTTCATCAATAGTTGCAACCATTGGCACATCAATAGCTAATTTTCCAAAAGCAGATGCTCTTAATAATGCTCTAAATTGTGCTTCTAAAATTTCATTTTTATCTAATTGAAATCTAATAGCTCTATATCCTAAAAAGGGATTTAGTTCTTCTGGAAATTTAAAGTAACTTAACTTTTTGTCTCCCCCAATATCTAATGTTCTTATAACAACTTTTTGTCCATTAACAGATTCTAAAACTTTTTTATATGCTTCAAATTGTTTCTCTTCAGATGGCCATTCATCTGCTTCCATATACAAAAACTCTGTTCTAAACAAACCAATACCTTCGGCCCCATTATTAATAACACCATCTATATCAGAAAGTGAACCAATATTTGCTGCAACTTCTGTATTTCAACCATCTTTTGAAACGGATTTAAGTGTTTTAAATTTTTGTTGTTCTTTTTTTACAAGAGCTAATTTTTCTGCTTTTTCTTTAAACTCAATAATAGATTTTTCATCAGGATTAATTAAAACTAATCCTTTTTTACCATCCATTAATAAAATCTCTTTTTCTTTAATATCAAATACTTGTTTTCCAATACCAACTACAGCAGGAATTTCTAATGACCTAGCCATAATTGCAGAGTGTGATGTTCTCCCACCTATCTCAGTAATGAAACCTTTTACAAATTTAGCATTTAATTGCGATGTTTCTGATGGAGTAAGATCGTGAGCGATAATTATTACTTCTTCTTTAATTGAAGATAAATCTTTAATTTCAACTCCTTCAATTATTTTAATTATTCGTCTAGTAACATCTGTTACATCAGCCGCTCTTTCTTTCATGTAGTCATCATCCATAGAAAGAAATAAATTTTTAAAAATTTCTGCAACTTCTTGTAGTGCAAATGATGCATTAATTTTTTCATTTTCAATTTTTTCTTTTACTTGAGCAAATAGTTCAGGGTCTTTAGAAATTTCTAAATGCGCATCAAAAACTGAGGCTTTTTCTGCGCCTAAATTTTCAAGTGCGTCTTCTTTTAATTTTTTAATTTGGGTAAAAGCTGTATCAATTGCCTTTTCTAGTTTTACTAACTCTTGTTCAGTATCTTGAACTGTTACCTTTTTAATTTCAGGCATATTATCTTTTAAAATATATGCCTTAGCAGTTGCAATACCGTTTGAGGCTCCTATTCCGTTAAATTTATTCATATAAACTCCTTAAACTTGATTTATTATTATAATTATATTTTTTTATTAATTGTAAAAGATAAAAAATTAATAAAAAAAATGGAGCGAGTGAAGGGAATCGAACCCTCATCCACTGGTTGGAAGCCAGTCATAATAGCCATTATACTACACTCGCACGCATATGTGATTTTTACACAAATTAATTATAATATAAAATAATTTTTTTATAATTAAAAATTACCTTTAATAAATTTAACAAAAATAAATACTAAATATCTAATTAATGATCAGTCTGACTTTTTACTTTTATTTAATTCTGAAAATGATTTTATAAAATTAAAATAATCTAAAATTTCTTTAAACGAATTAGATTTAATTAATAAGTTGGTTTCGTAATGTAAAAAGAATGCACGATAATCTAAATTGGTTGTGCCAATAATTGTAAGATAATCATCAAAAATATAAGCTTTAGTATGTAGAAAAATTCCTTTAGTTCTATAAACCTTAACCCCAATCTCTGTTAAAATATCAACATCAAAAGTTCCAACATAGTATGCTGTTTTTTTATCCTTTTTTTCTGTTGTTATTAATTCTATATTTACACCTCTAGCTATCGCATCACGCATTGCATTTTTAATATTTGTTGGTAAAACAACATAAGGTGTAATTAATTTAATTGATTTTTTTGCATTGTTAATTTGATTTAAAAATTCATTATAAAAAACATACTTATCTTTAGCAGGAGAATCTTCTATTAATTTAATTTCATCAAAATCATTTTCAATTTTTACAGATGGATATTTTTTATAATCTTTACTGATGTCTTCTTTTGTTTCTACAAACCAACTTGTAATAAATATTGCATTAAATGTTTTAACTAATTCACCAGTAACTAAATAATGAGTGTCATATCAATCTCCATAAAAATCATCAATTAAAGCATACTCATCAGCTAAATTCATACCACCAAAAAAAGCTTTTTTTCCATCGATGATAACAAATTTATTATGGTTTCTAAAGTTTAATGAACTAATAGGTGTTAATCAATTTATTTTTTTAAATTCTATAAACTCTACACCTAATTTTAATAGTTCTTTAAAAGATTCATTTTTAAGATATGTCGAACCAACATGATCAACAATAATTCTTATTTTAACTCCTTCATTGACTTTTTGTTTTAAGATATCAAGTAAATATCTAAATATAAGTCCATCACTCATAATAAAATATTGAATATTGATATATTTTTTTGCTTTTTTTATCTCACTAAATAATGATGTAAATAATTTTTTTCCATCACTAAAAAATTTAATATTCGAATTAGAAAGATCATCAGAAATTAATTTTGATTCTAATAATTTAGCTTCCTTAAATTCTTTTTTTTGGCTTTTCCTAATATATATTCCAAATGATAAAATGTAAGCAGCAAATCCTGGAGCAATAAATAAAACTATTAATCAGGTTGTATTTGTTTTGCTTTGTATTTTTTTATTATTTAAAATACTTATTAAGGCAATAATATTGGAAATATAGTATAAAATTATTACACCCAAAGCTCAAAATCAAAGGTGGAGACAAAGTAATGTAATAGGTAAAATAATAAGAACCGCTAATCTTATTCCAAGAGATATTGAACCAACGATTCCTCTTAATTTTTTCTTATTCATAATTCTAATGGCGGAGTAGATGGGACTCGAACCCATGCATGCATAACATCTACCTCCTTAGCAGGGAGGCCTCTTTTCCATCTTGAGTACTACTCCATTAATATTAACATTTTAATTATAACTAAAATAAAAAATGTTTTATAAATTGTAATTAATTGTTGGGCTATTTTGAACAATTGCAGAAATACTTGGCATTAATGTTGCAACTGTCTCTTTACCATGAGCATCTGCTATAGGAATAAAGATAGCTGAAGTTAATGCAAAGTAAATTATAATTGTTGTTAAATCAACAATTGTTGTTTGTACAGGACCTGAAAAGATAGCTCCATCAGTTCCGTATTTATGACCAATCAATGGTAATGCTGTTCCTATAAAATTACCAAAAATAATTGTAATAAAAAATGTTGCTGAGGAAACAATGGCAATAATAATTAAATATTCTCCTGATTTAACTGTCTTGATTTTACCAAAATAACCATATGCTGCTCAAACTGTAATAACCCTAATAAAAGAAACAACAAATATTGTTGATGCAATTAATAAAGAAACTATAAGTTCTTTTTTAATTGCATATGTATAAGATCCTTTTGGCCCAATTTCTCCAAGAGCGATAGCTCTAACTAATGTTGAAGATGTTTGTGAACCAGAATTACCAGCAGTACCAGTTATTGAAGACGCAACAGAGAGAGCGGTACCTACTGATAAAGCAGCAATATTAGAAATTGTTATAGACTCCATTTTAGAGCTAATATTAAACATATTGTGATGTGCTCATAATAATTGAAAAGCTATGATTACAATTTGTGTTAATGCTCCAAAAAGTAATAGCGAAATTAATCATGGAACTCTTGCTTTAAAAATATCTGTAACTTTAGATTCTAGATATGTTTTACCATTAGAAATTATAGCCGCTCTTTCATATGCAGCTTCATCTGCCTCTTTATATTTTTCGATAACATCTTCAGCTTCAATGACCCCTACAATTTTTTGTTGTGAATCAAGTACGGGCATTGACGGAATGTCATATTGTGTCATTAATTCTTGTGCTTTATAAAAATGTTGTGAAACTTTTAGCGGAGTAATTTTTTCAATATAATTAGTAATTTTTTCATTATCTTCACCAGCAAAAATATCATCTGGTTCTACATATCCAACAAATTTTTCTGTTTGCTTGTTATAAACAAAAATATTACCAACAATTTCTAAATCTTCTTTGTTAATTTGTTTTTTAAGTGATGCTTTAGATTGTTTAATTGTTAAATCATCTGTTAGTGTAACAAATTCTAAAACCATATGATACCCAACTGTATTTTTATCATATCTTAAAATTTTATTAATTTTATCTCTTGTTATAGAATTAGCAGCTTTTAAAACTCTTGAAGTTATTTTTTCTGGTAAATCTTCTAGAATATCAATCGCTTCATCAGTGTACATTTCTTCAAATAAATCAGCAATTTCTTCTGTAGTTAATGAGTTAATTACTTTTGTTTGCTGCTCAGGTTCCATTTCAGTAAAAAGATCTGAGGCTTCATCTTCCGTTAATAATCTTAAAAAGAGAACTATTTTTTCTATAGGCCATTCTTTAATGTGATCATAAATATCTGATTCATGAAACTCTTCAAAAAGTTTTCTTACTTTTTGAATATTTCTTTCTTCAATAAATTTTCCTAATCCTTTAAGTAATGTTTCTTCTCTTTTCATAATTTATATAATTATATTATAGTTCAATAATTATCTTAATGACTGAAATGTTATATATCTATTATTTTTTCATATTAGCAAACACGTTGTTAAAATAGAAGTTACTAAACCAACAATTTGAATAATTAATTTTAAAGAATTTACACTCATATGTAAAAATGATTCAATATCTGCGTTAAAGGCAGCATCTTTTACCGACACCAATAATGATTGATAAGCTCAAGTTAAGGGGTTTAAAACCCATAATCATCTTACAATTGTTAAAACTACAAGGCCAGCATAATTATTGCCATTTTTTGGTGGTATTTTGCTGCCTCCCCTATGCATGCCATAAATAAAATCTACTAAAAAATATATAAACAAACACATAATAATTGTTGATTTTACTGTTTTAGTTTTACTTCCAATAAATAAACCTGCATGCGTAAACATTACAATAGATATAAGATATATAGGCAATAAAAAACCTCATTCTAAATATGAATAATTTATTATATTTAATGATTTCTTTTTATAAATTAAGTGATTTATTTGTTCCAATAATAAAGAAATAGGAAACAACATTATTAAAGTTACCGATATTATTAAAACTATATTAATCAAAGAAAGAATTAAACTAAATTGATATTTCGATATTCCTGCACAACCAACTCTTTTTATTTCACTATATTCTATTCATTTTGCATAACATACAGGAACAAAGAAAAGCGTTACAAATATTAAAGGAGCAATAAATGAATGTCCTAAAATATTAGACATATTTAAAGAATGAAATACATTGTTTGTAAGAAAATGTCATAATGGAATTCATAAAACTAACAAAACAAATAATATTAAAAGAGCTTTTTCTTTTAAAAATGATTTTAAATAAAATTTGCTTAAAGAAACAAAATTTTCTTTAAAATTTGTGCACACTTTTTCTTGAAAAGATATTGCATTTTTAAATGTTGTTTCTTTTTTCTTGTTATTAGTAATAATAGTTTGTGTTTCCATAATGAGTATTTATTATCTTAATGACTGAAATGTAATATATTTATTATTTTTTCAAGTTAAAAAAGTAGTTAAAATAATTGCAGTAATTAATCCTATTCATTGAACAATTAGCCTTAAAGATTCATCCACAATTATTTTTGGGTCACCTACTATTATTTTTATTTTTGCAACAAAATATGCATTTTTAGCAGATGCTAATAATCCTTGATAAACCCATGTAACAGGATTTAGTGTTCACATTCATTTTAAAAATAAAGCTACATTAGATGATTTAGAGTTCGCGTCATCAACACTAAATGAAAAAAGAAATTCATTATTTCCACCTCGTTGCATACCATAACCAAAATCTAATACAACATAAATTAATAAACCTAATAAAAGCGTTGTTTTAACTGTTTTTGTTTTTCGTGCAAACAACAAACCTAATTGTGTAAACATAATAATTGATATAAAATATGTTGGTATAAAAAATGCTAATTTTAAATCAGAATAATTAATTAAATATAATTTATTATTATGAAAAGTATCAACTTTAAATAATGATTTATGAATTTGTTCTAAAAGTAAATTTATTGGTCCAAATGCTATTAATGCTAATACTATTATTAAAGCTAAATTAGTTAAAATTATTATTAAACTAAATTGTTCTTTAGTGATTCCAGCACATCCGATTCTTTTTATATTGTTATATTCAATTAATTTCGAATAAAACAATGGAGTAAGAATTAAAGTTATAAATATTAGTGGTGTTAAAAATGCATGCCCAATTAATGTTGACATATGTGGGGTGAAGAACTGATTAAGTGGTACCATATCTGCATTTCGTTCCAAAAATATTATTATCTCTCAAGCAAACATTAAAATAAAAAGTAAAATTAAAAGTACCCACTCTCTTAAAATAGATTTTAAATAAAATTTACTTAAATTAAAAAAGTTAGTAGAAAAGTTTTTAAATACCTTATCATATTTTTCGACCTCATCTAAAAAAGTGATTTTTCTTTTTTTAGATTCCATTAAAAATCACCTCTTCCTTTATATTTTGTTTTTTTCTCTTTGGTTTGAATATTTGCTTTTTTGATATTATCATTTTTGGTAATTTCAGCAATATATCTAATAACAGATTGTTTTTCTTTTATTTTTTCAACTGTTGTTTCTTCAACAAAGTTTCCATTTTTTAAAACTAATATTCTATCAGCAAGTGCTTCTATTTCATCAGGATGATGAGAAATTATTATCATTGAAGCACCATTTTGTATTTTTAATTTATTTACATAATTAATTATTTTAATAACTGCATTAACATCTAAACCAGTTACAAATTCATCTAAAATCATAACTCTTGGATTTGTTATTATTGCAAGCATTAAATTAACTCTTTGTTTTTGACCACCAGAAAGTTTATTAACTTTTAGATTCATTCATGAACTAATACCAAAAACATCAATCATTTCTTTTAATTGCAATGGGTCAACTCTATCTTTATAAAAGTTTTTATAAAATTTTATAAGATCCTTTACTTTATCTTTATGCGCAAACTTAGCATCTTGGAATTGCATGCCAATTTCTTTTAAATTATCGTAGTAGTAATCATGTCCAAGACTTAACCCAATATCACCATAATCTTTATCATATAAGCCTAATAATGTTTCCATTAATACTGTTTTACCAGCACCATTTTCACCAACAATTGCTAATGTTTCGCCTTTAAAGAGATCAAAACTTACATTTTTTAAAACTTGCTTTCTTTTATTTTTATAATGTTTTTCCTTAAAAGAAACACAAAGATCTTTTACTTCAATGATTTTTTCATCAGTTACTTTAGCTCTTTCAGTTATTTTAAATATATTTTCGTCATTCATTTGAGTTTCACTTTCTATTATTTAATAATATTAAAGTCTTTCAAAGATTTTTAATAATATATTAAACATATCTGTAAATCCACTTCTTCTTTGTTCAGCTGTTGTTTCTTCGTTAGTTACAATACTATCTGAAACAGTTAAAAGTGTTAATGCTTTTTTATTAAGAACTCTAGCAATTGCATACAATGCATATGATTCCATTTCAACAACATTAATTCCTTTTTCTACAAATGATTCAGGTTCATCAATATTATGTGTTTGATAAAATCACATTGATGAATTAACAGTTGTATTTATTATTTTATGCCCATTTTTATATTCATCAGCAACTTCTGTTGCTATTTCAACAAGTTCTGGCGTTGCTTCAATAGTATCTTTAGTATATCCATAAGCTTCTCCAAAATTTGATTTTGAATAAGCGCTATTTGCAATAATTACATCAAATAAATTAATATTTGGATTATATGACCCACATGATCCAAATCTAATAATAATATCTACATCATAATGTTTATATAATTCATAAGCATAAATACCAATTGATTCTAATCCCATACCATGCCCCATTACTGTAACTTCTTTACCATTATAATGACCAGTAAAAGCTAACATACCTCTTACTGAATTAACTTGTTTTATATCTTTTAAATATGTTTCTGCAAAAAGTTTCGCTCTTAGCGGATCTCCAGACATTAATACTATTTTTGCGATGTCTTCTTTTTTTGCTTCGTTATGTGGTGTTGCCATTTCCTTCTACCTCCAAAGATTAATTATTTTTCCAAATAGTTCTCTTTCAGGAACTTCTTCCCATTTTCCTTTAAAGAAAACTCTTGTTGTTTTTGTTTCTTCAGAAATAACAATAATAATTGCTCTCGTTACTTCTGAAAGACCTAATGCAGATCTATGTCTTGTTCCAAATTTTTCAGGTGTTTTTTGTGCTGATAAATTTGTAATATAAGATGATGCTCTTTCAATTCTATTATCATTAATAATAACAGCGCCATCGTGTAAAGGTGTTTTTGAACCTTCAAAAATATTTACCAATAAATCTGATGTAATCCTTGAATCTAATAATTGTGAACCAGTTATATATTCATTAGTTTCATTTTTTACATCTATAATAATAGTTGCGCCTTTACCAGCTGCAACCAATGTTTCAACAGCGATTTGAATTTCTTGCATTGCAGAAATTTTTTCTTCTTCAGAAGAAGATTTTTTAAATGCTACTTTTATTTTTTTATAAACTCTATTTATAAGATTGTATGTTATTGGAGAAAATAATACAACTAAAAAAATTGTTATTATGACTAAGTTCATTACCATTTTGATGTTTGCACTCATTTTAATTTGCTCCTTATTTCATATTATACTAAATTGAAGTTAAGACTTACGGCATTAGTTTTTAAATTAAAAACTTTCGATTCCATTTCAAGTATCTTTTTATCTGAAAGTTCAATTAAAAAATTAGGCTTCAATTGATTAATTTGTTCTTGTGTGTTATTTGTTGGATTTAATAATGCAAATCTAAAACCACTATTTTTTAAATCATTAATATTTTCAATTATTTTTTTGTTTAATTTTTTAGAAATAAATAAACCTATAATAACCCTTTCAACATCCATAAATCTATTTATTTTCTGAATAAATTCAATTTTTTTAAAGTCATTACTTCCCAAATAATCTTCTGAATAAAATATAACAACCGAACTATTTTTTTTATCAAAACTCCTTAATGTTTGATAAGAAACATGCCTTAAAATATAACTTTTTTCTTTAACAGATAATTTTCCTTTTAATATTTTATTTAAACTTGACATTTTATTATTTTCATCACTTAAATTATCTTCGCAAATAATTGATGGATAATAAATATTTTCTTTGCTAACACCTTTTAAAAAAGATATGTCTAAATTATTTATATTTATTGGTAAGTTAGTTACTGCAATTGTTTCTTTTAATCTATCTTTAATTCTTTTAAAATCATAAATAATAATTCTAGAGTTATTTCTATTTACAACAGTTGGTGAAAATAAAAACTTAGCAAATTCTAGTAATTCATCCATATCATAACTTTGAATGCCATATAATGAACCACCAATATTAATATCCACTTTATATTCATTTTTAACATCAAAAATAATATTATCAAAATCACTCAGTGGGTCTTCTTCGGGTCTATTAACTTTTTTATTTCCATCAAAAATTACTTTAATATTATTTAAATTTTCCAATGGCAAAAAAATTCCATAATAATTTGTTGTAGCCTTAAAATAAAAAGAATTTTTATAAATTTCACTTGTTTTTAATTTTATATATTCTAAAATTTTTAATAATTCTTCTTTATTATTATCTTTAATATCTAATAAAAGTAAAACTCCTGTTTCAATTTTTTCTTCATATATAAGTTTTCTTAGTTCTTTAGTAGCTAAAGATATTTTGTAATAAGAAATATCATCCTTTATAGAGAATGTTTCTAATTGGTTGTAGTTTTTATATATTCGTTCAATAAAATAAATAATTATTTGTTGAATCGATAAAATTAAAATTAAATAACTTAATTTAACTGAATATATTTGAATTAATTTAGAAAATTTTTCTGGTTCTTTTTTAAGCGAATTTTCAATATTTAATAAACTAATTTCTAAAATTGCAAAAAGGACAAATATTATTCATGTTAATAAAAAATTATTAATTTTTTTTCTTGCTTTAATTGGTATTAAAATCATAAATCCTAAAAATAAATACAAAATAATTTCAAAAACTAATGTAGTTAATAATGATTTTGTATTTAGTCCAGAAAAAATAATATTTTTATTAGTTATAATTTCACCTAAAACAACAAATAAGATTAATGATATAAATAATTTTTTATCTATAGCAACACTAACGATAATTAAGTAAATAACAAACGGATTTAGCCAAATTTTTATTGGGTTATCTTCTTTTATACCAGGAATATTATAATATATTCCCCCAGATATTAAAATTAGTAAAATCCCTGTCCCTAAAACTAAGCTAGAGATTAAAAAACCAGTCTTATTAAGCTTACCGCCAGATACTCTAACACCTTCCTTCATAATAAAGTAAGTAATACTTCCAAAAAGTATAACTAAAATATTATAGATAATAAATGATGCTATTTCAGACATATTTTAATGGTGGAGGTGTCGGGAATTGAACCCGAGTCCAAATACCTTTAACAATATAAATCTACAGTTTAAGTTTTATAAAAATTTGTCTTACGACTAATTAATTTGTGTATTTTAAGTATACCTACTGTTTTTCCCTTGTACCGACAGCGCACAAAACCCAAGGGTAGTTGTTGATTGCTGGTTGACCTATTCTAAGCGTATGCTGCAACAGACATTGAGTCGTTTTGCATTATTGCTGGATCAACGATTTTTTGTTCGTTTCCGATTAAAATTTTGTTAGTATTATGGTTTACTAAACCACTGCATATAAGTTAAAAAATACCTGTCGAAACCATGGCACCCCCATGATTAGACTAATAATTATTTTTATTAATTCTTTGTGATTCTCTTTCTAAATCTTGTTTTTTTAAAGCATTTCTTTTATCTCTAACATTTTTTCCTCTGGCAGTATAAAATTCTAATTTTATATTACCTTTATGATTAGCATAAATGATATATGGAATTGCTGTTAATCTTTTTAAATTGATATCATTTTCAATTTTTTTAATTTCTCTTTTTTGCAATAGAAGTTGTCTTGTTCTTTTTTCTTCATGTGTGCCTTGTGTTTGAAATTGATATTTGTCAATGTGTCCATTTAATCATTGTGGATTACTATCATTATCAATAATAATGTATGACCCTGATAAGTCAACATTTCCTTCTTTAATAGCCTTAACTTCAGTTCCAAGAAGCGAAATACCAGCTTCATATTTATTTAAAAATTCATAATCAAATTTCGCTCTTTTATTTTTAGCATAAATTTTCATTAAGAGGCCTCCAAGTCTATTAATCCTCTAACAACATCAACACTTATAATTTTAACATTAACAACCTCACCTAATTTAAATGTTTTTTTATTTTGTTTACCAAATATAGCAAATTTACTTTCGTCGTAGAAATATTCATCATCTTTTAAAGATTCTAAAGTTACTAATCCTTGTGTTAAATTTTCAAATTCAACAAAAAAACCAAACCTTAAAACAGAGACAATTTGCCCTTGTAATTTTTCGCCAATCATTTTTTTCATAAATCTAGCTTTTTTAATATCTTGGAGTTTTCTTTCTGCTTGCACTGCATTTCTTTCTTTTTCAGAAGCATGTTTATTCATGATTTCTAATTTAGAAACATCATCTGCACAATTTTTTCTGTTTTTTTCAGCATTAGAATCTAAAAAATATTTTTTTATTAAACGATGAACAATTAAGTCAGGATATCTTCTTATTGGAGATGTAAAATGTAAGTAATTTTTAACTCCTAATGCATAATGCCCTAAATCTTCTGTTTTATAAAAAGCTTTTTCCATGGTTTGAATCATATAACGCTTTAAAATGTCAATACCTTTATTTTGACTATTTTCGTTTAAAAGATTCATAAAATCTTCTGATTCAATATTTGAGGAATTTTTTAAAAATGTTACACCTAAACTTTTAGATAGATTAATAAAATTATCTAAATTTTCTTTTTTAGGAGATGGGTGAACTCTAAAACTGGCTGGCAATTTTTTAGAAGTTAATTTTTTAGCAACGGATTCATTTGTTACAACCATTAAATCTTCTATAACTCTCTCAGATAACGTTTGAAATTTATTATATATTTCTTTAACTTGTCCTTCGTCATCTAAGGAAATTTTTGATTCTGCCAAGCTAAAGTCAATCATTCCGTGATTGATTTTTTTATTGCGAAGTATAGACGCTAAATTTTTAGCTTCAATTAAAGATTCAGATAATTCTTTTGTTCTCAATATACTAATTTTTTCACTGTAAAAATCATCCACTTCGACATAAGTTAATCTATGTTTAGAAATTATTTCAGACTCATATATTTTAGTATCAATAACTTCTCCTTTAGGATTTATGATCATATCACATGTCATTGTTAATTTTTTAGTGTTCGGATTTAAGGAACAAAGATCATTAGATAATTCTTTAGGAAGCATAGGAAAAACTGTATTAATCAAATATACTGAAGTTCCTCTTTCGTATGCTTCTTCATCTAATGATGTGCCTTGTTTAACATAGTGTGAAACATCAGCGATATGTACACCTAATCGATAGTTTCCATTTTCTAATTTTAGAATATCAACAGCATCATCTAAGTCTTTAGATTCTTCTCCATCAATAGTATATATAAGTCTTTGAGATAAATCTTTTCTTCCACTTATATTTTGATTTTTTACCTTTTCAATTTCTTTTATTGATAAATCACTAAATTTAGTTTTTAAATCAAATTTATAAGCTATTAATTCTGGTTCTAAAGTAGCGTCATCAGAACTTCCTAACATTTCTACAATTTTAAGATAAATAATACCATCAACAAAATCAATGAATTTAGTAATAATAATATCGCCATCGTTATATTTCTCAAGACCATTAATTTTATATTCATATTTAAAAATTAAATCATCTGCTTTAAATTTATTTTTATTATCTTCTTTAAATATTCTTCCAATAATTGCAGAACCATTTCTTTGCATAACTCTGACAACTTTACCAGCTCTACGATCTGGATCATCCCCTTCACGAGGTGGAAAAACTATAACCTTGACCGTATCTTTATCTAAAGCATTTAAAACAAATCTTGCAGGAATAAAAACAGAATATGATTCTGTTTCAACAAATGCATAATCATTTTTTGTAGCTCTAAAAGTTCCAATAACTTCTTCATCATTTTTTAAATGATATGTTTGTGTTTTCCCTTTTAAAAAAATAACTTTCTCTTTTCATAACTTTCTTAAAATTCTGTCTAAATTTTTAGAATCATTGAAAGATTTTAAAGCAAGTATTTTTTTTAATTGTTTAAAAGTTTGCGGTTTTTTACTTAATTCAGATATTATCTTATCTTTTAATTCCATTCCTATTTCCTAAATCAAAACAAGTAAAAGTGCGATCGCAACAAACAGCAACACTAATCCTATCGTTATATAATGTAGCCATTTATTTCATCCTCTTTTCTTTTGTTCAAATAATTCTATGTCTGTTGTTCCAACAATAGAAGAGCCTAAGTTTTTTACTCTTCCTGATTGAAAAAGAATTAATACTATAAGTATTATTCCCAATATGATTAAAACTATAGTTAAAAATAATTTCATTTTAGTTTGTATTCGCCCCCATCGATGATATTTTTCCGTATTTTAAGGAAAGTCTTAACTTTACTACTCCTGTCGGGCCATTTCTATGCTTAGAAATGATAACTTCTAAATCCGACATTTCTTGATTGATTAAATTGTCCTCTCCATGTTTATAATAATCTTCTCTATATAAGAACATTATAATATCTGCGTCTTGTTCAATTGCCCCAGATTCTCTTATATCTGACATTTGTGGTCTTTTATCTTCTCTTTGTTCAACTCTTCTTGATAATTGAGAAATTGAAATAACAGGAATATCTAACTCTCTTGCTAAACTTTTTAATTGCCTTGATATATCAGAAACTGCTTGTTGTCTATTATCACTAGAATTACTATCTCCCTCAATCAGTTGTAAATAATCAATAATAATTAAATCTAAATTATGAATATCATTTAATCTTCTTGCTTTTCAAGCTAATTCACCTGTTTTTAATGAAGGTGAATCATCAATTCATAAATTAAGTGATTTAATTTTTTGAATACCACTATTTAATCTTGCTTGTTCTAATTGATTCATTTTCGAAACCTTATTAAATTTTCTTTGGTCAATATTACTTTCTGAGGAAATCAATCTTTTAATCAATTGTTCTGATGGCATCTCTAAAGAAAAAAAACCAACATTTTTTGATGTTGAAATGTTTTTTGCAATTTCAAGTGCAAATGCTGTTTTACCCATTGACGGCCTTGCGGCAATAATAATAAATTCTCCATTTTTTAAACCACCAATTTTTTCATCTAAAAAAGTTATCTTAGTTCTTAATCCATCTTGAAAGCCATTCTCATCAATTTGCTTCATTTTAAGTTCATATTCACTAGTAAGCTCAATAATATTTTTAAAATCTTTAAATTTTCTATTTTTACCAATTTCATAAATTTTTGATTCAACTTGTCCAATTAAATCAGAAATTGATGTGCCAGTATTTGTAACTAAATCAACAGATTCTTTTAAAGACTTTTCCAAAGACCTTATTTCTTTTTTCTCTTTTATTACACTGACATATTTATCAATGTTAGATTCTAGCCCTTTTTCAACCATTAGATCCGCAATAAAACTTATTATCTCATTTTTAGGAAGTGAAGAAAGTAATACTAATTCTTCTGTAATTAAAATTTCATCTGCTGAATTATGCTTTTGGAAAGTATCAAAAATAGCTTTAAAAACTGCTTTATGATTGTTAAAATAAAAATCTTCGGCATCAATTAAGCCAACAATTTTTTTAGTTAAAATAGGTTTAGATATTAATAAACCTAATAATGCTTTTTCAATTTTTTCTGAAAATAATTCAACAGCCATTTTATTCCTTTTTATTTATTTCATTAATTATTTTTCTTTTCAATGTATTGTATTTTATAGTCAACGGCCAAGAGGCTGCTGCTGCATTAAAATGTCCTCCGCCACCTAATGCTTCTGCAACTAATTGAACATTTTTTTTATCCCCAGATCTTGCAGATAATTTATATTTATCCTTAGTTTTTCCAAGGACATATACAGCATCAATATTTTTATATCTTAAGAATTTATCACACATAATAGAAATTTCTTCATCTCTTAAAATAGTTGATTCCGATACAAAAGTAAATATTATACCTTTTTTTAAAATTTTAAAATTACTTAAAGCTTCTGATTCTGATTTAATCAAATCAAATGATGTTTTAAATAATTCTTCAGTAGTTTTAGAATCTGCTTCATTATTAATCAAGAATGAAACGACTTCAAAAGTTGCTTCACTAGTATTTTTAGTTAATTGTTTTGTATCTAACTTAATACCTGCTAAAAGCGCTGTAGCAACATAATCATTAATATTCATATGTGGATTATTATTAAATCAAAGTTTAATCATTTCAGAAACAATTTCTGAAGCTGAAGATGAAGCAGTATCAATCATAGTTAAAGAAGGAACTGAATCAATAGAAGATTTACCTACTCTATGATGATCGATTACAAAAATGTTTTGTTTATTTGTCTCTTCAAGAATTACAGAAGCTTGTGATAATTCGCCGATTGATGTGTCTAAAATAATTGTTGTAGATCTATTAGTCATCATCTTATAAGCTTCTTCTTGCCTTATAAAAGTTTCTTTAACAGATTTCGGTAAATTATCATATAGTGCTTGTGCAGTAGAATCTAATTGTTCTAAAATAATAAATGATGTTTTTTTCTGTAACGAAATTAATTCTTGTATTCCTAAAACAGAGCCTAACGCATCTAAATCTGCCATTTTGTGTGAAGTTATAAAAATTTCTTTTGCAGATTGAATTTTTTCAATAAACACATCACTAAATAATTTTAAATCCCGAATATTATTATTATTTGTTGTTAAAGAAGATTTACCAATATACAAAATCTCCCCATTACTTTTTTCAATAACTATTTGATCTCCACCTCTATTTTTAGCAATTTCTAAGGCAGTTAATGATTTATTCAAAATATTAACTAATAATTCGGATCCATAAGAAACACCAATAGATATATTTACATCTTTTAAATTCTTAGTAATAGAATTATTAATATTTTTTAAAATAATTTCTTCCATAAGATCTTTTTTACCATCAACTCATCTAAATGCAACAGTCGAAGTATTCTCTGTCAATGAAAGCTGATTATAAAAACCATTAATATTATTAGATCATGATTGAATTATTTGATTTATTTTTAATGATGCTTCAGATTTTTGTGAATCATTAAAATTAATTTTTTTAGAATATGATATATGAAAGGAAGCTACAGCAATTCTAGAGTCTATAATAAAATCTTTTAATGATGTTGGATATGTTACATCTTTTAATAAAATTGTTTTATCATTTTCTAAAATTGTTACTTCTCAAGTGTAATTTTGATATTCTCAATATTGTGTTTTTCCAGATTCAAAATTAACTCCAAGTTTATTAATTTTTTTACCTAAAAATTTTTTAAATCCTTCTTTAAAAAGTCAATTAGAAATAAATGTAATCGTTTTTTGTTTATTATAAACAATTGAACCTACTTTAAAAATTTCTTCTTGGGCTTCATTTATACTATTTACAGAGTCGATTGTTAGTTTTACAGAATACATTTTCTTTCTATAAAGCAAGACGATTAGAACTTGTAAAAAGATAAAACTCAAGAGAAATGAACTCACCATCAATCATAATAGCGCAGTTTTTTCATCTTGAGTATTATTATGAAATAAAACTAAGATCGTTGTAAAAGTAGTTAATATAGCAATCACAGATGCTATAAAAAATATGATTAATATTACTTTTCCACTTAATTTCTTTTTCATAGGGACCTTCTTTTGCTAATTTATCTATTTTTCAGCTACGAAGGGTAATAAACCTACTTCTCTAGCTTGTTTTATAGCTTTAGCAAGTTTTCTTTGATATTTGGCTGATGTGCCAGTAATTCTTCTTGGTTTAATTTTACCATTCATTGGTGAAATAAATCTTTTTAATACTTCTACTTCTTTATAATCAATGTATTCTATATCTTGTTCTGTAAAAAGACATCTTCTATTTGTTTTATATATTTTTTTGGGAGGTGTCTTTCTCCCTTTTGCTGTTCTTGGCATTCTAATTCCTTTCCTTAAAATTTAATTTCTTCTAAATTAATATTATTTGCGTTAATTTCTTCTGATTTCCCTAAATCTTCATTATTTTCTGAAATCGGAGTAGTTTCACTTTGATCGAATGAATTTTCTTTAGAAAAAGTCATTGAATTATCTTCTTGTTGGGATTTTGAGTTATTATAGTTTTCTGAATTTGTTCTTTGTTCAGATTGGCTTCTTGATTCTAAGAAAGTAATATTTGAAACTTGAACATTAGTTCTATTTTCATATCTTCCTTCCTCTTGTCTTGAATAAACTTCTAATCTTCCTTCAACTCCAATTAATGCTCCTTTATTCAAATAATTATTCATTAATTCAGCTGTTTGTCTTCAAGCTACACAAGAAATAAAGTCAGTTTGATCATTATTTCCACCCCTTCTATTTACTGCTACAGTAAAAAATGTATAGGGTGTACCATCATTTGTTCTTCTTAACTCAATATCTGTTGTAATTCTTCCTGTTAATATAACTCTGTTAATCATTCTTTTCGCCTTCTTTTTTAACAGTTTCTACGTTTTTTTTCGAATTATCATTTGTTGTAGGTCTGTTTGATGGCCTTTTATCATTATTAAAATTTCTTCTTGGTTTTCTTACTGGGAATTTTAAATCTTTTCCAGTTTTATATTCGAAAGGTCATTTTCTTTCGTGAACAAGAATCATAGGTCTTAAAATCTTTTTATCTATTGCTATTAAATTTCTTAAATCTGCAATATTATTTGCTTCAGTTTCAACATAATACAAAATATAATATGCTTCTTTCATTTTTTTAATAGCGTATGCAAGTTTTTTAATTCCTCACTCTTCTTTTTTAACGATTGTTCCGCCTAATTTAGCTTCAATCTTTTCAATTAATTTGATTAAATCCTCTTTTGCTAATGTTGGGTTTAACAAAAGCAACACTTCATACTTTCTTTTCATTGTTTCCTCCTTGTGGTTTATTGCTATTATCTATCATAATAGCAAGGATGTAAATCATATAAATGATACCATATAATAATTAAACTTATAAAAGTCAATCTTTTATAAATGTTTTGTATCTGAAAGTGAAAAAATTCTTTCTATTTCAGAAGAGCTAGTACCTGATTGTAACTCTAAAATATGAATCTTATTTAAAAGAACCATTGATATTAAGTCAATATTTAAACAAATATTGATTGTACGTGTAGATGTTTCGCCTAATTGTTCTTTAGTAAAAATATATTCTTCAAGTATTTTTTCTGATTCTCTTGAATTTGGTTCCATATCTTCTAAAGTTTTACGATCTCTTATTTTAAAAAGTGTAAAAGCCCTATCTGTCTCTTTAGAATAAGCTTCTAGTGAAACTTCAAAAGTTTTATCAAAATTTTGTCTATTATTATCTTTTCATGTTTCAAGCATTAAAAAGGCTGATTTTTCATTAACTAAAGATGCTTTTGCCTCTTCTGGATGTTTTGAACCATTAATTTTTGAAAGTTCTTTCAAAGTTATTAATTTTGGTAAGGCTTGATTTAAATTCTTATATTTTTGTTTAATTTTATCTTGAATTTTTAAAATAATATTATATAGCTCTTTAGCTAAATCTTTAGCTTTATCAAGTATTATTTCTTTATTTTCAAATCTATACTCAATTTGAAGGGTATTAACTTCCATTGAACTAGTATTTGTAATTTCTAAATCTCTATCAATATAGTTTATAAAAGCGGCAATACCATTATTATTATTAATATTTAATAAATTTAAAGACTTAACTAATCAAAAATTGTAGTGATTAGGTAAATAATAAATATTATTATCATTTGAACTATCAAAATTAATGACACGTTTGCCATCTTCTGAAAAGAAGTTTACTGTAGGTCTTTTTGTTGAAATTTTTGGAGCTCTAACAAAATGAACTTCAAAAGTATCCAAAACCCCTTCTTTCAACAAGGTTTCAACTAATTGATGAGCTTCTTGAGTTTCTTTTAAAGATAATTTAGAAATATAATTTTTAGGAATTGAATTCATTATTTATTACGTTGGTGTGGGAACAATATAACATCTCTTATTGACGCTGAATCAGTTAGTAACATAACTAATCTATCTATTCCGATCCCAACACCTCCTGTAGGTGGAAGACCATAACTTAAAGCTTCAATATAATCTTCATCCATTTCATTCGCTTCATCATTACCTTGTCTAGCTTCTCTTAATTGCTCTTCAAATCTTTCTTTTTGATCATCAGCATCATTTAATTCTGAAAATGCATTAGCATATTCACGGCCGTCTACAAATAATTCAAATCTATCTGTAAACATTTTATTATTTTTTCTTCTTTTTGCTAATGGAGAAACCTCTACAGGATAACCTGTAACAAAAGTTGGTTGAACTATTGTATTTTCACATTTTTCTTCAAAAAACTCATTTATTATATATCCAATAGAGTTGTAATGTTTTTTTAATGGAACATTATTATCGTGAGCAAGTTTAACTGCTTCTTCAAATGTTTTAACCTCATTAAAATCAATACCTGTAACTTCCTTAATAAGATCTATCATTTCAATTGATTTAAATGGAGAAGCTAAAGAAATTTTTTTACCTTGATATTCAATTTCTGTTGTACCATTAATGACAACACAAACTTTAGAAATAAGTTCTTGAGTAATTTCTTTCATAGTTTCTAAATCACCATAAGCCTCATAAATTTCAATAGAAGTAAATTCTGGATTATGTTTAGTGTCTATACCTTCATTTCTAAATAATCTACCTATTTCGAAAACTTTATTAATTCCTCCAACAACTACTCTTTTTAATGATAATTCAGTCGCAATCCTTAATTTGAAAGGCATGTCTAAAGCATTATGATGTGTTTCAAAAGGAGCCGCTGCTGCTCCACCAAGTGTGGCTTGTAAAATAGGAGTTTCTACTTCCAAATAACCTTTTTCTATTAATAAAGTTCTTATTGAAGAAATTATTTTTGATCTATTTTCAAAAACTTTTCTTGAATCTTCATTAACAATTAAATCCACATATCTTTTACGATATTTGTCTTCAATATTTGTAAGCCCATGAAATTTATTAGGCAATGGTTTTAAAGCTTTTGTTATGATATCAAATTCTTTTGCTCTAATTGTTAATTGACCAGTATTAGTTTTCATAACATTTCCCTTAACAGCGACAATATCACCAATATCTAATAATTGCGTCACATTTCAATCTTCTTCAGAAATAGCATCTTTTCTAACATAGAATTGAAATGGTAGTCCATTAGATTTAATTGCAAGAAACATAGCCTTTCCTTGATCTCTAACCATCATTACTCTTCCCGCTAAATCATATAGAGGTGTTTCCTTTTCATGCAATTCTTCTTTAGTAAAATTTTCATATAATTTTACTATTTCAGGAATTTCAATACTATTTTTATGTTTTGAAAAATAAGGGTCTCTACCCATTTTTTTTAATTCATCTAATTTTTGTCTTCTAATAATTTCTTGTTCTTTTAATGTTGGTTCCATAATTTCTTTCTTTTAAAATAATATATTATAAATATATAGATTTATTTTAATCAATATAATTGTATCAATATGGTTGATTTTATAAACAAAACTTTAACGACTTTTTAACATAAATAATTTATTTATTCATCAGTTGATTTAATGGCATCTAATGGTTTTGATTTTAAGAATGATATATATGCAAGAACCATTAGTATAAATACTAAACCAAGTATAAATCCACTCAACAATATTCATTGCAGTATTGAAAGAACAAATCTGAATGGATTCCCAGTTATTGTTTCTAATAAACTTGCAATAATCCCTAAACCATAAAATGCTAAGGGTACAGCAATTATAAATGCTATTCCTATAATAATAACGTATGGTAGTAATATTAAAGTTGTTGCTTTAAAATTAGAATAACCTAAAGCCTTTAACATGGCTACTTCACGTTTTGATGTATCTATCATTTCTTTCATCGCAATAATAATTATTGTTGAAGCAATAAAAACCGAAAAGAATGAAATTATTGTAAATAGCGCAATAGTAAGTTTATAAACAATTTGAGCTTGTTTTAATATCTGATCAACTGTAATGGGATAACCTACCATAACACCTAAAGTATTATCGCCATTTGTTGGTTCGTTATATAAATCTTTAACCTTATATTCATAGTGTTGTTTTCATCTATCTTGGTTTTTAAATTTTAAACCTTTTATTTGCCAATCTCTAATTCCTACAGAAGCGATTGAAAAAACATGTTTTTTTAGCATTTCAGGTGTTGCATCCAAAGGCATATTTTTTGATGTAATTAAAGTGTTAAGATCACTTTCAAAGTGTTGTTCTAAACCACACACAACTCTTTCATTTGAGTCATTAATGACTTTTAATTGTACATAATAAATAATAGCCCCATGTTTTTTTGGGTCTTTAGAATGTTCATATTGAATAATACATTTGTTTTTGTCATCATAAACAATTTCATTTGTTGGTTTTTCTTTATAATCTGTAACTTGTCCTTCAAAATTATGATAAAGATAATACTTATAATAAGAATTTACAAAGTCTCTTGAAGTTATTAGGCCCATATCAATACCTGTAAAAAAAGTATCTACCACACCCAATTTAACTAAAGTTGAAGAAAATCCTAAAAGTTCATGTGATGTTGAACCAGATATTCCATAAGTATGAATTGTTTTTGCTGTTTTTGCAACTAAATAAGTTTCAACTCCTTTTTCAATTTTTTTTATGATAAGTCCTTTTTTAGCACCTTCATCAAGTTTTGCCTTCGTTTGTGAAGAAGCAACTACAGGAATAAAATCTAATTCTTTAGATGTTTTGGGGTTTTTTATCATATTTTCATATTGCATAAATTTTTTATATAAATTTTCTCCAATGTTAGTTCTCTTTGATCCAAAAAGATTTCTTATAGAATCAAGAGAATCCTCTGCTACAAAATTTTTAATAACAAATTTAGAAGGATTACCATTATTTTCAAATTTGTATTTATAAATATAATTGTCTGCGCATTGATATTGTTTTAAATAAGAGGTTTGTCCCATATATTGTTTAAATTGATTATAATATTGTTCGTTTAGCGTTAGATCTGTTCCATATTTATTAATAAATGCCTTTAATTCACTTATAGCATCTCAATCATTTTTATCTTTAGGTAAGGAAGGTATTTTTTCATTGTTAAATGTAGCATTACCATACATAGTTATTATTCAACTATTTATCGCCGGTTTTAATTTTCCGAAAGTTATTTTAGTTCCACCACCATTTTGCTTATCCCTTTGGTTTTCTCACTTTGCAAAATCTAATTTATTTTTTTGCGCAGTTAAATATCCTAATGAAATACCAGTCATAAAATTTTTAGTAAAATAATAATTACTTTTCCACGGATCATGTAATTTATTATTTGGTTTATATGCTCTTTCTTGATCGTATGAAAATAAAAGTGAATTTTTAGATGGCAATTTATTTTCAACTTTATCCAAAAAATTATTATACTTTGTTCAGCTATCAACGATTGATATGTCAGTTAATCCTAAATCAATAGGTATTTCATTTTTGTATTCTACTCCCCATTTATTATCATTACTACTATCACGTTTAAACTCATATTTAGTTGTATATTGCCTTGCATTTCTAATTGAATTCTTAGAAAATACATTAGAATTCACATATTCTAATGTTGCTTTAGTTTGTTTTTTTAACATTGTTGTTGAAGCCATAGAAAAAGACAATAAGAATGCAGAAATAAATATCGCTAAAAATAACAAAGTTGATTTACCTGTCGCTCTTAAAAAACCTTTAAAAGTATAAGATACAACAAATGGAGTTTTTATTGGTGTAGCATAACCTAGAAATCTAATTAAAATGTTTGGCGAGTTTATATCCTTATTATTTAAAAGATCAAGTGTAGGTTTTTTTAATGTTAAATAAGAAATGATATAAGTTACCCCTACCGACAATACTAAAGGAAGTAAAAGTAATTTTAAAAAAAATGAAATAGAAAGTGGGTTACCAATAAATGTTATATAATAAAAACCTTTCATCAATTTCACAAAAAGAAAGGCTATAGGAATGGATAATATGCTCGCAAATAAAAATCCTAATGAAATAATGATAATCGGAAAAAAAATATAAGCTGAAGCAATGACTCTATTTTTCATGCCCATCGCTTTTAATGTTCCTAATTGTTTACCCGATGATTTTATTCTTTTGCTTACCAACATAGAAATTACAACAAGAACTATTAATATAAAAATAATCACTATCATATTTATAACTTCTTCTTGTGTTTTTATTTGCTCAACACCTAATTTAGCCCTGATGGATATTAATGTTTTTAAGCTATTAACTGAAAATATCGCACCCAAATCTTGTTCGGTTAAAGATGAAAATGAGTTAGAAATATTATTATTAATATCAATTAAAAATGCAGTTTTATATACAAAGTTTTTATCATGATTTTTTAAAATATTTTTTATATATCAAGTAAATAATATATTTTTGCTTTCTAATTCTTTTACAAATAAAAATAATTGACTTTTTGAAATATTATATTCTTGTAATGAACTATATGCATACGATTCAAAAGTATTCAAATTTTTTTTAATAAATTTAAACGCATTTGAATTATCATTTCATGAATTTAAATTATTTAACTTATCATATCCTTTATTAGTTCCTAAAAAGAACCCTGCAAATCTGTTTGAAAAGTGCATAGAAACAGTATCATTATCTTTATTAAAATTAATATAATCACTTAAATTCATCCCAATAAATGAAGAGTTAGAAATACTTGAAATAAAATTATTACCAATAGTTGGATATGTTACTTCACTAAATTTAACACTCCCTACAATTAAAAAATTAGTTTTCTCATTAAATGAAATAGTATCTCCCGAATTTAAATTATTTGCTTTTAGAAATTCGTTTTGCACAATAATATTGTATTTTTGTTTATCAGAATTAATAACTTTACCTTTATTAGCATAAGATAAAAAATCTTCATCAGATTTTACTCCGGAAATATATTCTGTAGCATTAATATTTTTTTTATTCTTAGTGACATTTTTAGATAAAACATTTTGTTTTTCATTTTCAATATAATTACCTGTTAGTCAATTAATATTATTTTTAATTACAATTTCATAATTTATTTTATTTGCCGAAAATTTTGCAGTTCTATTTATATATGAAGTATTTTGATAAGATAACCCAGCAACATAGTCTTTTAATCTCTCACGATTTTCTTTATTTTTATCATAATAATATTTACTTACGGAATTTTCTAAATTTGGATATAAGTAGTCTTTATTTTGCCCGGGATGATTATAGTTATTAAAAATTATCATCATACCAATTGCTCGACCATAAGAAGCTCAATCATTAAAATAATTTTGAATATATTTGTTAGCAAATTCAAAAAAATTTAATTTATCCTCTAGATTTATTTTAAGATAATCATTATAAACAGCCTTGTTTTCAAAAATACTTTTAAAGTCTAAATACAATGCATTTTTATATTCATCTTCTGTTCAACCATAAGATTTTGTATGATTAATAAATAAGTTATTTTTTGTGAGATCTATTTTATGGCCATTAGGATTAAAAAAAGGCTGGTCAGGATCTAAGTTTGAAGTATCTAAAAGAATGTCTCCATCAATACTATTTAGATCTCAGTAATTACCCTTCATATTTGAATTTTCAACTAAATCTGACTGATCATTTTTATGTGTATATTTTGCTTCTTGATCCCCTCATAATAGTGTATGGTCTATCAATCATGGATTAATATATTTAATATTATTAGTATCAATCTTTTTTAGATTTTTTGAATTATCATTAATCCAACTATTATAGTATCTATAACTAAAATTTTGGACGCTATCTTGTTTGCCAAAAATATTGCCTTTTATTTCATTTTGATATAAATTATAGTCATTAAATTGCGTTTCAATGGATCTTGCTCCTAAATTATTTAAAATTTGAGTTCCCCCAACTAAGGAAAAAGATACTCCAAAAAATAATAATATAATTATTAAAGATAATTTACTTGAATAAATTTGATTTAATACAGATTTATTTATAATTTTATTTTTTTTAATATTTTTTATAAAAATAAACACTATTTTTATCGTTAAAGATAAAAATACTATTCCAATAAAACCAAGAAATACTCATAAAACTATATTAAACATTGTTAATCAAAATTATTAATTATTCATTAGTAATTATATTTTAAATATTAATTTTTGTAAATACTTTTTTTATTCATCAGTTGATTTAATAGCATCTAATGGTCTTGATTTTAAGAATGATATATATGCAAGAACTATTAGTATAAATACTAATCCAAGTATAAGTCCGCTCAGCACTATTCATTGTAATATAGAAAGAACAAATCTGAATGAATTACCAGTGATTGTTTCTAATAATCCTGCAACAATGCCTAATCCATAAAATGCTATAGGAAGAGCAATTATAAAGGCGATACCTATAATAATAATGTATGGTAATAATATTAAAGTAGTTGCTTTAAGATTAGAGTAACCTAAAGCTTTTAACATTGCTACTTCACGTTTTGATGAATCAATCATATCTTTCATAGCAATAACAATTACGGTTGATGCTATGAAAACAGAAAAAAATGAAATAACCATAAAAATAGCAATAGTAAGTTTATAAACAATTTGTACTTGTTCTAATAATTGAGCAACAGTAATAGGATAACCTTGTATAACTCTTAAATTTTCATTTTCATTTGTTGGTTCATTATATAAATCTTCTATCGTATATTCATATTTTAATTTTCACATTTCTTGATTTGTAAATGCTAAATTAGATGGATATTTAAGACCAGCGGAAGCTACAGGAAAAATATTGTCGTTTTCCATCACTTTATCTATTCTATCTTCAGGCATATTTTTTGATTTAATTAAAGTAGTTAATGTAGTTTCAAAATGTTGTTCTAATCCTCGTACCTCAAGAATTGAAGATATATATTTATTTTTTTGTAAATCAACTTGTAAATAATAATCAATGATTTTTGGTTCACTTTTTGTATGTTGATAACTAATAAAATAATTATTTTTATCATCATATACAAATTCATTTTTTTTCTCATCTTGTTGATAATTTGTAACTTGTCCTTCAAAATTATGGTAATAATAATATTTTAAATAAGAATTTAAAAAATCTCTTGTAGTTGATATACCCATATCAATACCTGTGAAGAAAGTGTCTATAACTCCTATTTTAATTAATAAATGTGTATTTCCTAGAAGTGAGAAACTATTAAATTTGGAATCATTTTTTGAATACGCATGTAATAAATTTAAACGAATATCAAGCAAATAAACTGGTACTCCATTTTCATTTCTTGATAAAACAACTCCTTCTTTTACACCTTTATCTAATTTAGATTTTACCTGTGTTGATAAAATAGTTGGTATAAAATCTAATTCTTTTGCAGTGCTAGGGTTTTGAATTATATTATCATAAGGTTTTAATTTATTATATAAATTTTGTCCTATATTAGAACCTTCAGCACCAAAAATATTTTTTAATGAATCGAGTGAATCGAGTGAAACAAAATTTTTAATACTAAAATCAGATACTTTTCCTTCCTCTTCAAAATCATATCTATTAATATAATTTGCAGCATTTTGATATTGATATAAAGCAAAACCTTTTGCCATATATTGTTGGAATTGATTGTAATATTGTTCATTCAAAGTTAAATCAGTTCCATAATCATTAATTATTTTTGCTCATTCTAAAATAGATGTTGGTGATAATTTTGGAATTTCAACACCGTTAAATGTTGCATTACCATATACAGTTATAATTCAGCTATTTATAATTGAATCTAATTTTCCAAAAGTTATTTTTTTATCATTTTGAGAAGTACTATCTCTTTGTTTTTCTCATTCTAAAAATTTTGGATTTTCATTTGCAGTTAAAAAACCAACAGCAAGGTCTGTCATAAAATTCTTAGTAAAATAATAATTGCTTTTTCAAGGATCATTTAATTCATTATTACTTTCATATGCCCTTTCTTGATCATATGAAAATAAAACATCTTTTTCAGGCGGTAATTCTTTTTGAACTTTATCTAAAAATTCATTATATTTTGTTTGATCATTAATCAAAGAGACGCTTAATGGTAAATCAATAGCTTTTTCTCCATTTAATTTATATGCTTCATCTCATTTAATTTCGCTATTACGTTGAAACTCATATTTAGTTGTATATTGTCTATAATTGGTAATTTGATTCAATCCGAAAGATTTTGCATTAACATATTTTAATGCTGCTTCTGTTTGTTTTTTTAACATGGTTGTTGACGCCATAGAAAATGCAACTAAAAATGAAGAAATAAATATTGCAAAAAATAACAAAGTTGATTTTCCCATAGCCCTTAAGAAACCTTTGCTAGTATATGTAATAACGAATGGAGTTTGAATGGGTGTAACATATCCAAGTGCTCTTACAAATATATTAGGAGAATTAATATTTTTATTATTTAAAAGATCGAGTGTTGGTTTTCTTAGTGTTTGATGTGCAATCATATAAGTTAAACCTACTGATAAAATAAGCGGAAGTAAAAGTAATTTAAAAAATAGAGAAAAAGAAACTGGGTTACCAACAAATGTTATATAATAAAATCCTTTCATTAACCTAACAAAGAGAATGGCTACAGGTATAGAAAAAATACTTGCTAATAAAAATCCTAGGGAAATAATAAATAATGGAAATAAAATATATGCCGAAGCTATTATTTTATTTTTCATTCCCATTGCTTTTAATGTCCCTAATTGTTTACCAGCCATTTTTATTCTTTTACTCACTAACATAGAAATTACAATAAGAACTATGAATATAAATAATATTACAATAATGTTTATAATATTCTCTTGAGTTGCGATTTGCTCTACACCAATCTTTGCTCTTAAAGATGTAAATGTTTTTAGATTATTAACTGAAACTATTCCATCATCGATTATTGATAATGAATTTGATAATTTATCTAAATCCATTAAATAAGAACTTTTAAATACAAAATTATCACTTTGTTCCGATAAAAAATTTTTGATATATGTTGTAGAAATATTTCGTTTTTCTAACTCATCAATAAAATTTAGTAATTCATTTTTAGGGACATTATAATCTTGTAATGAATTGTAAGATTCTGATTTAAAGATATCTAAATTTTTTTGTATATTTTTAAACGCTTTTGAATTAGAATCTCATGAACTTAATCTATTTAATTTTTCATAACCATCATTGGTTCCAAAAAAGAATCCGGCAAATCTATTTCCAATTGGCAAAGAGATTAAATCATTATTTTCATAAAAATTAATATAATCACTCAAATTCATCCCAATAAATGAAGAGTCTGAAATATTTGAAATAATATTTGTACCCATGGTTGGATAAGTAACTTCATTAAATTTAACACTTCCCGCAATTTTAAAACTAGTTTTTTCGTTAAATGAAATAACATCATTAGGATTTAAATTATTAGCTTTTAAAAATTCACTTTGTACAATAATATTATATTGTTGAGCATCTGGATTAACAGTTTTTTGTTTGTTTGCATAAGTTAAAAAATCTTCATCAGATGTTACTCCATTAATATATTTTGTTGCATTAATATTGCGGTTATTTTTTGTTACTGTTTTTTGGAAAATATTTTCTTTCTCATTTTTAATATAATCTCCTGTTAATCAATTAACATTATTTTTAATTACAAACTCATAATTTATTTTATTTGCTGAAAATTTTGCAACTCTATTTAAATATGATGTATTTTGATAAGATAAACCATCTACATATGATTTTAATAATTCACGATTGCTTTTATTTTTATCATAATAAAAATTACTAACAGATAATTCTAGATTAGGCTGTAAATATTCTTTATTTTTGCCAGGAAGATTATAATTATCAAAAATTATCATCATAGCAATTGCGCGACCATATGCAAGCCAGCCGCCAAAATAGTCCTGTATATAATTATTAGAAAATTGAAAGTTAGAATCTCCAGGATTGGCTTGCATATAGTCGTTATAAACGGATTTATCTCTAAAAATATGTATAAAATCTAAGTATAAAGCATTTGCGTATTCATTTTCTGTCCAACCGTAAGATTTTGTATTATTAATAAATAGATTATTTTTAGTAAAATCTATTTTATGACCCCCAGGGCTAAAAAAGGGCTGACTAGGATCTAAATTAGATGTATCTAAAAGAATATCTCCATTGGAATTATTTATATTTCAATAATTATCATTTATAGAATTTTTGTTAGGACCATGGTTATATTTTGATTCTTGACTACCTCATAATAATGTATGATCTATTAACCACGGATTAACATAGTCTTCAATAGCTATTGCTTTCTCATTATATTCCTCTTCAGGGACAAAGCTATTATAATATTCATAAGCATAAAACTGAAAATTATCTTCGTCACCGAAAATATTTCCTTTAATTTCATTTTGATACAAATTATAGTCATTAAATTGTTTTTCAATTGATTGAGATCCTAAAGTATTTAAAATTTGAGTTCCGCCAACCAAAGAAAAAGATACTCCAAAAAATAATAATATAATTATAAGTGATAATTTACCTGAATAAACTTGCTTAAAAACTGATTTATTTATAATTTTATTAGATTTGATATTTTTTAAAAAAACAAAAAATATTTTTAAGGTTAATGGTAAAAATATTATTAAAATTATTCCGATTAGTATTCACAAAAATATATTAAACATTTTAAATTAAAATCTATTATTCTGTTTTATATATTTGAATCAACAATATTATTTATAGTTTTGGTTTATATTTTAAATTTTTAAAATATTATGACCAGTCAACATCAGAAACTGCTGTCTTTTTCTTATTCATTATAATTGTATCAATATGTCCGTTTTTTATATGTAAAACTTTGTCTGCTATCTTTTTAAAATTTGGATTATGTGTAACCATAATTAATGTACATTTATATTTTTCATTAATATCTAAAAGAAGTTGTAAGGCCTCTTTTCCTCTCTCTTCATCTAATGCGCCTGTAGGCTCATCCGCAAAAAGAATTTGGGGATTTTTAGCTAAAGCTCTACCAATAGAAATTCTTTGATTTTGACCACCAGATAATTGAAAGGGATATTTTTTAGCTTGTGGTAATAATTTTAATGTTTTTAGAATATCTTTAATTGGAATTGGATCAGTTTCAGGATTTTTTAAATTTTCACCCACTTTAATATTTTCAATAACTGTTAATGTTGGAATTAAGTTATATGATTGAAAAACAAATGAAACATTGTCTGATCGAAATTTTGTTTTTTTAGCATCAGAAAGAAAAAGCATATCCTTACCTGAAACAATAACCTCGCCAAGTGTTGGATCTAATAATCCAGACATTATATTTAATAAAGTAGTTTTACCAGACCCAGATGCTCCTAAAATAACTACAACTTCACCTTTTTTAATTTCAACATTTATATCATGAAGAATATGTTCACAATTAATATTGTTGCAAAAATATTTTTGCAATCCTTTAATATCAACAATATTTCCTTTTTTATTTTCTGCAATTCCTTCTTTAAATTTATTTTTAAAATCTTTTTGACTTTTGGTTTTTCAAATAGCAAATTTTTTCTTTCCTTCTGCCAAAGTAGTTTCTTTTTGTTTAATTAATTTATGAACTGATGCAGACATATTTGTCTTATTTTTAATTTTTAAATCTTTAATTTGATCTTCAATTTTTTTTAAATTACTTTCAAATGTTCTTTTAGTAATATCATTTTTTTCTTTTCAAGCTATTTTTTCGTCACGAATAAAATTACTTCTAAGATTTCTTATAATCTTAGCCTCATGTCTGTTTCTTTTATTTTCTAATTTTATTTCTCTTAAATGTAAACTTTTTTCTTCTGCTGGCATATTGTTTTATTCGTCTGTTCCTTTTATTGCTTCCAATGGTTTAGAATTTTTAAAACCTAAATAACCAATAATAAATATTAATATAATTATACCCATAACAAAACCTGATAAAAAAAATCATTGTAAAATAGAAAGTGTGAATGTGAATGTATTTCCTGTTAGTTTTTGTAATATTGAAGCTATGATACCTAAGCCATAAAAGGCAAAAGGAAGAGCTATAGAAAACGCAAATCCTATAATTATCATGTATGGCAATAAAATAAGCAGTGTAGATTTTTTATTAGTATATCCTAAAGCTTTTAACATAGCTACTTCTCTTTTTGACGAATCAATAAGATCTTTCATGGCAATTATAATAACTGTTCCTGCGACAAATACTGCAAAAAATGAAATAATGTCAAATATAGAAATAGTAAGTTTATAAATTGTTTGAACTTGGTCCAATAAATTTTGAACGGTGATTGGGTAACCCTGTATCATTGTAAATTTTTTATCTTTATTCTTTTCTAAAGATAAGAAATCATCAATTGTATATTTTTGATTATAATCTCATATTTTCGATTCCCACAAAGGCCATTTATCCAAAGTAACCGAGGCTACAGGAAAGACATTTCTATTTTTTATTAAATATTTTGGGTTCTGTTTAAATCAATCGGACGGCATTGTTTTAGAAAAAATGTAAGTTAGAATGTTAAAAGAAGTATATTGTTGTAAACCTCAAGAAATATCTTTACCGTCTTTTTTTACTTTTGCAATTTCCAAAACAAATTCAATTTTTGGAGACGAATTATCTTTAGAATTTTTATGATTATATTTAATCCAATATTTATTTTTTGAATCAAATTTTAATTCGCTTTGAGGATTATTATAATTAGTAACTTGACCATTGAAATTATGATTAAAGTAATATTTTAAATAATTATTAACTAATTGTCTAGTGGTCGAAATTGCTAAATCGATTCCTGTGTAAAATTTATCTAAAACACCAATTTTTACTAAAATTTTATTAGGCTTTCATGTTACAAATTTAAAAGAATCTTTTTTATTTTTTAGAGGCACACCAGAATTAATTCGAACATCTATAGACAAAAGATAAGTTTTAATTCCGTTTTCTTCCTTTAATTTTACTTGCCCTTTTTTAACTGCTTCATTTAATTTTTGCGATGCTTGTGTTGATAAAAACACCGGAATATAATCAAGATTAGAATCACCATTTATTGCTTTTGTTTGATAGGGTTTTAACTTATCATATAATTTCTCACCCAGATGCGTTCTTTTTGAACCAAAAGCATTTTTAATAGCACCAAGAGAACTAAATGAATTTAATGCGCTTATAACAGAAGCGTTTTGATTATTTTCTTCATATTTTCATTTATTAATATAATTAATTCCTGATTGATATTTAAACAAATTAAAAGTATCGGTGGCGTATTGTTGGAATTGATTATAATATTGTTCGTTTAAAGTAAGATCAGTTCCATATTTATTAATTAAAAGAATTCAATCTGAAATTTTTTTAAAATCTAAAGAAGGTATTTTTATATTATTAAATGACGCATTTCCATAAATAGTAAAAATTCAACTTTTTATCATAGGTTCTAAATTAGAAAAGTTTAAACACTTTGTTTTATTTTTTATATGCTCATTTTTTCTTTGGTTTTCTCACAAATTAAAATTGGGATTGTTTTTAACATTCATATATGCTATAGTTACCATAGTCATAAAATTTTTAGTAAAATAATATTTGCTTCTTCAAGGTTGACCATCTTTTCAACCATTTGTTTTTGGCTTGTTATTGTAGGAAAACAAAACTGGACTAGTTTTATTGTTACTTCCTGGCAATTTAGATTGTACAAAATCTAAGAAACCATTATATATTTTATAATCTTTAATTCCATCATTCATAAAATAAGAAAAATTTAAATTAAGATCTATAGGTTTTTCATTTATTTTATATGCTTTAATTCAGGTATTAGGATTAGATGATGTTGGCGCATGTCTAATAAATTCTTCTTTAACAGAATAATTTTTTACATTGGTAGATATATTTTGTGATATAGATCTTAAATTTAAATATTTTAAAGCAGCCTCCGTTTGTTTTTTTAACATAGTTGTTGAAGATAAAGAAAAAGCAACTAAAAAAGTTGAGATAAATATTGCAAAAAATAATAATGAAGATTTACCTAATGCCCTTAAAAAACCTTTAGAAGTATAGGTTATAACAAATGGAGTTTTTATTGGTGTAATATAACCAATAAATCTTACTAATATATTAGGCGAATTCATATCTTTATTATTCAAGAGATCTAGTGTAGGTTTTTTTAATGTTCATATAGAAATAATATAAGTCATTCCAATTGCTAAAATTAATGGAATGAAAAGTAATTTTAAAAAAAATACAATGGACAATGGATTGCCTATAAATGTTATATAATAAAAACCTTTCATTAAACTAATTAATCCCATAGCTACTGGAACTGATACTATCGAGGCTAATGAGAATCCTGATAAAATAATAACCAATGGAAAAATAATATATGCAGAAGCAATAGATTTATTTTTCATACCCATCGCTTTTAATGCCCCTAATTGTTTTCCAGATGTTTTTATACGCTTAGTAACTAACATAGAAATAACAATTAAAACTATAATAATGAAAACTATTACTAATGCATTTATAATCTTTTCTTGATTGTTTATTTGTGATACACCTAATTTAGCTCTTATAGATGTTAGTGTAGAAAGATCATTAACCGATGCTATACCACTATTCATTATGCTAAAACCAGCAACTGAGGGTTTAAAATTATTTGCCATTAAATAATTACTTTTAAAAATAAAGTTTGGTTTTTGTGAAGCTATGTATTTTTTTCAACTTGCTAAATCAACATTAGTTTGCTTCTCTATCGTATTTACAAATTTAGTCATTTGTTTATGGTTTATATTATAAGACTGAGTTGCATTATATGTTTTATCATTAAAATAATCCATTTCTTTTTTAATAAATTTAAATCCTTCAGAGTTTCCTTTTCATGTTGATAATTTATTTAATTTATCATACCCAGAATTAATTCCAAAATAAAACCCAGCAAAACTTGCATCTCTAGAAACTAAATCATTGTTAGCAACTAAACTTATATAATCTGTTAAATTTATTCCTACAAATGCAGTTTTTTTAATATCACTAACAAAATTATGACCAATCATGGGGTATGTTACTTCATTAAATTTAACACTTCCTGCAATTTTAAATTTTGTTGTATTTGTGAATTGAATTGTGTCACCTGATTTTAAATGATTTTCTTTTAAAAATTCATTTTGAATAACAACACTATACTTTTGTGATTTATTATTAAATGTATTTTCTTTTTGCGCATTTGACAAAAATTCTTTATCTGATTTAATTCCGGAAATATATTTTGTAGCATTAATATCTTTTAAATTTTTTGTTACTGTTTTAATTAATGGGTTATTATCCATATTTGTGATATATTTTCCGCTTGACCAATCAATATTATTTTTTACAACAAATTCATAGTTGTTTTTATTAGATGAAAATTGAGCCATCTGGTTTCTATATGTAGTGTTTTTATATGAAAGACCAGCAAGATATTTTTTCATATTATTTCTATTTTCAGTATTTCTTTTATAGTAATATCCACTTACAGAATGTTCTCCATCATATGGGTATAAATATTTATCATCGTGTTCATTAATAGATGCTATATTATGATAATTATCAAAAATTCTTAGCATAGCTATCATTTCACCATATAATCATCAACAATTATCGGTTTTTTTTAAGGTTCCACCACCAAAATAATTAGTTACATAAATATTTGCAAAAGTTCTAAAAGAAGTATTTGGATTATTTTTATGAAAATCTCTTCAAATGGGATGGGTAGATAGTGATTTTAGTGGGTCCTCATCTGGACCTGCAAAAATAAGTTTAAAATCTAAATAAAGTGCATTTGCATATTCTTTGTTATTTCAGCCATAAGATTTTGTGCCATCAATAAATAAACCATCTTTAGTAAGATCTTTATTTTTTAGACGGTTAAAAAAATCTTTATGCTCTTGGCTTTCATCATTAACATTTAAATTAGAAGTATCTAAAATAACTTCTCCTTTTTCATTGTTTAAATCTCAATAATTACCCTTTTGAATGTTTTTATTTTGATCATATTTATGGTTATATTTTGCCTCTTGAGAACCTCATAATAATGTATTATCTATTAATCAAGGATTAATAAATAAATCATTTTTATTAATATTTTGCTTATTATCTTTTGAGGATAAATCATTATAGTATTTAGAGGCATAATCTTGGATATAATCATCCAACGAAAATATTCTTCCTTTTGTTTGGTTTTGATATAAATTATAATTATTAAATTGTGTTTCAATAGATCTTGATCCTAATGTATTTAAAATTTGTGCACCACCGACTAACGAAAATGAAATAGCAAAAAATAACATTATAATTAAAAATGATAATTTTCCAGAGGATATTTGTTTTAAAATAGATTTATTAATAACTTTATTAGTCTTGATATTTTTTGCAAAAATAAAAAGTATTTTTACTGTTAAAAGTAAAAATACTGTCAAAATTATTCCAAGCATAGTTCAAGCAATTATATTGAGCATTATTTTTTATCTTTTATATTAGTTTCTTAAATTAATTATAAATAAAATATTTACCTTTTTTAATTTTATTTATCTTGTTTTTATTAAATTTATTTACTCATCAGTTGCTTGTATTGCCTCTAATGGTTTAGATTTTTTAAATGATATATAAGCAATAATAAGCACTAATATAATTAACCCTAATAAAAAAGAAGATAAAAAGACTCATTGTAAAATAGAAAGTGTAAATGTGAACGGATTACCTGTTAATGTTTCTAATATTCCAGCTACAATTCCTAAACCATAAAATGCTACAGGAAGAGCGATAGCGAAGGCTATTCCTATAATTATTATATATGGTAGTAATATAAGTCCTGTAGCTTTTATATTACTATATCCTAACGCTTTTAGCATTGCAACTTCTCGTTTTGAAGCATCAATAAGATCTTTCATTGCAATAATAATAACTGTTATAGCAATAAATACTGAGAAAAATGAAACAACATTAAATATTGCAACTGTAAGTTTATAAATTGTTTGAACTTGGTCTAATAAATCTGCAATAGTAACCGGGTAACCTTGCAGCATACTAAATTGATAGTATCCTTTTTGAGACATTTTTAAGAAATCATTTACTGTAAATTCACTTGTATGTTTCCACATACTGTCTTCTTCTCATATGTATGGTTTAGTGAATGAAACTGATGCCACAGGGAAAATCTTATTATTTTTTATTAAATAAGAGGGAGATTGTTTATTTCAATTAGATGGCATTGTTTTAGAATCAATATATGTTTGAATATTAGAACCATTATGTTGTTGTAAGCCGCGAGATATATTCAACTTATTGATTAATAATTTGCCAACTTCAAAAGCAGATGATTTGCTTTTTGCATCTTCATCCTTTGTTTTTTTGTGATTATAATTTTGTCAATAATTACCTTCCTCATCTCATTTAAGTTCACTTTTTGAATCATTATAATTAATAACTTGACCATCAAATTTATTTGATTCATTATCAAAATAATATTTTAAATAATTATTAACTAATTGATTAGTTGTTGATATTTTTAAATCAATTCCTGTATAAAATTTATCAATTACACCAATTTTAACTAAAATATGAGGTGCTCTATCTGTTGAAAAACTAAATTTACCATCCTCTCCTTCTCTAGATTGCATGATACCACGAGCTAATACATTGTTAAAAGATAAAAGATATGTTTTTATTCCGTTGTCTTCACCAACTTTTGCATCGCCTTTTTTAACAGCATCTTTTAAATTCTCCGCTGCTTGTGTTGATAAAATAACTGGAACATAATTAAGTGTAGGATCTCCTGTAAGAAAACCGTCTCCATTATTACGTGTTGCTCTGTCTTGATATGGTTTTAGTTTATTATATAAATCTTCACCTAATGTTGTTCCTTTTGCACCAAAAGCATTTTTAACTGCATCTAACGAACTCATAAAGTTAAATGCTGTAATTTTTGAAGCTTCGCTTTTATTTTTTTCTTCATAATGTCATCTATTTTTATAATTAATTGCTGATTTATATGTGTATAAATGATATGGATGTACTGCGTATTGTTGAAATTGATTATAATATTGTTCATTTAAAGTAAGGTCTGTTCCGTATTTATTAATTAATGCCAATCATTTAAGAAGATCTTTTTGTGATGGTATTTTTTCGTTGTTAAAAGTTGCATTCCCATAAACTGTAAAAATTCAACTTTGAATTAGTGGCTCTAAATTTGAAAAAGTTAAGTTTAAATCTTCTTTTTTTCTTTCGTTTTCTCATTCATTAAAATTTGGATTTAATTGAAAACTAGCATAACCCAAAGACGCTAGAGTCATAAAATTTTTACTAAAATAATAATGACTTATTCATGGTTTTCCATCATTATTATTTGTAAGATTTAATGAATTTGTTTTGTAAGAAATTAATGATGTATTATTTGGAGCAAATATATGCTGATCTTTTATCTGTTTAAAAAAATCATCATATCTTTTTTTATTAATTTCCTCTTTTTTTATTGGTGGAGTTCATTTAAATTCTTCGCCTATACCAATTTCATTTAATTTATATGATTCAATTCATGTATTAGGATTAGAAGATGTTGGCGTATTTCTAACAAATTCTTCTTTAACAGAATAACTTCTATTGTTGTGGTGGAGATTACCAGAGATGGTTTTTAAATTTACATATTCTAAAGCAGCGTCTGTTTGTTTTTTTAACATAGTTGTTGAAGATAATGAAAATGCAATTAAAAAAGTTGAAATAAATATAGCAAAAAATATTAATGTAGATTTACCTACCGCCCTTAAAAAACCTTTTGAAGTATAAGTGACAACAAAGGGAGTTCTTGCTGGTGTAATATATCCAAGCGTTCTAACAAAAATATTTGGTGAATTCATATCTTTGTTGTTTAAAAGATCTAATGTAGGTTTTTTTAATGTTAATATAGAAATAATATAAGTCATTCCAATAGCTAATACTAACGGAATTAAAAGCAATTTAAAAAAGAACACAAATGATAATGGGTTACCTAAAAAACTTATATAGTAAAAACCTTTCATTAAACTAATTAATCCAAATGCTACCGGAATAGAACCTATTCCTGCAACTAAAAAACCTAAACTAATAATAACCAATGGGAAAAGAATGTATGCTGATGCAATAGATTTATTTTTCATTCCCATCGCTTTTAAAGTTCCTAATTGTTTTCCAGACGTTTTTATCCGTTTTGTAACTAGCATGGAAATAACAATTAAAACTATAATAATAAAAACTATTACTAATACATTTATAATTTTTACTTGATTTTGTATTTGTTCTACACCTAATTTAGCTCTTATTGATGTTATGGTGGAAAGATCATTAACTGATGACATTCCATTCATAATGAATTGAAATCCACCGGCAGAAGTTTTATTTTTTGAGCTTAATAAATAATTACTTTTAAAAACAAAGTCTGGTTTTTGTAAATCTAAAAAGTTTTTTCAGTCTGTTAAATTAGCACCAGTTTCTTTTTCTAAAATTGATATATATTTATACATGTCCTGTGATTTAATATTGTAAGATTGAGTTGCATTATATACTTTTGCATTAAAATAATTTATTCGTTCATTAATAAATCCAAAAGCAGAAGAACTTCCTGTTCATGTTGATAATTTATTTAATCTATCATAACCTTCATTAGTTCCAAAATAAAACCCGCCAAAAGAAACATCAATAGCCATTAAATCATTATTAGATAATAAATTCATATAATCAGTTAAATTTATTCCTACAAAGGAAGATTCTTTCATATTACTAACAAAATTAGTTCCGATTGTTGGATATGTTACTTCGTTAAATTTGACACTTGCAGAAATTTTTAATTTTGTATTAGGTGTGAAAGAAATTGTATCTCCTAAATTCATATGATTGGCCTTTAGAAATTCATTTTGTATCACGATATTATAATTTTGTGATTCTTTATTAAATTCACCATTTATATTAGCTTTCGACAAAAAATCTTTATCTGATTTTATTCCATCAAGATATTTTGTTCCGTTAATATCTTGCCCGTTTTTTGTTGCTGTTTTTATTAATGTATTTCGATCCTTATTATCAACATATTGTCCATTTTCTCAATCAACATTATTTTTAACAACAAATTCAAAACTTTTTTTATTGTCAGTTAATTTAGCCATTTGATTAGAATATGCAATATGTTTATAAGAAAGACCTGCAAGATATTTTTGAATATCTTCTCTATTTTGTTTAGATTTTGCGTCCTTATTATAATAGTGTGCACTAACAGAATTTTCACCACTATATGGATATAAATATTCATTATCATGACCATCATGAGGTATTACGCTATGGTAATTATCAAAAATTCTTAACATAGCTATCATTTGCCCATATTGTCTTCATGATCCTTCGCTATGTAATTTACCGCCTAAATAAGAAGCTATATATCTATCTGCGAAGTTTCTAAAAGTAGGATGATTATTATATTTATAATAATCCCTTCAAATAGGATGGGTTGATAATGCTTTTAATGGGTCATCATCTGGTCCTGCAAAAATATATTTAAAATCTAAATAAAGTGCATTTGTGTATTCTTGATAATTTCAACCATAAGATTTTGTATTATTAATAAATAACTCATTTTTTGTAGGATCTATTTTATGACCCCCAGGATTAAAAAAAGGTTGGTCAGGGTTTAAATTTGAAGTATCTAAAATAACTTCTCCTTTTTTATTATTTAAATCTCAATAATAACCTTGATTATGATTTTCTTTAGTTTTTTCAGTTTCTGAATCATAAGCATGTTTGTATTTTGCTTCTTGAGAACCTCATAATAATGTATTATCTATTAATCATGGATTAATAAAGATTTCACTTTTTTCAATACTTTTTGTTTCATCATCATCTTTCGCTATTAAACTATTATAATATTTCGTTGCATAATCTTGTATTGGATCATCTCATGTAAAAATTCCTCCACTAGTTTGGTTTTGAAACAAGTTATAATCATTAAATTGTGTTTCGATTGATCTTTCACCTAATGTAGTTAAAATTTGCGCTCCACCAACCAATGAAAATGAGACAGCAAAAAATAACATTATAATTAAAAATGATAATTTTCCAGAAAATATTTGTTTTAATACTGACTTATTTATAACTTTATTTCTTTTAATATTTATTAAAAAAATAAAAAGTATTTTTACTGTTAAAAGTAAAAATACTGTTAAAATTATTCCAAGTAAAATTCAAGAAATTATAGTAAGCATTATTTTCGTCTTTACATAATTGTATCAATATAATTAAACTTTAATTTCTTTGATTGTAATATTTATTTGTTAGTTACGTCTTTATCTTCTTTGTTATTTTTTATTTTAGAAGCATTTTCTTTATTAGTTGCGTTCAATTTATCAGATTTTATTGATTCACTAGATTTAATTGTGTCTTCACTTTTAGATTTTGGTGCAGTTGCTTTACCCACAAAATCTTTTTTAGGTTTAGAGTTTTCAGATTTTTTATGTGCTTCTGCACGTTCTTTCATATTGACAATTTGTGCAGGAAGTTTTTTATTTACAAAAATATATTCTGCTTCTTCAGCATTTAAAGTTTCTTTAATTAAAAGTGCTTCTGCTAATAAATCCATTAATTTTTTATTATCTGAAATTAATTTGTATGCTTTTTTATATGCTCCATCGATTAACTCTCTAACTTCTTTATCAATTTCATGAGCTAATTGACCTGAATAGTTTTTACTTGATTGCGAATAATCTCTACCAAGGAAAACATTTTCAGCAGGTTTTTCATATTGTACAGGTCCTAATTTAGACATACCAAATTCAGTAACCATTCTTCTAGCAATCATTGTTGCAGATTCAATATCTGCTGAGGCTCCTGTTGTTATTTCATCATAACCAAAAAAGAATGCTTCTGATGCTCTACCAGCCATGTAAGAAATAATTTTTGATTCTAATTCTAATTTAGTTTGAATAAATTTTTCTTTTTTAGGTGTCATCATAACATATCCACCAGCACTACCTCTTGGGATAATAGTTATTTTTTGCACTTTATCTGCGTGTTCCATAGCAAGCCCTATTAATGCATGGCCGGCTTCATGGTAAGCAACTAATGTTTTTTCTTCTTTTGACATTAAGTTATTTGGTTTTGATGGGCCACCAATAACTCTATCAATAGCTTCATCAATAATATCTAATGAAATTTGTTTTCTTTTTAATCTTATTGATAATATAGCTGCTTCATTAACAACATTTTCAAGTTCTGCAGCTGAGAACCCAGGAGTTCTTCCTGCAATATTTGATCAATCAACTGTTTTATCAAATTTTTTATTTCCATTTTTAGCATATATTTCTAAAATTGCTTGTCTTTCTAAAATATCTGGTAATCTAAATTCAATTGAACGATCGAATCTACCAGGTCTTTTTAATGCAGGATCTAAAACATCTGGTCTATTTGTAGCAGCTATAACAACAACTGATGTATTTGAAGCAAATCCATCCATTTCAACAAGCATTTGGTTAAGTGTTTGTTCCCTTTCATCATTTCCACCACCAAGGCCTGCTCCTCTTTGTCTACCTACTGCATCTAATTCATCAATAAATATTAAAGATGGAGCTGATTGTTTAGCTACTGCAAAAAGTTCTCTAACTCTTTTTGCCCCAACACCAACAAACATTTCAACAAAATCTGAACCAGTTATTGAATAGAAAGGGATATTAGCTTCACCAGCAACAGCTTTTGCTAAGAAAGTTTTCCCAGTTCCTGGTGCACCAGATAATAAAACACCTTTAGGAGTTCTTGCGCCTGCTGATGCATATTTATTAGGATTTTTTAAAAAATCAACAATTTCTCATAATTCTGCTTTAACCTCATCATAACCAGCTACATCTTTAAATTTAACATTTGACATTTGAGGTGCTAATGATGATTTTGACATCTTACCAATTCCACCTTGTTGAGTCATTAATTTTTTCATAATTCAATATGAACCAGCAATAATTAAGATTAATGGTAGTCATGATGTTAATAATGTAGATAAAATTCCAGGTTTTGTAGAAACAATTACTGGTATTGGTAGTGTAAATTTGGCACCTTGAGCACTTAAAATTGCAGCACTATGTCAAATATTGTAATCAGTTAAATTTCCAAATCCTGCTTCATACATTGTAATTTTTTTATTAATTGTTACTTGGATAAGAACATTTACACCATAACTTCCATAGTTATATTGGCTAATTTTTGTAATATGCTTTGCTCATTCAGGAATATTCCCTGGGGTATCATCAACAGCGCCTCATGGACTTAACACATGTCCTACCTTGTCATATGTTGGTGCAAAAATTTTTGTTGATGTTCCACTAAACATATAATAAATTATAAAACCGATAACAAGTAATATTAAAACTACTCAAATTCATTGAGTTGGATTATTTTTTTTAGTTGGTTTAGGAGCTGTTGTTCTATTGTCTCCACCATTATTATCTGGTTTTAATGGCTCTTTTTGATTGTTATTATCTGCCATTTTAATCACATTTAATTCTTGTATTTTCTTTTTCATTTTTTCTTTTTCGTTTATATTTATTCTAAATATTTATTAGTCTTCTTCTTTAATTATAGCAATATAAGGTAAATTTCTATACTTTTCATCATAGTCTAATCCAAAACCAAGTAAGAACCCTGGAGGATTTTTTTCTCAACAATAAATCTCTTCATATTTTGTTTTGATTCTTTCTTCTTTACCATACATAGCGGCAATAGTAATTGATTTTGGCATATATGCTTCTAATATTTGCGTTATTTTTTGTATTGTTTGCCCAGAGTCTATTAAATCATCCGCAATGATTACATTTTTATCTTTTATTGGTATTGATGCTTCATAACTAGTTTTAGTTTCACCAGATTTTCCATATAAATAATATGATGAGGATTTAACAAAATCCATTGAAACATCAAAATCAAAATATTTCATTAATTCCGTAGCGAAAGGTAATCCACCTTTCATTATTGTTATTAAAACAACTTCTTCATCTTTATTGATAAATTTATCATTAAGCTTTTTTGCAACGATTTTTATTTTATCAACAATTTCTTCGTGCGATTTAATTTTTCTGATTATTATTCTATCTTCTGTTCCCATTATTTATTTAATAATGTAATTTTACCTTGATTTACAGTTAAAAAAACATTTTTCATTAATCTATATTGTTTATTTAGGTTTTTATTTTTTAAAAAATTTACCGAAGCATTTAATTTTTGACTATTAATATTAATTCTAGTATTTCAAGAAATAAAAATATTGTACAAGACATACTTTTTATACTTTAAAGGTATATTATTAAACAATTCTCATGAATAGTTATTTTTAATTAATTCTTCAAAATAAATCTTTACTTTTTTTCTTATATTTTCTTTAGTTTTATTTATTTGAACAAAATTATCATATATTACTTCTTTTTCCTCAAATGTTTTCTTTTTTAAATTTGATCTAATTATATTTCTTGTATAAATAGGTAGTAAGTTTGTTTTATCGTTTGCAAATTTAATTTCATTTTTAATTAAAAAATCAATAATATCTTTTTTATATATTTTTAATAAAGGACGTTTTAATATGAATCCTTTATAATAGTTTTCTTTTTTTAACCCATAAAATAAATAATCTTTAGATTTTTTTTCTTGCATTAATGCAGTTTCAATAAAATCATCTTTATGATGTGCGATATATATATAATCACATTTATGTTTTTTAGCTAATTGAAGATAAAAATCATATCTTATTTCTCTTGCTATTGCTTGCTTATTTTTTAAATAAGCATATTTTTTTCAATCTTTTTCACTAACATCTTTTACAAACACTTTTACGTTTTTTTCTTTGCAAAAAATTTTAACTAATTTTTCCTCTTCATCTGATTCTTTTCTTAAATGGTAATTTACATGCGCGGCAATTACTTCTTTATTTTCACTTACTAATTTTTGTAATAAAAAAGTAGAGTCTGGTCCCCCTGAAAATCCAAGAATAATTTTATTTGTTTCCATTATATTTATTAGTTAAAGAGATAAAATCTTCTTTAATAAAATCCTTTGCAATATCTTTAAGAAGAGGTTTTATTTTATTAATAATTTTTATTTGTTTTTTATCTCATTTTCCTAATACATAATGAGAAGTATCTATATTTGGATCAGAGCCAATCCCTACTTTAAGTCTTGCAAATTCATTAGAATGAAGATGATTAATAATATCTTTCACACCATTTTGACCACCGTGACCGCTATTTCGAACTATTTTATAATGCCCAATCTCTTGATCTTTATCATCATGAATAACAAATAAATTTGCAATATCAATTTTAAAATAATTTAACATCCCTCTAACAACTTGACCAGAATTATTCATAAATAATCTAGGTTTGGCCAAAATGACTTTTTCGCCATCGATAATAGCACTTCCATGATATGCAGAACCTTCTTCTTTAAATGATATATTTAAATCTTTAGCTAGTTCATCAATGACTAAAAAACCAAGATTATGTCTTGTATTTTCATATTCCTTACCATCATTGCCTAAACCAACTATTAGTTTCATAAAATAATTATATTACAATTAAAAAAATAGACTATAAGTCTATTTATTTTTATATAATTCAAGTTTTAATTCCTCATATTTTAAACGTTCTTCTAAACCTTGTTTTTCCATCGGCTTCAATTCACTATCTAACATATATTGAATTTTTTTAATTTCCTCATTTGCTCTTTGGTCGTCTACATCTTCTTGAAATAAGAAGTCTGAAGTTAATATCGTAACTTCATCACTACCAACATTAAATATACCACCGTTAATAGCTCCTTTTTTAATTTCGCCATTAGGATAAATTATATTAAATAAGGAAATTTTTAAAGAAGAAACTAATGGAGAATGTTTGGCTAGCACTCCAATTCTTCCTTCAGAAATATTGGCATTTACTTGAACAACATTATCTTCAAATACTTTTCCATTTGGTGTAGAAATTGTTAATAATAATTCTTTAGCCATAATTATTTTTTAATAACGTCTTCAATTGTTCCTTTTAATAAAAAGTTTTGTTCAGGAACATCGTCGTATTTCCCTTCAATAATTGCTTTGAATGATTTAATTGTTTCTTCTCTTGGAACAAATTTTCCAGGCATTCCTGAAAATATTTCTGCAACATGAAATGGTTGTGATAAGAATTTAGCAATTCTTCTTGCTCTTAGAACAACAAGTTTATCTTCATCAGATAATTCATCCATTCCTAAAATAGCAATAATATCTTGTAATTCTTTATATTTTTGTAAAATCGAAATTACTTTATTTGCAACTTCGAAGTGCTCTTCTCCTACGATTAATGGATCAAGTAATGAAGAACTAGAAGCTAAAGGATCAATTGCTGGATAAATACCTTGTGAAAATATTTCTCTTGATAAAACAATTGAAGCATCTAAGTGAGTAAAGGTTGTGGCTGGAGCAGGATCTGTAATATCATCAGCAGGAACATAAACAGCTTGTACAGATGTAATTGATCCTTTTTGTGTTGAAGCAATTCTTTCTTGCAATCTACCCATTTCGTCAGCAAGAGTTGGCTGGTAACCAACAGCTGAAGGCATACGTCCTAGTAAGGCAGATACTTCTGAACCAGCTTGTGAAAATCTAAATATATTATCAATGAATAATAAAACATCTTGCCCTTTTGTATCTCTAAAATATTCAGCAAGTGTAAGCCCAGTTAAAGCGATTCTCATACGAGCTCCTGGAGGTTCATTCATTTGTCCAAATGCTAAAGCTGTTTTTGAAAGAACTCCTGATTCACCCATTTCAGCAAATAGATCATATCCTTCTCTTGTTCTTTCTCCAACACCAGCAAAAACTGAAAGACCTTGTTGTTCTTGTGCAACATTATTAATTAATTCAGTTATTAAAACTGTTTTACCAACACCAGCACCTCCAAAAAGACCAACTTTAGAACCTTTAGCAAAAGGTTGGAGTAAATCAATGATTTTAACTCCTGTTTCAAATAACTCAATTGATGAAGATTGTTCACTATAAGTTGGTGCATTTCTATGAATTGAAGCTTGTTCCTCAGAAACAATTGGTCCTAGCCCATCTTGTGGTTCCCCAATAACATTCATAATTCTTCCTAATGTCGCTTCCCCAACTGGAACAGTTATTGGACCACCTGTAGCAATAACTTCTTGTCCTCTAACTAAACCATCAGTCGGACCCATCGCGATTGTTCTAACAATTGAATCTCCAACTTCTGCTGCTACTTCAAGAACTAATATTCCATTATCTAATTCAACTTTTAAAGCGTCATTAATTGAAGGTAATTTAATATTTTCAAATTTAACATCAACTACTGGTCCTATTACTGCTGATATTTTTCCTATATTTTTAGCCATTATTTTTTACTCCTTTTCATATTTATTTTATTATAGTTAATAAGTGTTTTTGCCATTATTTTAATGATTCAGCACCTCCTATAATTTCAGAAATTTCTTGTGTTATTTTTGCTTGTCTACCTCTGTTATATTCTATATCTAATTTTTCAAGCATTTCTTCTCCATTCTTAGTAGCATTATCCATTGCATTTTTTCTCGAAGTATGTTCAGATGCTTGAGTTTCTTTAAATATTTTTACTAGATAGGAATGAATATAAATATTTTCCAATTCTTTTAATAATAAACTTTTTTCAGGTTCAAAAATTGTTACTGCAAGACTTTTTTCTTCTTCTTTTAATGATTCATCTAATTCAGGAATTGGAAGAATTTGTTTAATTGCAGGCTCAAAATCAATTTGTGATTTATATTCAGTATAAACTGCTTTAATATCATATTGTTCATCATAATACATATGTTTAATTCGAACAATTAATTCAGATAATTTATTACTGTGGCCAAAAGCACTCAAATCAGTAATTTCTACTTTGTCACTTAATTCTTTTTTAAGACCCATTCCTTTCATTCCTAAAATTAAAATACGATCTTGTGGTTTTAAATTTTTCTTTAGTTCTTTTAAAACTATGTTGTTATAACCCCCAGCTAAACCAAGATCAGACATAACTAAAATTCAATAAGTTCCTAAATATTTTTTTTCTTCTTTCTTATCATCAGAAATCTCTGCAATTGTTTTTAAAACTTTATTGAAGTAATTATCATAAATATTTTTATTTTTAATTGCTTTTTGAGATTTAGCTGTCGAAACAAGTTTCATTGCTTTAGTAATCTTATTAATTGTTAATACAGAATGTTTTTTATCTTTAATTTGTCTTAGTGTTGCCATAATTTATTCTTTTAATTTATTGTATTAATAAATTTTTCCATTGCTTCTTTTAATTCTTTTTGCGTTTCATCCGAAAGGGCTTTTTCTTTTATAAATTTCTTTTGAATTTGCTTGAATTCTTTGTTAACTTTAAGTTCTTTTAATAATAAATTATTAAAATTATCTACTTTATCCATAGGGATTTTTGAAAGTAAACCTTCATTAATAACGAATAAAATAAATGCTTCAACATCTTGTGGGTATGATTTATATTGTTTTTGAACTAAAAGCTTCATAATTTTTTCCCCTGCATCAAGAATTGCTTTTGTATTTTCATCCATATCAGACGCAAATTGTGAAAACGCTTTAAGTTCAAAATATGAAGCTAATTGGATTTTAATAGATCCAGATAATTTTTTAATTAATTTTGTTTGTGCAGCTCCCCCAACTCTTGAAACGGATTTACCAGCATCAACAGCTGGTCTTTGACCTGAATTAAATAAATCAGACATTAAGAATATTTGCCCATCAGTTATTGAAATAACATTTGTGGGAATATATGCTGATATATCTCCAGCTTGAGTTTCAATAATTGGCAATGCTGTTATTGAACCACCACCATATTTTTCAGAAACTGAAGCTGATCTTTCAAGTAATTTACTATGTAAATAAAAAACATCTCCAGGATATGCTTCTCTTCCTGGTGGTCTTCTTAAAAGAAGTGAAACAGCACGATAAGCAACAGCGTGTTTTGTTAAATCGTCAAATACAATTAATACATCTTGATTATCTTCCATTCACTCTTCAGCAATCGCCATCGCAGCATAAGGAGCAATATATTGAGTAGCATTAGATTCTGAAGCATTAGCAGCAACAATAGTTGTATACTCCATTGCTCCAGCTTCTTCTAGTTTTCTAATTGTGTTTCCTAGTGTAGAATTTTTTTGGCCTATAGAAACATAAACACATTTAACTCCTTCATCTTTTTGATTCAAGATTGTATCTATAGCAACGGCTGTTTTACCAGTTTTTTTATCACCGATAATAAGTTCACGTTGTCCTCTTCCGATAGGGATCATCGCATCTATGGCAAGAATTCCTGTTTTAAGAGGAACAGTAACTGATTTCCTTGTTTCTATTCCAGGAGCAACTCTTTCAATAGGTCTTTGTTTGTCAACTTTAATGTCTTCTTTACCATCAATAGCTTTACCAAGAGGATCAACAATTCTTCCTAAAAGAACATCTCCAACAGGAACTTCAACAACTTCATCAGTTCTTTTAACAGGGTCACCTTCTCTAATGTGGGAATAATCACCAAAAATAATAACTCCTGTTGTATCTTCTTCCAGGTTTAAAGCCATTCCAAATGTATCTTTTGGAAATTTTAGTAATTCACCAGATTTAACTTTTTCTAAACCTAAAATGGTTGCAATTCCATCAGCGACAGAAATTACTTTACCTTCTTCTGATTCAGAAATGTTTAAGTTGTAATTTTTTATTTTATTTTTTATAATTGTGCTTAATTCTACTGCTTTGCTCATTATTTAACTCCTTCTTTTAATAATTGTTTTAATTTATTTTGTATTGAATTATCTCAAACTTCATCTTCTACTTCTAATTTTATTCCACCAATTAACTCTTTATTAATTTTGTTTTCTAACATAACTTTTTTATTTATTTTCTTAGAAACACTCTCTTCTAATATTTTTATTGTTTCTACATTTAATGGCTCAACTGTATAAATATGTCCTTTTATAATACCTTGCTCTTTATTATAAAGATTTATAAATTCATTTATATAATCTCTTAAATAATTTGCGCGACCAGAATCAATTAAAATATTCAATCAATTTTCATAATACTCATATTCTTCAGATAATTCTTTAATAAATTTTTTCTTCTCACTATATGAAATATTATTTGAGCTAATATAGTTAAAGATTAATGGATTTTCGTTCGCAATATTTATAATCGCATGAGATAAAGCAATGTAATCATCAATTACATTTTCTTCTTTAGCTAAATTATATAAAGCTTCTGCGTATTGTCTTGCACCAGTTCTTTTCATAATTATTTTTTAAGGTTTTCTATCAACTCCTCAACCATTTTTTGATTATTTTTAGAATCTAAATTCTTTTCAATAATTTTTTCTGCTGCGATAATTGCTGTTGAAACAATTTCATTTTTAATATCTTCTTTCATTTGCTCTTTTTCTTTAGCTATTTGTTCTCTAGTTTTTTCTAAAGAACGTGAAGACTCTTTTCTCGCATCACTAATAATATCTTTTTTAAAATCATTCCCTTCTTTTTTTGAGTTAGAAATAATTTCTTCTGCTTTAAGTCTTGAATTTTTTAATTCTTTTTCAGAAACTAATTTATTTTTTGCTGCTTCTTTTTTAAGATTTTCACTATCTCTTATTTGACCCTCAATTTTTTGTTTTCTTGCTTCAAGAAAAGCCCCAATTGGATCTCAAAAGAAATGTCATACTAAAGCTAGAAGTATCAACAATGAAATAACTGTTCCAACAAGAACTGTTCATGACATATTTAAAGGAATACCTGCTTTTGTTTTAGCATCATGAATTTCTTTTGAAGCATTTATAGAAGATAAAACAACCATAGCAATTGTAAATAATATTACAAGCCCAACAGCTGCTCATGCTAGAATTTTTTTAAGTTTTTCTTGTTTAGTTAATGGTATAGCTTTTTTTTGTGCTTTTTTAATTTTTTCTTGAGACTTATATGCTTCAAGTTTTTTCTTTTTTTCAGCTTTTTTATCAATTTTTTCTTCTGATTGTTTTTTATTATTTGCTTCCATTTTTGGCTCCTTTCGCTTTAACTGTTGTTCCTATATTTTGATTTATTTCTTTAAAAATTTTTTCTTTTTTGGCTTTTGATTGAAGATCTTTTTGCGCCGCTAAAGCTTTTTCTTTTTTAATTCTTTTTCTTTCTTTAGAAGATCATGAAGGACCAGTATCCATTGTCCAAAAAATTGCACTTAACATTATAAATACAAAAGCTTGCAATAAACCTAATGCAGTATCAACAATTTGTCATATTCATTTTCAAATACCCATTAATGCTGGAAATCAATATGTAACAGGCGAATTAGGACCAGCTATACCTGCGGCCATAACTCAAATTACATTTCCAATGACTGCCCCTGCCAAAGTAGCAGCAAATAACCTTACTGACATTGAGATCAAAGGCGCAAATTGCAAAATTAATTCCAAAGGATTAGAATATTTGTGCTTTACAAAACCTCAAAATCCCATTGTTCCAATTCCAATAACATAAATAATAATAAATGATATTAATGTTAGTGGGAATGTAAACATTAAGGTTGTAGGTGCTGCTTCAAATCCTAATCAAGGAATTAATGAATTTATAAAGATAAAATTAAATAAAGTAAACAAGTAAGGATGAGATCAGCTATTCTTACCACCCATAACTTTAGTTAATAAATTACTAAAACCTGAATAGTAAATTTCTAAAAACACCATTAATTTATTTGTTGGTGCGCTACCCATTTTTTGTTTTTTAATAACACCATAATGTAAACACAATAACAATAAAGTTGTAAAAAATGATGTCATTACCAACCCAATTAATTGTGATGGTAATATTTCTGTAAACATTTCAGCCATTATTTGCCTTCCTTTTTTTTGTTTTTCTTTATTTTCTTAGATGTAAATATTTCAATAAAGTATATTGTAAAATAAGATACAAACGGTATAGAATATACTATTAATAATGCAAAATTATTAATTGGACTTAGCATTATTTTTGATGTATGTCTTTCAACATAGATTGGATTAATCACTAAAATAACTAATAAAAACATTGCTGTAAAAATTGATAGTCTAACAAATAAAATTCCTACAGGTATTATTTTTGCCATGAATGTTTTTATTTTTGGTATTTTAAATCATAATAATAAAATTATTCCATTAGATAGTCATAAAATAAATAAACCTAGTAAGGTTCCATATAAATAACTTGTATTAATAATTAATAGTATTAATGAAATAATTAGTCCTAAGATTGAATAAAAGAAAGAAATAATTAAATTTTTATTAAAAATTTCTAATTTCAACCATTTTTCGTACATTTATTTTATTGAACGAATAAGCAAATAATTGCTACAACGAAACCATAAAGAGCTGATGATTCAGCAACTGCTGATCCAACAAACATCATATTTCTAATTTGTGATTCAGCTTCAGGATTTCTTCCAACTGCTGATGCAGCTTGACCAGCTGCATAACCTTGACCTATACCAGCACCAATAAATGATACTGCAGCTATACCAGCTCCAATTGTTGTATATGATTTATGTTTAACTGCTTCTCCTAAAGGACCTTGTGCTAATGCATTAAGACCTTTTAATTTTGAAGTATCTGTATGAGGATCAAGTATCGCTCATATGCAAAGTGAAGTTAAAACAACAAAAGAAATAATTGCAGAAATAATTATTGCTCTTGTAGAAATTTTTAGCCTTTTGATTAAAGCTTCTGTTTTTAAAACATTTGTTTCCATGTAAATTAATATCTCCTTTTATTAAATATAACACTATTATAGTGTGTATGCAAATATTTTTTAAATATTAATAATTAATTAGATTTTATTTTTTGAATTTTGTATTAAAAAATTAATGATTTCATCAAGTCCACCATCCATAACTCTATCTAATTTTTTAAGTGTTAAGCCAACCCTATGGTCAGTAATTCTATTTTGAGGATAATTATATGTTCTAATTTTTTCAGATCTATCCCCTGAACCCACAAGACTTTTTTTCTCACCTGCATTTTTTTTAGCTTCTTCTTGCATTTGAGCATCATATATTCTTGCTTTTAAAATTTGCAAAGCTATGTCTTTATTATGATGTTGTGATCTACCATCTTGTGATTGGGCAACAATGCCTGTAGGAGTATGTGTTATCCTTACAGCAGAATCTGTTTTATTGGCATGTTGCCCACCTTTTCCACCAGACCTATAAGTATCTATTCTTAAATCTGCTGGACTAATTTCTATTTCAACATCCTCAACTTCAGGAATAACTGAAACAGTAGCTGTAGAAGTATGAACTCTACCTTGCGTTTCTGTTGTAGGCACTCTTTGTACTCTATGAACTCCTGATTCATATTTTAAATGTTCATATACATTAGTACCACGAACATAAAATGATATATTTGAAAATCCACCCATTTCAGCTTCAGCTTCATCGATTAACTCCAAAGTTCATTCCTCTTTGTTAATATATTTTTGATACATTCTAAAAAGATCTCCTACAAAAATTTTAGCTTCGTCACCACCAGCCGCACCTTGTATTTCTATAATTACATCTCTTTCATCATTTTCATCTTTTTCTATTAATAATTCAAGAATTTTTTCTTCTATTTTTTCAATTTCGATTTTATTTTCTAAAATCATAGCTTTTAAATCATTTACTAACTCTGGAGACTCAGTTTCTGAAATAGAAATAATATCATTTGCATCTCTTATATCGTTTTGTAATTGTTCTCAAGTATTAAATAATTCTATTTTATTTTGATTTCTTTTTATAAATTTATTTAAGTTTGTAACTTGTTTTACATCAGAAAGAACTTTAGAATCTAATAATTTTTCATTAGCTTCTTTGTATTCTTTTCTTATTTGTATTAAATTTTCTAATAATTGCTTTTCCATATTCTTTTTAATTATAACTTATTAAAAACAGCAACCTTAGGTTGCTGTTTTATTTTAAGAAACTACTTACTATTTAGTAATTTGTTTGATCATATACTCTGCTTCTTTAATAATAGTTTTAAGTTTTTGTTTTTTATCTTTTTCTGTAAATGAATTTATTGCTGGTAATCCATTAATAAATTTTTTACTCATTGTTTCAACATTTTTTTTAGATAGTTTTAGTATATCATCGATATCATTAGCTTTTAAATACGCTTCAGTTTTTGGACCAACTCCATATAAATCAGTTAATTTAATTTTTTTCAATTCTGTTTCAGAAATTTTTCCAGCCACTTTAACTTTATTTGCTTTTTCTTGTAAAGCTTTTCTTTTAGCATCTCTTTTTGCTTTTTCAGCTGCTGAAATTACTGGTTTAGGAGCTTCTTTTTTAACTGTTGATTTAGATTCTTCTTTTTTGACAACAGGTTTTGGTTTTGGTTTAGGAGCTTCTTTTTTAACCACAGGTTTTGGTTTTGGTTTAGGAGCTTCTTTTTTAACCACAGGTTTTGGTGTTGGTTTAGAAACTTCTTTTTTAACTGTTGGTTTTGTTTCCTCTTTTTTAACCACAGGTTTTGGTTTTGTTTCCTCTTTTTTAATAACAGGTTTATTACCATAACCTTCTGCAAGTAATCTTCTCATTTCATTTGCGATGATTTCAGATTCTGCTCCGATAATCATTTGATATGCTTGTTTTCCAACTTTAACAACGCCAGTATAACCAATTTTGGCTGCATCAGCATCATTATATTTAGAATTATCTACAACAGTAAGTCTTACTCTTGTGATGCAGTTATCAATATTTTTAATATTATCTCTACCAATGAAGTCAATAGTTTGTTCAGCCATTTTTGTTCATTTATCATTTTTATTATCTTTTACTTCAGAAGTTTTTTTATCTTCTTTTGATTTATGATGTGATAATCCCGACATATTACCATTTCTACCTGGTGTTGCAATATTTCTCATTCCAATTAGGAAGTAAACAACAACAAAGTTAATGATTCCTGCTGCAAGCATTACTGCTACAAGTTCTAAAATTGCTCATCATTTTAATTTAGAAAGTAGAGCAACAGTTCCTGAAAGAATTGAAAGAATAAAGTCAATTAACCCTGCAGAGAATGCAAATCCAACTGATATATGCATAAGCACTACTGCCATAGCATAAATACCTGTTAAAACTGAATATGTTACATAAAGTAGTGGTGAAATGAACATAAATGTAAATTCAAGAGGTTCTGTAATACCTGTTATAAAGGCTACAAATGAACCTGCAATCATATATGCTCAAACAGCTGATTTATGTTCTTTTTCAGCTCTTAAAGACATAGCAATCGCTACTGCTGGAAGACCAACCATCATTGTTGGGAAGAATCCTGATTGATACATTCCAATGTGTCCGTTTTGTAATTGTGTTAGAGCAGCTGCTGCAGTAATACTACTTGATGTAGAATTAACTATTAATGAATGAGTACTCATTTGAATTGTAGTTTCAACACCGCCTCATTTAAGTACTGTTCCATTTATCATGTATGAGAATGCATTAACATCTCCTAAAACAGGTTTAAATCCTTCGCCTTTAGAAATCATGTCTGCAGTTTTATACATTAATTGTTGTCCGTTGATAAGTACTGGTGATTGGAATCAAAAGTAAACATTTAAAACTTGATGAAGTCCGAATGGAACTAATAGTCTATTAAGAACACCATAAACACCAGCACCTACTCAAGGAACTGCAGCAATAGCTACTGATAATTTAATTAATGCAATATTTACTCATGGCCAAATTGTTGCCATAAAGACACCAACAAAAATCATTGTAAATAATGCTACAATTGGAACAAATCTTCTTCCTGAAAAGAATCCTAGTGCTGGATGCAATCTAATTTTTGAAAATTTGTTATAAAGAGCTGCTGTTATAAGCCCTGTTAAGATACCGCCAAATACACCAAAATTCATTAATCATGTTGTATTGATAGCTTGTTTAGGAATTTCTCCTTGAGTGATAAGAATATTTAAATATAGAACATCTGAGTAAAATGTTGAGTGCATTATTTTACCAGATGGTAGTGCTTCATGTGTATTTGTTCATGTACTTGAACCTTGCACGGCTTTTAGTATATGTTTTACACCATTATTATCATTATATCAAGATACTGTAAGACCATCTCCTAAGTTAACTTGACCATAAAATAAACTTGTTAGCGAATGTTCATTTTGTGCTAAAATAATAAGCGCAAAATATGAAATTGCACCAACTAATGCAACCTCACCCCTATTTTCTTTGGCAAACCCGAAGGCTACACCTATACCAAAAATAAGAGGTAAGTTATTAAATATTGCATGTCCCGGTGCACCAATAATAAATCCAGCTCAATATGCAACTTGTTGCGATGTTGAACCATCAGCGTTTCCATAAGTACCTATAAAAGCACCTATACGCATAAATAGTGCAGCGGCTGGTAAAGTAGCTATAGGATAAACTAGCGACTTACCGATTTTTTGAATGACAGATAAAAAAGAAAAATGACCTTCGCTTTGTTTTTCTTTTATAACTGTCCTATGTTTCGCTTTGAACATTTTTTTTACCTTTCATATAATATATATGTATATATTATATACAATAATAGTATAACTAAATATAATGGGCTTTTATATAAAAAACGTATTTGTATATAATAAAAAATACATAATAATGTTATGGGAGTGTAGCTCAATTGGTAGAGCAGTGGTCTCCAAAACCAAAGGTTGTGGGTTCGAAACCTACCACTCCCGCCAAAAATAATACCTGTAGAATATACAAGTATTATTTTTTGTTTAAGTAAGCAACTAAGTTCATAATATCTGAAGGATTTATTCCTTGGATATTTTGAGCTTGGTGAATTGAGTTCGGTTTGAACTTATTTAATTTCTCTTTAGCCTCAATAGCTAAATTAGGAACTAAACTATAATCCATCGTTTCTGATAAGAATAATTTTTGATATCTTTTATAATTTGCGACTTCTTTTTTTTGCTTTTTAATATATCCGTCAAATTTAATTTCAATACCTAATGTTGTAATATCATTTTCAGATAATTCATTTAATTCCTTTATTTGTTCTTTTAATATTTTTGCTAATTCTAAAATATTGAATTCTGATCTTTTAATCATATCTATCGCAGGAACAGAATTAACTTCAAGTTTAATATTTTTTTCTTCAAGCATCTTTTTAAACCTTATATCATTGATATTTAATCTTGCTTCTCAAAGTTTTTGTTTAATATTTTCAAAAACATTAAATTTATTTTCTAAAAATTCTTTTCTTTCTTTTGTAATTAATTTATGATTAAATGCAATTTTGTAAAGTCTTTTAACTGCATTATCATTCCTTAATAATAATCTATATTCAGCTCTTGAAGAAAGTAATCTATATGGGTCTTCAATACCCTTAGTAGTTATATCATCAATCATAACTCCAATATAAGCTTCATCTCTGCCTAAAATAAATGGTTCTAAATTTTTATTTTTATTATTAGCGTTAATAGCTGCAATCATTCCTTGAGCAGCGGCTTCTTCATAACCGCTTGTTCCATTAACTTGACCAGCGAAGTATAAATTATTTATTTGTTTTAATTCTAATGTTTGTTTAAGTTGAATAGGATTAATTGCATCATATTCTATTGCATAAGCATATTTATAAAATACAGCTTCTTCAAATCCTTTTATTGTTTTTACAAATGCTTCTTGCACTTCTTTAGGCATTGAAGAAGAAAGTCCACTTAAATAAATACTATCTGTTTCTTCTGATTCTAATTCTAAAAATATTTGATGTCTATTTTTATCTGCAAATCTTCTAACTTTATCCTCTATTGAAGGACAATATCTTGGGCCAGTACCATTTATTTCGTCGGAAAATAAATATGATTTAGAAAAATTATTTCGTATAATCTCATGAGTTTTCATATTTGTATATGCTAATCAAGCAGGAATATTTTGATACTTTTTATTTGGTGTTTCATCTTCAATAAAATAAATTGGTTTATCTGAACCAGGTTCTTCTTCTAAAACATCAAAATTTATCGAGCTCATTTTTATACGCGGAGGCGTACCTGTTTTTAATCTTATAAGTTCAACACCTAAATCTTCAAATTGTTTTGAAATACCTGTTGATGTAGGTTTACCATCTGGACCTTCAGAAGTAATCTCTGATCCTTTCATCGTTTTAGATCTTAAAAAAGTTCCAGTACATATAATTATTGAATCGGCAAAAATTTGTTTTCCGTTTTCTAAAATTATTCCTTTAACAGTTTTATTTTCTAATATTAATGAAATAACTTTACCCTCTATTATATCAACACCAATTTCATTAATATATTTTCCCATTCATTTTGGATATTTTATTTTATCAACTTGAGCTCTTAGCGCACGTACAGCAGGTCCTTTAGACTTATTTAAAACTTTTGTTTGTAATTGGGTTTCATCTGCAGCATATGGCATAATTCCGCCCAAAGCAAAAAGTTCTTTTACAACTATCCCTTTTGCTGAACCACCTATAGAAACATTGCAAGGAAGATGTGCAATATCTTGTTTACTAAAAGTAACTAGAGTAACTTTATTCCCTAGTTTTTTTGCAAAGTGTGCTGCTTCCGCACCTGCATGACCCGCTCCAATAATTAATATATGTTTCATATTTTTGTAAAAAAAAGAAAACAAAACTTTAATGTGTTTCTTTTTTAAATTATAAAATAATTCACTATTTTATTCAAATTCTTTTAAATCAGTAAGAATTAAAATGTTTGGGTGATCTGTAAAGTGAGTGATTGGATAATCATCTCTTTTAACACCTTCTTTTAATTTAGAAAGTGCATCTCGTTTTCCTTCACCTCAAGCTAATAAAATAATTTCTTTTGATTTATTATAAATATCATAAAGTCCCATAGTTATAGCTGTAGTAGGATATTCGTTTCTTCCAGGAAAATTTGATTTAATTGTTGACTCTGTTAATTGAGTTATATTTGTTCTTGTGAAAAAATCAGTTCCTGGTTCATTAAAAGCAATATGACCATTTGTACCTACACCTAAAATTGTAAAATCAAATTTACCAACTTTATCTAACTCTTGATTATATGTTTCAGGATCATTTGGAAAATGTGTATTATTTTTATCAATATCAATATGATCAAATAAATTATCATTCATAAACTTTCTAAATGAATCTTGTGGGAATTTTTCAATATTTTGATATTCATCCAAATTATAAGTTGTCAATTTTTTAAAACTTAATCCTTTTTCATGAATATTAATTAAATTTTTATAAACTCCAACAGGTGAATTACCTGTTGCCATAATAAAAAATGGTTTTTCTGTTTGGTTAATTATATCTGCCATTCTTTTAGCAACATATTCTTCTAATTCCGCTTTATTTTTTACTAAAAATTTAGCCATTATTTATCTCCTTAATTATTTTCTTTAGTTTATCTACATCTATCTTTGTATTCATTGTATTATCTTCTCTAATAGATAATCCAACATGTATAAAATCTACACCTGTTTCTTCTATGATTTTTTTAGCATTGTTAACATTTATAGATTTTCCTGCAAGCACATTAATTGTGTTTGTTTCAACTAATTTTTTTATAATAGAAATACCTTCTTCTGCACTTTGCTTAGTTCCAGAAGTTAAAAGATAATCTACATCATATTTAGATAATTTTTTAAATTGATCAATAGCATCTTTTTCTGCTAATTCATCAAAAGCTCTATGAAAGGTTAATTTCAAATGACCTTTTGCTTTAATAACTTTTTCTAAATCATCAAAATTAATTTTACCTTCATTGGTAAGTGAACCAAAGATAATTCCTTCAATATTTAAATCTTTAATAGATTCAATAAATTTAATATGACTATCCATTATTTCTTTATCATATATAAAGGATTTTGATGTGTCTCTAATCATGACTCTTAGTGGAATTGTTGCAATTTCACTTACGTCTTTAACTAAATTGTATGAGGGGGTTAAACCCCCCTCTTCCATCTTGCTAATTAATTCTATTCTATCTGCTCCAGCAGCTATAATTCTTTTTGCGTCATCAACAGTTCATGCAATAGCTTCTACTTTATTTTTTCTCATAAACTATTTTCCCATTTACGATTGTTTTTTGAACGTTTAAATCTTTATCAAGGATAACGATATCAGCATAATATCCTTTTCTTATATATCCATTTTTATCTAAATTATGTAGTTTAGCTTGATTTGTTGAAGACATAATTGATGCCTCTTCTAATGAACATCCAGTATATTTAATAAATTTTTTAAAATTACCTATAAAATCAGATATTGAACCAGCAAGTGTTCCATCTTCTAAAGTAATTATATCCCCTTTTTTATAAGCAGTTAATTCTCCTAATGGATGTGGCCCATCAGAAAGGCCTTTAGGTGGAACAGCATCTGTTATCAATAACATTTTATCTTTAGGTTTATTTTTATATAAAAGTTTAATCATTCTAGGGTCAACATGATAACCATCAGAAATTATTTCAGTATAAAGTTCATCTTCTAATAGAGCACTTGTTGCAACTCCAGGATTTCTATGTGTTAATCCTGTCATAGCATTAAATGTATGAGTTACAGATTTTAATCCATATTCAATATGATCTTGCACTTGTTTATCTGTTGCTATAGAATGTGCTACTGAAGGTATTATTCCTTTTTTTCATAAATATTGTGTTGTTTCAAAATCTGAGTTTTCAATAGCATATGAAATTTTTACAATATTATCACCAGAGGCATCTATTAATTTATCTACCTCACTAATTGTTAGAGGTTCTAATAATTCTGCTTTGTGTGCTCCTTTTTTAGCCACCGATAAATAATTACCTTCAATGTGAATACCAATTATTTTGGCTCCATCATTTGAAGGATTTTGAATAACTTTTTTTGCAACTTTACATGATTCAATCAAATTATCTTTTGTAGTTGTGATTGAAGTATGAGCTGTCGCCGTTGTTCCTTCCTGCGTTATTTCTTTTAAATATTGTCTTGTTGACTCTTCATTTGCGTCAGTAAAGTCATGACCATAACCCCCGTGAGCATGTGTATCAATAAAACCAGGTAAAATATATGTGTTTAATCCATTATAATCTTCTAAATGTTTAACATTAACAATTTTATCCTCTTTAATTGTCACTTCAATTGGTTGTTTTTTTCTATTTAATCCTTTAATAATCATATAATAATTTTACCATTATTATTAATTTATTAAACTATAATAGTAATGATGAAGAAAATTATAATCATCGATGGAAACTCCTTTGCTTTTGGGAGAGAGCCAAAAGCCGACGAATCTGAAAAGATTTCTAAATCTGCCATTGATCAGAGAGATATTTATATTACAAGAAAATTTATGAAAAAAATACTAAAGTTAATGTTTGGTATTTTTTGAGGTTATGAGATTATTGTTATTTTTGATCAAAAAGATAAATTTACTTTTAGACATGAACTTAGCGATAAATATAAAAATAAAAAACTAAGTGAAAAAAGGCAAAAACAAAAAGAATATGTATATCAACAAATCGAAGAGATAAAACTGATTCTTAAAAAAATAGGAATACCTTATTATTCAACAAATAAGTGAGAAGCAGATGATGTTATTGGTATGCTTTCTACTTATTTAGTTAATGAAAATTTTTTAGTAACAATTTTATCTGGCGATAAAGATATTTTACAATTAATTACCAATAGAATTAGAGTTGCTTTTTTAAAACAAAATTCATTTTTTGAAATCTACAACAGAGAAAAAGTACGTGAAGAAATGGGTGGTTTATGACCAGATCAAGTTATAGATATTAAAATATTATGTGGTGATAAGTCTGATAATATAAAAGGAGTCGGTATAAAAAGAAACAAAGATAACAAAACTATTTTAAATTATTGAACCGAAGAAGAAGCTACGAAATATATAAAAAAATATAACTCAATAGATGGAATGTTAAATAACATTCATAAAATTCCTAACCCTTATAAAAAATCTTTACTATTTGGAAAAGAAAAAATCGAATTGAATAAAAAACTTATCACAATAGTAAAAACATGAAAATTAGATATTAAACCAAGTTATTTTAAACCTAAAATAATAAACAAACAAAATATCAACGAAGTTTTGAAAGATTTAAAATTAGAATTAGTATTTGAACAGCCACGAATCAAAAGAAATTTTGCTAAATTAGAGGTGAAATAATGAATGTTTTTTCAATAATATTTTCTATATTTGAATTATTTTTTATTAGCATGGTAATTTCTATTGATAATGCAGTTTTAATCGGTGCTTTAACTAAGGATCTTCCAAAAAAAACAAAAAAAAGAACCAATTTTATCGGTGCAGCTTTAGGTTTGTTTTTAAGATTTATATTAGTTGCTCTTTTTTATTATATTTTAAATATAGGAGGTAATGAAAATATTCCAGTTATTTATATTGTTGGAGGTGTATTCATACTATTTGCCGGCCTTTTAATCACAAACCCTAAAAAAGAAATAAAAAAGAAATCAATAAAATTAGGAACAAGTGTTTTAAAAATTATTTTCATAATACTTTCTGTTGACACAATGTTGTCTTTTGATAATTCAATTATTATTGCTGCAAAAGGAAATGACTTATCACCTAAAATAACTTGATGAGAAATTTTAGTTATTATTCTTGCAACATTTATATCATTCCCAATTGTTTTGTATGGAGCAAATCTATTAAATCATTTTATGAATAAATGAAAAATAATTATTTATCTAGCTTCAATATTTTTAATTGCAACAAGTATCAAAATGATTTTAGAAGATCCTATTCTAAAAATACATTTAGTAACTTGACTTTCCTATTTAATAAATTATGGTTCTGCAGTTATTTTAGTTTTTACTAAATGATTTTTTTATGATCGCAAAATAAAAAAATAATTATTTATTTCTCTTAATTCAAAAAATAGTACCACAAATAAATGTTATTAAGATTGGTAAAAATATGTTTATTGCATTAATTTGATAAAAATTATTATACATTTTAAATGGACCAATTACAGCAGATTCATTAAGAATATCTATTGTAAATGTTTTATGTACTCATTTTTCAGGTTGAAAAACACTTAAGTCTCAAATATTTGAACCTTTTGTAACAAATAATATATTCATTAATTCATTTATATTTTTAATTTTATGTTTTTCAACAGCTTCTAAAATTGTTATCAAATCACCAGAAGTTGGTAAATGAGCAACATTATAATTTCCGCCAGTTAATGACGCACTTAAAAAATGGGCTAAATAAGTATGTGGCATTAGTAATGCAGGAAACATCATTCAATAAGTCGCACCAGGACCAAACATACCCCCCGCAAGATATCCAACACCTAAAAAATATAACAAACCTAATATCGCATAATTTTTTTTAGTTTTAAAATAATATGAAATTAAAAGAGCCATAGATATAGACAAACCACATAATTGAAAAATTGATAAAATAACTCCCCCTCAATCAATCCCTACTGAGCTTGTAAATAAAGAAGGTGCCATAAATTTTGAAACATCTGTAAATATCCACGCAAAAAACATTAAATAAAAAGCATTAAATATACCCATAAACATAGTTCACAGTACTAATTTAATTGTAGCTCGAGTTAATTGTTTACCTTTAGGAAAATGTTTTCTCATTTCAATATAATCCAAACCTAAAACAACAAAAATATTAGTAATAAATCCCAACGCCATTAAACTTCCAAGAGCGCTAACAACCAAAGTATTTTGCATACCTGATGGTTTATTATTTGTAACTACAGAACCAACTATTAGCATTAATAAAATTGGCAAAATAAAAGTTAAAAATCCTTTATAACTTATAAAAAGGTCTTTTATTTTATTTCTAATAAGATATTTTATATCTACTTCTGTCATATTCTATTTTTTTATATATGTATAAACTAAAATTTACTAGTTATTTTTAATAATTTATATAGTTCCACTAAAACTCTTTTAATATTAATTACATCAGAATTATTATATTCCTCTATTTTTTCAGAAATTGATTTTAATTTATTTTTTTTGATATTTTTGTTGATTATTGCAGATTCTAAAATAAAATGTGCTTCTCTACCATCCTTAATAATTGTTTTTTTATATACATTTAATGTTTCTGCAACATAATTTAAAGACGACTTGCCATAAGGTTCTATTTTTAAAAACGAGCCATTATGAAATAATTGTCTCAAATCAAATAAATTTGATAACATACAAGATAATTTTTTATGATAACTTTTGTTACTAGATTTTAATAACTTAGTTATTACTCTCAATTCCAAATCTTGTCCTCATACTATTACCGACGCTTTTTCTTCTTGATAGAAAGATGTTAATTTTTTTGTCATTAATTTATAATCTTCTTTTTTTCCAACTAAATTAAAATGTTTAATTTTTGATTCTTTATCATTTATTTTTTCAATTTTTAAAATTGAAAAAGATGAAATTTGTTGATCTAAAGATAAATTATTTTCAAACATCCACTGTTTATTATTGGTTATAACTTCAAAATCTAAAAAATACATAGGAAAAGATAAATTACTTAAAAGTTTTTTTGCGGCTTCTTTATTTAAAACATTAATGAAGTTTTCTTTTTTTTCTTCAACATTCATGATATTTTATATTATATAATAATATGATATATTTAATATATTGAAATATACACGTTCCTTTCAATAGAACATGTAAAAAATTATTTTGTATAATTAGGATAAGGGGTTGATTTGAAAAAAATAGTATGGACATTGGTGTTTTTATCGCCATTTATTTTAATGATAATATCCGCTAAATATCACCATAATTGATCTTTCAAATCCGTACTAGATTTAACGACTGTTTATTGATCATGATCAAAATTTTTTGCATCACTAACCTCAAACACCGATATATGAAAAATTATATTAAAATTTTTCTTAGCTTCCTTTTGAACAATCCCTTTTTGATATGCATGAAAAGGAACATTTATAGTTCATTGATTAATATTAAGAATTGCATTAGTAATCGGAGCAATATTTGTACCTTTTTTGCTAACCATATTAGCCCTTTTAGGTTTATGGTTAAAAAGTTAAAGGAGGAAGTATGAATTTTGATGATTTTATAAAATTATTTACAACTATAATTGCAACTGTAACAGCAGCAGCAGCTATGGCTTGATTCTTTTTTGGTATTATTGCAGCTTATAGAGGATGAAAAAATGGTAAGGATGCGAACCACTCATTAAGAAGAGGATTGCATATATCTTATATCAAAACATTTGACACTCTAATGAAAGATATTGATACAAATAAAAAAGTAACAAATAATGATGCATTAATTGAACTAATGTCTGCAGTTGAATTTGCTGCTGGAAAAATTAGAAAAAGAGGATTAAAAAAAATAATTTTTAGCAAAGAAATTATAGTAAAACAATTAAGAGATATTCAAAAAATAGATAGTGATTTTAATTTGAATAAAAATTTATCTATGTCGTTATTTCTTGAAAAAGTAAATATGCCTGATGTAAAACTCAATAAAGCGTCAGCATCTAAATTATTAATTTTAGTTGCAACAACAATTTTTACTGAACACATTAATTTATTAAAATATGATAAAGAGTATAATGGCTTAGTTGAATTTTTAAAACACTTTAATAAAAAAGCACCTAAACACTCACTATTATGATATACTAAATAAATTTAATTAAAAAAGCCGACTTATTTGTCGGCTTTTTTTTGAATTTTTATATACCTTTTTTTTCATGCGTCTTCATATTTTAAAAGAACTCTTGCTATAATAATAAATCATGCGCCTATACATAAACCGGCAAAAAATGAAAATCATTGTCAGGGTAATTTTGAATAAAACCTTTCAGATGGATTGACAAAATCAAAAATTGGGTATGGTGCCCTTGCTCCAAACGAAGTAGCAATCAAAACAAATATTAAATAAAAAACAGGAATAATAAGTAATTTCATTGATTTATCTTTGTTATTCATTTTAGATAAATTAGTGGATGAGGATGGTGAGGTAAAAAATTCAACAACCATTAAAGCAGGAACAATTAAATGAAGAAAAAAAGTAGAAAGTATTGTTAATAATGCTAACTCACCTGAACTTATACCTGGTCTAGCAACACTTCTAAATAAATTAAAATAAACAAAAGGAACTAAAGCAAAACAAATGAATACTGTAGAAGTTACAACAATAAATGTGGTAACAGTAAATTTTAAATATCACGAATTAATTATTTTTTCAAATTTTGTGTCTTTTCAAAATAACCCAATCAAAACTAAGGCAGACCAGATAAAAACTCCAATATTACTTAAATGAGTTCAATAAAGAAGTCATTCAATGACTGTATGATCTCTAAAATATATATCACTTAATATTGATAATACAATTGCTAATGCCGAAACAGGAAAAAGAATTGATCTAACTAAAATCGTTCTTTGTTTTTTATTCATAATAATATTATAAAACATAACAATATCATATAAAATAAATAAATGTATAATATAGTTATGTTAAATTGATTAAAAGGTAAATCATGAGAAGATTGGACTGTTTATGGTTTTTTATTATTTACTGGTTTAGGTATATTAATTTTTTTAGTTGGTTTTTTATTTGGTTTTCAAATCAATATTCAAAAGACTCCTTTATTTCCTGATCATGTTAATGGATCTATTAGTGGTGTGCTTTTCGGCAAAGAAACAAAGCCAATAAACGCTTGATTAATTAATGACGGTATAATTCATCATTGAAATTTTGATAGAACAACATTATTTACTTTATATAAATCAATACCTTCTACAGAACAATTTGCTTCTTTTAAATCTATGGCCGCTTGTTCTATTGCTGGTTTTTCATTAATTATTATTGCAATATTTTTATTTGTTACATTTGCAGGTTTTGTACTTGTAAAAGAAATAATTTTACCTTGAATTTTAAAAAAAATAAAATCTAATAATTAAAATGCAAAATAAAATTGAAACTATATCTAAAAAAAGTGATATTTTTTTAAAAACAAAATGAGCGTTTGTTTTATTTTTAGGTGGTGTTATTATTTTTGGAATAATAAATTTAATTTTATTTTCAACTGGAAAAATCCCTTTAGAATCTAGTTTTTTAAAAAATCTAAACATAGCTTCTTCAACTGGAAAATTATATATTCATGATAAGTATGGATGAATAGGAATTATACAAGCTTGTATTTCAACTATAGGTTCAACATTAGCTATATCTGGTGTTATATTAACAGTTAGATTAAATAGAAACTTCATCAAACCTTTATTAATAGGAGAAACTTTGGTAATTATAGATTCAATTATTGTTGGCCAAATATTTACTGCTCTTTCTTATATTTTAATGATTGGTTCAGCTATATATAATTATTTAAATCATTGAAGAAACGAAAATGATTTAAAACCTATTTCAAGAATGACTAATAAATTATGACTTGGCTCACTAATATTTTTATTAGTTTATATATCAATTGGAATATTGATTGAATTCTTTTTAATAAAACCTTCTAGTACTTTACTGATATTAAATTCTGCAAATGATGTTTTTTCATCTAGTGTTGTAGTTGTTTCTTGATTTATTGTTTTAAACAAAGATAAAAGAGGTTTTTATGGTTTTTTATTTACCGATATACTTTATTTAGCTGGCTTCTTTTCCTTAGGAGTTTACGCTTCTGGAACCAGTTATATAGTTTATATGGTTTTAGATACACTATCCATATTAAGTTGGTCTCTTTTAACTAAACCAATTAATAACAAAAAAGAAATTTAAAATTTTTCTTTACGAGCTTGTTTTTTAAGTCTTTTTTCTTTTGCTCTTCTTAGTTTGATTTCTTTTTTGTTTTTTGGTTTCTTTTCTTGTGCTTTTTTTCAATTTCAGTAAGGACTAAAATAAAACATAAATTTAAAAGAAGAATAAACAATAAAAAATATAAAAAGCAACGCTTCTATAAATTGAGATAACGATGATAAAATTTTTACCGTTCCTTTTCAAACTTTATCATTTTTAAATAATTCATTAATGTCATTAATATAATCAACCCCATAAACAATACTAGTAATTCCAAAAGCTAAAGAAAGAATTGCAACAACCCCTCATAAAATTGATTTTGTTAAAAGTTTCTTAGCTTTTGGTTTTGTTATCTCGATAGGATTTTCATTTTGATTTTCATTTTGATTTTTTTTATATTTTAAAAAATCAAATTTATTCTTTCATGATTTTTTTTCTTTTTTATCTTTTTGATTATCTATTATTGATTCAGTTTCTTCAATATCTTCACTATTGTTTTGAAAGTAATTATTATTTTCCATATTTATTTAATTTCTAATCTATTAAATAGATGTTTAATATTATTTAATTTAGTTCCTTTAAAATCTTTTCCTATATTTTCAAACAAAACATCTTGATTTGTATCCAACCAATTAAACACATTTTTAGATGTGTCAATTAGAATCGGTGAAAGCAATATAGTTATATTATAAATTTCATTTATTAAAATATTTAAAATACTATTTAATTCTTCTCCCTCTTTTTTTCATGGTTCAGTTTTATCAATCAAACCATTAATTAACTCTGTATATTTAATTATATCTTTAGTAGAATGAGAAAACTCATAGTTATTCATATGTTGTTCATAAGAATCTCGAATTTTATATAAATCATTTTTAATTTCTTCATAATGTTCTATATTTATTTTTTTAAAAGGTACAATACCATCATTATATTTTCTTATCATCGAATCAGTTCTTGCAACTAAATTTGAATATTTATTAACTAATATTCCATTTATAGTTTCGATTAATAATCCTTCAGAAAACTTACCATCTTCGCCTGTAGAAATATTATTTATTAAATAAAATCTAAGAGAGTCTCTACCATAAAGATTTATTATATCTATCGGGTTTATAACATCACCTTTAGACTTAGACATTTTTTCACCTTCTTTATTAACTAATCATCCATGCGCTAATATTTTAGGCATTCTAAAACCCTTGATTTTTAAAACAATTGGTCAATAAATGCAATGAAATCTAATAATTTCTTTACCAACTAATTGTAATAATTCTACATCTGAATTTTTATTTCATACTTCATCTATTGTGAATTTTGATTCTGGCATTTTTAATGCAGTTATATAATTTTGCAAAGCATCTAATCAAACATAAATAACATGTTTTTCATCTTCTTTTATTTGTATTCCTCAATCAAAAGATGTTCTAGTGATTGAAAGATCTTGTAATTCATTAATAAAATTATTAATTAATTCCTTAACTCTATATTCCGGAATTAATAAATTTGTTGTTGACAACTCTTTTTTTATTCATTCTTTAAATTGTGATATTTTTAAAAAATAAGAATCTTCAGATACGTTTACAACTTCTTTACCACAATCTGGGCATTTACCATTTTTTAATTGTGATTCTGTGTAAAAAGCTTCATCTGATTTACAATACAAACCTGTATATTTAGATTTGTAAATAAATCCTTCTTCCATTAAATTAGAAAAAGAATCTTGCACATATTTAATGTGTAATTTATTAGTGGTTCTTAAAAAAATATCATTTTCAATTCCTAATTCAGTTCAAAGTTTTTGGAATGACTTAGACATTTTTGAAACAAAGTTAATAGGCTCTTCATTGGATTTAATTGCTTTTTCTTGAATTTTTTGTCCATGCTCATCAGCACCAGTAACAAACATTGTTTCATATCCTTGCATTTTTTTATATCTTGAAATATAATCAGCAAGAATTGTTGTATATGCATGTCCGATGTGTAATTTATCATTAGGATAATATATAGGTGTTGTTACATAAAATTTTTTCGCCATATCCTATTAATTATAATTATTTTTTAAAAAATTATAAATATCATTTTTTTTAAATCCCATAGCTTCATTTAAAAATTTAATAATTGATTTATTATTCATATTTTCTAATTTTAATTTTTTTATATAAAATTCTAAAGTATCTTCCTTAACAATATCTTTAGTTTCAATCATTAGAACAATTTCACCTTTAAATTTTTTATTTTTTAAATTAGAAATTTTATCAAGTAAAATTTCTTCATATATTTTTGTCAATTCTCTTGCTATGCTAATTTTTATGTTACCAAAATAATTTTCAATATCTTCTAAGGTTTTATTTATTCTGTTAGGCGATTCATAAGCAACAATTACATCTGAATTTAAATGTTTCTCTATTGTTTTAATTATTTTATTTTTTTCTTTTTCTAAAAAACCAACAAAAGTAAAATTTTTAAATTCTAAACCAGAAGCGGATAAAGCTGTTGTAATTGCTGTAGCACCCGGCAAAGGCACAATATCTATTTTATTTTTTAATTCTTTAATAAGAATTTGACCCGGGTCAGAAATTGTTGGAGTACCTGCATCCGAAACAAGACCAACATTATTTTTTTCTAACAAATTTAAAACTTCATGTATTTTTGATTTTTCATTAAATTTATGTAAAGGTATCATTTTAGCTTTTAAACCTAAATGATTTTTTATTTTACCTGTAATTTTAGTATCTTCACACAAAAGGTAATCAAGTCCTTTTAAAATATCAACACTTCTTAAAGTTAGATCTTTTAAATTTCCTATTGGTGTTGGGATTATATATAATTTATTCATTTTTATCACCTATCAAAAAAAGCGGTAGGATAAAATCTATTGCAAATTCTAAGTTAGAAATTCCATTGTTTAAGACATTGTTAATTACATTTATGATTTTTTTATTATTTTTAGTTTCTAAAGCAATAAATAATAATAAAGCAAATTGTTTTTCTTTTTCTTTATTATTTTTTATTCATTGATGAATACCTTTTATATTTTTATTCAAAAATGGTTCTTTATCATCTTTACTCATTTTGTAAGTTTCAAATTCATTAACTATTTTTATATTATTTATTAAATATTGAACATTACTATTTCATTTCGAATATTCAAATATAACATTATTCAAAACATCTTCATTTGAACATATTCTTTTAATATTTGTTATATTTCAAGATTCAATTTTTTGGATAATTTTATTAGTGTCAAAAAACAAAATAAGATTCAATGAATTTTCAAACGAATCTTCTTGTTCTTTATTTTTTTCTGTTTCTAAATTCCTTATTAACTTAACCATTATATTTTTTAATTATTTCTACTATTTCATCTGCAATTATTTCTGGTTTTTTTGTTGCATCCAATAATTTATATTTATCTTTATTTTTATTACTAATTTTTAAATATGACTCTCTAATTTTTTTATGAAATTCTAAACCTTCATTATCAAATCTATTTGTTTGTCTTTTATTGTTTTTTATTCTTGCGAATCCAATTTTAGGATCAATGTCGAAAATAAAAACCAAATCAGGATAATTATCTCCCACTGCTATATCATTTGCACAAGTAGCTATTTTTTCACCTATTTTTTTCACAATACCTTGATAAACAATTGTTGAATCAGCAAAACGATCCGATATAACTAAATTACCTTTTTTAAGATTAGGAATAATTTTTTTAGTGATATGCTCTCTTCTTGCTGCCTCAAACAATAGCAACTCAGTTATTGGATCAATATCTTCATGCTTCATAATTATTTTTCTAACGTCTTCAGAGAATTTTAAATTAGTTCCTCCTGGTTCGCGAGTTAAAAAAACAGGTTGACCATTTTGTTCTAATTTTTTTTTGACTATTTTAGCTACAGTTGATTTGCCTGCGCCTTCTCCACCTTCAAATGTTATAAAAATATTTTTATGCTTTTTCACGTTTTTTAATCGCCTCTCTAATAGTTCTTTCGTCGGTAAATTCTATTGAACCACCAAAAGGTATACCCATTGATAATCTGGTTAAATTTGGTTTTACAGGTATATTTGAACCATCTATTTCTTCTTTAACAACACGCATTATCAATTCTGATTCAATAGATGGAGTTAATAAAAATAATATTTCTTTTGTATTATAACTTCTAATAATTTTGATTAATCTATCTATTATTTTTTTAGTCTCTTCAAAATTTCTTTTATTTTTCATATCTAAAATAAATAAAGATTTATTAGATTTTGTTTTTTCTAAAATGTTTAAAACATCATTATTACTTTCGAGAATCAACAATATATCTTTTTCCTTATTTTCATTAGGTTTTGTATTTTTGTTAATTATCAGACCTGTTAATTCATCTTTTTCTAGTTCTTCCGATAATAAAATAATTTCTTTTAAAGTTTTTATATTATCTTTTTTATTTTCAATAGTAGAAATAGCCATCCTTTCAGCTGTTTTTAAAGAGACTCCTGGTAACTCTTTAAATAGTTCTGTTAAATTTTTTAGTTTATTCATATTGAACATTATCCTCTCCGAAGATATTGTTTAGAGCTTTTGTTTTTTTTACATCTTCGCTTTCAATAAATAAATCATAATTTAAATTAACTTCTGTATTTTTATCGGTTAATTTATATCCTTTTTCATTTACAATGAGTAATTTATCTCAATTTTCTTCATTGATAGGAAGTGCAAATATATATTCTTCAATTATCTCTTTAATAAATTCAAAATAAACATCAGAAAGAGAGATTCTTTTAAATTCATTTAGCTGTTGTTTATTTTTAAAACCTACAATTAATATATTTCCATTAGTAGCTAATGGAATTGTATTTATTAATGCTGAAACAATTTCTTTATATTTTATTGAAGTTATGTAGTTTTCAATATATTTTCATTTAAGTTTTATTTCTGAGAGTTTCTCTTCATTATTGCCTACAACTGCATACATATAATTATTAACATCTATAAAATCAGTTATTATATTTAAATTTTTCTCTGTTTTTTTAGGGGCTTTTTCCACATTTTCTACATTTTGTACATTTAAATCTGAATCTATATTTTCTTGTTTTTTACCATGTAAGTCTTCTTTTGTTTTAATTGATTCATCTTTAATTCTTAAAGAAATATCGTCATTTTTAATAACATTGTCTTTTTTTAATATATTTTCTTCAACAATTTTATTATCTTCGTTTTTCACTGAAATAAAGTTTTCCACAACATTAATTTTTTTATTTGTTTCACGTGAAACATTTAACTTAAGAAGGGCGGATTGGATAGATAATTTTAGCAAAATTGGATCATTAATATTACTTGCAACATTAATTAAATCATCTAGCATTGTTATAAACTCTAGTCTTCCTTCTCTTGTTAATTCAGTTAAAACCTCCAACATAATAAATAATATTTTATTGTAGTCTTTTTCAGAAGCATCAATAACTTCAACTAATTTATTAATGTCGCTGTTTAATAAATTTTTTATGTCATCTTTATTTACTAAACCTAAAGCTTTTATTACGTTTGAAATATTTATTTCTTTGTTAAATAATAAAACAGCTTCTAAAGCAGAGATAGCATCTCTTAACGAACCACCTGAAACTAAAGTTATATAATCAATGGCTTTTTCTTCATAATTAATATTTTCACCTTCTAAAATAACTTTTATTCCTTTTTTAATATTTGTTTCAGATAAAACTTCTAAATTAACTGTTACAGTTCTTGAAAGCACGGTTTTTGGTATTTTATGCATCTCTGTTGTCGCTAATAAAAAAACAGTATTTTTTGGTGGTTCTTCAAGAGTTTTTAACAAAGCATTAAAGGCTTGTTTTGTTAACATATGAACTTCATCAATAATATAAACTTTATAAGTAGAATTTGTTGTTAATATATTTGTATTTTCTTTTATTATCCTAATTTCATTAACACCATTATTAGAGGCAGCATCAATTTCAATAATGTCAAAAGCTGACCCATTATTAATATCATTACAAATTTCACATTTGTTGCATGGATTATTATTGATAAGTTTTTTACAATTAATCGCTTTAGCAAAAATTCTCGCTAAAGTTGTTTTTCCTGTTCCTCTAATCCCATAAAATAAATAAGCATGATTTATTTTATTTTTAGCTATTGAATTTATTAAAATATCTTTTGCTACATCTTGGCCAACCACTTCTAAAAAATTACTTGGTCTATATTTGTTGTATAAAGATTGATTGCTTTTCATAAATTACTCCGTTTTTTTAAATATACTTTAAAAATAAATTATACTACCATACATAATATACCCTTTTTTATTATGGTGTTTTTAATAAAAAAAGTGCTACACACACCAACTATCCGATATGGCTGCTCCATTTCTGGCCTGACCAGGTTACGGTGTTTGTGTTGTAGCAAACATTATTATATCATGTATTTTAAAACTTATCAAATGATAAATAAGGTTTTAAAACATCAGGAACATTAACACTTCCATCTTCTTGTAAATAATTCTCTATTATAGCTGCAAACGTTCTATCAATAGCTAACCCTGAACCGTTATGTGTACTAACAAGTGATTTATTGTTATCTTCATCAACACACCTCGCTTGCATTCTTCTAGCTTGAAAATCTCCCATATTAGAAATTGATGATATTTCTTTATATTTTTTTATTCCGGCCATCCAAACTTCTAAATCTCATGTTTTTTTAGACCCGAAAGAAATATCACCTGTACATAATTCTAAAACTCTATATGGTAATTTTAATTTTTCTAAAATATTTTTTGAATTTTCTAAAATAGTTGTAAAATCTTTTTCTTCATTTTTATTTAAACCAATAATAACTAATTCTACTTTTCTAAATTGATGCAATCTAATTAAACCACGTGTATCTTTTCCTGCTGCTCCTGCTTCTTTTCTAAAACAATCAGTAAAAGCCACATATTTTAATGGTAATTCTTCGATATTTAAAATTTTATTAGCTACTAAATTTGTTAAAGGCACCTCTGCTGTAGGAATTAAATATTGATCATTATTAACTTTAAAAAGATCTTCTTCAAATTTAGGTAATTGTGAAGTATTATATAAAGCTTCTTTGTTTACTAATACTGGAGGAATAATAAATTTAAAACCGTTATTTATCGCTTCATCAATCATAAATTTTTCAAGCGCTTTAACAACTAGTGCTGCTTTTCCATTATAAATAATTTGTCTTTTACCTGATATATTAGCACCTTCATTTAATAAAACTAATTTGTTTTTTTCAATAATTTCTCAATGTGGTTTTGCAAAAGGTACATCTTTTAAACAATCTAGTTTTGTATACAAAACTTTATTATGTTTTTCATCTTTTCCTATAACAACTTCTTCAGAAGGTATGTTTGGAAAATAAGAAGCAATATCTTTAATTTGTTTTTTTAATAAATTTATTTCGTTTTTTAATTCTTTAGCGTCATTAGAGATAGTTTTTGCTTCTGTTTTAATTTTTTCATCTTGAGGGTTTGTTTTAATTTTTTCAGAAAGAATATTTAAGTTTTCTCTTAATTTTTGTTCATTATTTATTTTTTTTAAATATAGGTTATAAAGATTTATTACTTCATCAACCTCTGCATTTAAAAACATATTTTTATTTTTAAAACCTTCTAAATATTCTTCTTTATTTTTTATTAGTTTTTTTAAATCGATCATATTACTCCTTATTTTCAAAAATATCTAATTTTACTTCTTTAGTTTTTTCAATTATTTCATTTTCAATTTCTTTTGAAGAACGAACCACCTTAGCTGATGCTATTTTTTCATTAGGTCTTATTTTGACAATCGTCACACCTTTAGAGTTTCTTGAAAATTGTGATATTTGTGATATTTGTGTTCTAATAACAGTACCCTTATCTGTAATAATCATCAAATCTTCATCACCTTTTACTGCAGATAAAGCTATTAATTTACCAGCTTTAAGCGTATTTATACTAATAACACCTTTTCCACCACGCTTAGTTATTCGATAATTTTCAATGTTTGTTAACTTACCAAAACCATTTTCAGATAATGACAAAATTAAATTTCCTCTTGCTGAAGAAGCAGCATCTACTACTTCTTCGTTATTTTCAAGATAAATTGCTCTAACTCCAGAAGCTGTTCTTCCCATTGATCTAATATCTGTATCACAAAATCTAATTGCTTTACCATTAGAATTTCCAATAAGGATATTTATATTTTTATCTTTAGGAATAGGTGAAACAAGCAATAATTCATCAAACTCTTTTAAAGTAATAGCTCTTTTTCCAGTTTTGTTAATTCTTCTAAATTCATCTGCAGATGTTTTTTTAGCTATACCTTTTTTAGTAACGAATAATAATTCCATATCGTTATAAACATCCATAGAAATAATTGATTTTACTTCTTCGTTTTTTTCTAAACTAAGTAAATTAATAATTGGAAGACCTTTGGCATTTTTACCTAATTGTGGAATTTCATGTGCCCTTAATCTAAATACTTTACCTAAAGAAGTAAAAAATAACAAGTCTATATGTGTGTTTGTGATAATTATTTCAGTAATATAATCATCTGTAGCAATTGTTGCTCCACGAGAACCTGTTCCACCCCTGTTTTGAACCCTATAATCTTCAATCGGCAATCTTTTTATATAACCTTTTCTTGAGATTGTAATCGCTACTTCTTCACGAGGAATTAAATCTTCATCTTTAATATTTGTAATATTTAAATTCGAAATAGAAGTTCTTCTTTCATCTCCATATTGTTCAATCATTTCATCAAACATTTTAATAATTTTTTCTTTTTGCACATCTTTTGATTCTATTGTTAAAGTATATTCTTTTACCAAAGCATCTAATTTATTTATTTCATCAATTAAATTACCTCTTTCAAGGCCAGTTAATCTATTAAGTTTCATTTCAAGAATGGCTTTAGCTTGTATTTCACTTAAAGTATATTTTTGAACCAAACTATTTACAGCTTCATTATTATCGTTAGATTTTTTAATTAACTCAATAACTTTATCAATATCTTCTAAAGCAACATTTAAACCTTCAAGAATGTGTTTTCTTGCACTAGTTTTTTTAAGTTCAAATTTTGTTTTTCTTATTAAAATATCGATTTGATGATTATTATAAATTTTAATAGCATCTTTTAAATTTAAAGTAACTGGTCTTTCATTTATTAACGCAAGCATATTTATAGGAAAATTAGATTGTAAAGCTGTCAACTTAAACAATTTATTTAATTCAACTTCAGGAATAAATCCTTTTTTTAATTTAATAACTACTCTAATTCCTTTTCTTGAAGATTCATCTTTAATATCGCTTATTGAATCAATTATTTTGTTTTTAACTAAATCAGCAATTTTAAGAATAAGATTTGATTTATTGACCATATATGGAATTTCTGTAATATAAATAGTTCCCCGATTTTTAATTTCATCAAAATCTATCTCTGTTTTCGCCCTTATGATAGCTCTTCCTTTACCTGTTTTATAAACACTAGGCATTTCATTATTGTTTACTAAGATTCCGTGCGTAGGGAAATCAGGCGCCTTAATGTACTCCATTAGATCGATAGGAGTTAATTCAGCATTTAATAAAAGCGCTTTTGATGCATTTAAAACTTCAATTAAATTATGAGGCGGAATAGAAGTTGCCATTCCTACAGCAATACCTGTAGATCCATTAATTAATAAATTAGGTAATTTACTTGGTAAAACTTTTGGTTCTATCTCAGATCCATCATAATTTTCTTGAAAATCAACTGTATCTTTTTTGATATCATCTAACATTAAAGAAGAAATTTTTTGTAATTTAGCTTCAGTATACCTCATCGCTGCAGCACTATCACCATCTACAGAACCAAAATTCCCTTGTCCTCAAACTAACGGATACCTTAATGAGAATGGTTGTGTCATTCTTACAAGTGAATCATATACCGCAGTGTCTCCGTGAGGATGATATTTAGCAATAACTTCACCAACTGCTCTAGCAGATTTTTTAAATGATTTATTATGGTTCATATCTAACCCATACATAGCATATAAAATTCTTCTATGTACTGGTTTTAGTCCATCTCTTGCGTCAGGAATCGCTCTTGCAACAATTACCGACATAGCATAATCGATAAACGAATTTTCCATTTCTTTAGAAATGGAAATATCTTGAATATTTTCGTGATCGTTTTCTAACATTTTATTCTCCTTAAACATCTAATTTTGCAAATTTAGAGTTTTTAGTGATAAACTCTCTTCTTGGTTCAACAACATCACCCATCAAATCTGAAAAAACATTATCAGCACGAACTGCATCTTCGATAGTAACTCTTAATAGTTTTCTATTTTCCGGATCCATTGTTGTCTCTCATAATTGGTGGTCGTTCATTTCACCAAGACCTTTATATCTTTGTACATTTCATTTTGTAATATCTTCTTCATTTGCAAAAAAAGCATCTTTTTCATCTTCTGTGTAAAGATATTGTTCTTTTTTCCCTTGCGTCACTTTAAACAAAGGTGAGCAAGCTATATAAATATAACCTTCTTTTATTAATTCTTGAAAAAATCTAAAAAAGAATGTTAATAAAAGAGTAGTGATGTGTGAACCATCAACATCAGCATCAGTCATGATAATTATTTTTCCATATCTTAGTTTTTCGATATTGAATTCCTCCCCAATACCGGTTCCAAAAGCTGTAATCATAGATGTAATTTCGTTATTATTGAATAATTTATCAATTCTTGCTCTTTCAGCATTGATAACTTTACCTTTAAGTGGTAAAATAGCTTGAATTTCTCTATCTCTACCCATTTTTGCTGATCCACCAGCTGAATCACCTTCGACTATAAATATTTCAGTTTCTTCTTTATTTGTAGAGGAGCAATCTGCAAGTTTTCCAGGTAATGTTGAAAAACCAAGAACATCTTTTCTTCTTGTTGCTTCTCTAGCTTTATCAGCGGCTTCTCTAGCTTTTGAAGCTTGCTTAATTTTTGCAATAATTTGTCCCGCTTGCATTGGATTTTCAGCCATGTAAGATTCAAATTTTTCTGAATAAATATTGTTAACTATTTTTCTAACTTCTAAATTAGTAAATTTAGCTTTTGTTTGTCCTTCATACATTGGATCAGGATGTTTAACAGATATAACAGCTGTTAATCCTTCTTTAATATCTTCTCTTTTAAAATTCCTTTTTTCTTTTATAGGAAGGTTTGCTTCAGCATAATTATTAATGATCCTTAAGGTAGCATCATAAAAACCTTGTTCGTGGGTTCCGCCTTCGATTGTCGCAATATTGTTAACATATGAAAGAACTCTTGTTTGGTATGAAGTAGTATATTGCATAGATACCTCTATTTGAATTCCTTTTTCTGAACCTTCAGCATAAACTACATCACAAGTTATTTTTTCTTTTCCTTGATTAAGATCTTGAATAAAATCAATTAAACCACCTTCAAATTTATATGATAATTTTTCATCATCGTTCTCGTTTTTGATATTAATTATTAAATTTTTATTAAGATATGCTGTTTCTTTCAATCTTGTTTTAATAACTTCAAAATCAAACCCATCAACTCCGTTGTTAAATAATTCAAAATTAGGCATAAAAGTAACTTTTGTTCCGTGTTTATCTGTCTTTCCGATTGTTTTTATACCATCGGTTGTCTCTTTTTTTGCATCATTTTCATATGAAAATTCTAAAAACGACTCAATTCCATCTTTATAAACAGTTGCTTTCAATCAAACTGATAAAGCATTAACAACTGATGCACCAACACCATGCAGTCCACCAGATACTTTATATCCTGAGTTTTTACCACCAAATTTACCACCGGCATGAAGAACGGTAAAAATTGTTTCTAATGTAGAAATATTTGTTTTAGGATGTATAGCTACCGGAATACCTCTACCATCATCTTCTACTGTAATAGATTGATCTTTATGCAAAGTTACATCTATTTTTGTTGCATAACCAGCTAAAACTTCATCAATTGAATTATCAACTATCTCTCATATTAGGTGATGTAGTCCCTTATTATCTACATTACCTATATACATTCCTGGTCTTTTACGTACAGCTTCTAAACCTTCTAAAACTTGAATAGAGTCTTGATTGTAGTTATCTTCTTTCACTTTATTTGTTCCCTTCAACAATCATAGTATATTTACATTAAAATTACGTTGGATTGTGTTTATTTTATTCTTATTTGAATAAAATAAAAAAAAAATTACATATATTTAAATTTTACCATTTTTACAGTGTATTTATATTTGAGCAAATTTGAATTATAATCTAAAAATTTAAATTTATTATATTAATAAAGTTATTACTATTAGTCTTGTGGAAATGTGTAAAAGTTTTTAAAAACATTTAAAATACTGTATTAAATTAAAGAAATTTTCCATATTAAAAAATGAAAAAATATGGAAAAATATGGAAAAAATGCAAAATAATGGAGTTAATAAATAAGTTATAATATATATGCAAAATATTAATTGTTTTGCCGCATTAAGTCTCAAACCCACAACATATTTTTATGTTGATTATTTTTTTATAAAAAATCGTTTTAGAAAAATAAACTTTTAATAAACTAACATATAAATTTAAAAGGAAATCATAATGGAAAAATGAGACGGGGCAAAAGATATTAAAAAATCAAAATATTGAAAAGAATTGTTATTTGCTTTAATAGTTAATGAAAAAGTTCCGATAAAATATTATTATAAAAATATTAATAAAAAATATCAAGTAATATCAGAAGATAAACTATATATTTTGTTAGAACAAATTAATACAAAAAAAACAATTGATTTTTTACAAAAAAAAGGCGTTTTTTGAAAAGAAACTATATTAATTATGTGTTTGTGTGGTGACTTGAGTTATAAAACATATAAAAATTTAATGTATAAAGAAGATGAAATTTTTACAAAAAAAGCAATTGAAAGAATTTTAAATATTGAAACTTTAAAAAAATAATAATTTTATTTATAGAAAATTATTATAATAAACATGTAGTTAAGTTTTAATTAACTTGCTACATTAAGTTCAAATCTCGTGAAGAGATAATTTTATGTTATTTCTTCACTTTTTTTATAAATTTTATATCAAATTTATAAAAAAAGTTAAATATAACACTCGAAAATATTGAAATGTTAATGAAGCAAAATTTATTATAATAAATATGTAGTTAAGTTTTAACTAACTTGCTACATTAAGTTCAAATCTCGTGGAGAGATGATTATTAAATCGCCTCTCCGCTTTTTTTATATAAAAAAAGCAACCGCTTTTAAATTTTTAAAAGCGGCCATTAAGTTCAAACCTCTTGTTTTGGGTAAATAATAATACTATCATATACCCACTACAATTATAAGGGTATATGATTTTCAACATATGAATTATTCATTGAATAACAACTTAATTTTTTCTGAAGAAGCTATATTATAAAACATTCTTTTTGCTTGTTGGATTTTTAAAAAATATTCTTCTTCATTTTTGTTTGGAATATTTTTTTCTATTTTTTTAAATTCAAAAGCAATTTCTTTTCAAAGTTTTAAAATATCTTTTTCTTCTCCTTTAAATAATGAATAATTTAACTTATCAATAAAAATTTCTTTAAAAGTATTTAAAGTTTTATTTGTATAAAAAAGTTTAAAAATATTTAATATATTTGTTTTTCAAATTTCAAAATCTTTTCTCGAATTTTTATTTTTTGCAAAGGATAAATAATTATTTTCAAAAATTATATTATTTTCTGGCATAAAATTTATAGTTCTAGTGTTTATAAATTTAGGAAAAATAATATTTAATTTTTGAATAGGATCTAAATTTACTTTAATAGGTTCTATCCCTCTAAGAACAAGAAACGCTTCACTACCTAATAATGTTTTTACATTTCTGTGTTTTTTATAATTTTGTAAAACAAGATCTATATCGACTTTATCATCAGAACCTAAAACTTGTTTTATAGAAAAATTTGATAGAGATAATCCACCTTGTGGTTTATATTTTTCTAAAATACCATTTAATGATTGAACAAATAAAAAAAATCATAAATTATGTTTTCTTCCACGCTCTAAAAAATAAACTAATTTTTCAATTACTGGGAAAGAGTTGAATTCGTCCATAAGAAAAATTAGTGGCCGCCCTTCTATTGTTTTCATTCTATATGAAGCTAAATCTTGAATAAAAATAGAAAGTAAACTTAACACACTAACATCAAAACTATCAAAAGACGCTTTAACAAAAACGGCTGTAGGTTTTTCTCCGTGAACAATATTTTTTAAATTGATGTTATTTTTAGAAGTTATTTTATGTAGTAACGGTCTTCTTAATAATTGAACTCTTGAATTTATTGTAGATAATATTGAACTTAATTCTCTATTAACATTACCTTTTTCTATGTACATTTGATTTAAAGTTAATTTTGTATAAGTGTTAGATTTGGGGAATTTATGTTCGTCAGCCAACTTCATAGCAATTACATTAAATTTTTTAGTTATTAAATAAGATAAATTAGAGATGTTAAATGTTTCTATAGAATATTTTTTACTTTCTATCATATACATAATAAATCCACTAATTATATTACGAGCAGAATTATCTCAATGTGGGTTATCACCAGATATTGTTTTTATAGGGATTATTGCATTTGCAAAAAATTCTATTGTTTTATGCAATAAATCAATATTTTTTTGTTGTATTCATATTTGCAGCATAGGATTATAAAAGTCAGAGTTAATAGTGTTGCTTTGCAAATCGATATTTTCAGAATCTAAATTTAACACTTTTATTTCATATCCGTTTTTTATTAAATATGGAGCATATTTTTCATATAAAGATTCTGTTGTTCCTGAGTTTGGATCTGGGATAAAAAAAGAAGGTTTAACTTTAGATGTAATTTCGTTTTCTTCTTCTTCTATTTGTGCGTTAAATAAAATCATTGTTTCAATTAATTTTGTTGTTTTACCTCTACCAGTTCCTCCTATAAAAAGACCGTGGCCAAAACTTCTTAATTTTTTAGTTGGTGATAAAAAATAAAGTTTATTATTAGTTTCTGTTCTTTTTTCAAAAACAGAAAAAACTGGAACTACTATTTCGTTTATTTTTTTTTGTAAACTTCCATCTTTATTAATTAGATGTTTTTTTACAACTCAAGGTGTAGATTTTTTTTTAATTTTTATTTGTTTATTTTTATATAAATAAGTAACATAAAATAAAAACAAAATAATTACAAACAACAAAGATATCACAACAAAAATTCAGTCTTTTAAAAGCATATTAGTTTAATACCTTTTTTTAAAATAATTTATTTTTAAAATGTTAATTTTTTTAAATAAATAAATAAAATAAAGAAATTTTAAAAAAATTACCATTATCACTTTTGTTAGTGTTGTTTTATTTTTGTCTATATAAATCATTTTATTTAAATAAAAAAACTTTAATTCTCTAAACTAAAGTTTTAAAAAAATATAGTAGTTTTAGTTAGAGTTATATAAATTTTCTTATATTTTTATTATATAGAGTAGCATATATCTTGTTTAATTTTTAATTTTATTGTATATACGCAAATTTGTTTAAAATGATTTATATATTTAAATAAATTATTTCTTTCTTTTCTTTTTTCATCTTCTTTTTCAAATAGTGAAAGGTATTGATATAATTGCAAAACCAACTCAAATAAGTAGATGTCAATATCATTTTAAACCTTTAAATCCTTTTGATTTATTTAAAACAGGGATTTTTTCATTTTTTTTGATATTTTCTTGTTTTAAAAATACAAACTTATTTATTTGTATGTTTTTTTTATTTATTGTTTTTATTAGTTTTGTTTGTTTATTGTTTTGATTTTTATATTCTAAAATATCAATAGTCACTATTGAACCAAATAATATAAAAAATAACAAAAATATTTTAATTACTCTTTTTTTCATTTTTACATCATAGGAGACATTAAATAATTCAATCCCTCTTCTTTCGTTTTTAACAAAACACTAGATTGATTAGTTGTTAAATAAATTGAAATATCCTCACTTTCTGCGAATCTTAAACCCTCTCTAATTATTTTAGGTGAAATTGAAATTTCGATTTTTTCACCTTTAAAAGCAAAATCTTTTAATTCTATTTTTGCTGTACCTATTTCTTGTTCTCTTGATTCAATAACTAATAATTCGTTAGAAATTTTTATTCCAACCCTGTTGGATCCATCAGCTTTGTTCGAATTTAAAACTGTTGCTCTTTCAATAGCGTTATCTAAATTATTTTTTTTAATATTTAATATTTTATCATATGCTTCTGTATTAAAGAATTTATCAAAAACAGGAAAAGTACCTTCAATTAAGGAAAATTGGTTAATCATATTTCCAGCAACAACAATTCCTTTGTTGTTTGTAAATGAAAATTTATATGTTTTAGATTCAGGCAAAACTTTTACCAATTCTTTAACTACTCTTAATGGAATAATTTTATTTAAATATTTATCTGAAGTTATTTTTTCTTTATTTGAAGCAATTCTTATTCCATCGCAAACGGTTGTAATCATATTATTATCTTTAATTAATAAATTTAAACCTTGATAAATAAATTTGCTATGATATTCTGAGCCTGCAAAAATAACTTTGGCAACTGAGTTGTTAAATTTTTTTGCAGAAATTTCAACTTTTTCCTCCATATCATTATTAAAAATAGCTTTTTCGTATTTTTCATCACTTAATAAATTAAGTTTATAATTTGAGTCTTCAGATTCTAATAATAAAATATTTAAATCCGCTTTAGAAAACTTAACTAATTCACCACTCATTTTTTGAACAATCTCATTAAGTGTAGAAGCTTTCACTAAAATTCGTCCTGTTTCCATTATTTTAATATCAGTAAGACTAGTTTCTTCTATTTTAGTATCCATATAATCATTTCTACCTTCGAAAGTGATTGAATTATCTCAAACAGTGATTAGCACACCAGTAAATTCAATCCTACTTGAAACAGATTGGACTGAATAAGTTAGTCTTCTAAGGTAATCTTTTATTAATTCTAGTTTTATCTTAAATTCCATAAGTTCCTCTTTAAATTATTAAAATTATACTTTAAGTTTTATTAATTTTTATAAATTAAGATATCATTAATTTAATGGAAAATAATAAAAAAACAATTTTAAGCAGACTTGATAAAAAGATATTTAAAGATTTTTCTTTATTTGAGGTTGTTTTATTCACAATAGCTGTTATAGTTGGGTGTACTGTTTTTGTTGTTATGATATTTATTACAAAAGAGAATAAAGGAACTGACAAAACTAAATTATATTTATCATATGCATTAACTTTGGTCGATATTCCTCTAGGTGTTGTTGCAGCTACTAGACTTTCTAAAAAAGATAAATATGCGCCACTTCTTTTAGCTATTGATGCTCTTTTGTATGGAAGTTCTAATTTTTTAGTTGGTAATTATGCGTTAGGTGTTGTAAATGCTGTTTTAACACCTTTGTTATGATTTTTGGCTCTTTTTTATTTTTGAAACAATAATCAAGAAAATAATAAAAAAACAATTAAAACTAATAAATTAAATTTAAAAATAGGCATACCTTTATCTATTATTTTATTTCTTTTGGCTATAGCTTCTGCTTTTGTTATTTCTGAAATAACAAATACAAAAAAAATAAGTGATTTTAGTGTTTGATTTGATTCATTTTCAGCAACGCTAATGTTAGGTGCTGTTATTTTAGGGGTATTTAGATTTAGAGAAACATGATATCTTTATATAACTGCGAATATGTTAAAAATTATTTTTTTCATAATAACAATTGGTATGGGTGAAAAAGGTAATATTATGTTGTTGATTATGTCAAGTGTATATTTTACTAACACAATATTTGGTTTATTGATTTGAAGAAATTCCAAAAAAATTTTAATTATGGGAAAATAACTTACAATATTCATCTTAAAAAAGCGTTATTTTGGTATAATAATAGTATATTAATAATTTTTAAAAAGGAATATAACGATGGTTGGGCAAATAAACATTTCAAAATTATTTATCGATATTGCAAAAGGTGTCGCATTAAATTTAAAAACTCTCTTAAATAATTGAAAAATAACAATTATTGTTTTTCTTATTATTTTAACAGGTCCTTTGCTTGCTATTACCTATATTCCATATATTTTTGCAGGCGGATGAATAATTATGTCTGCTGTTGCAGTTCCTTTATTAATTCTTTTAGGGTTTGTGACATATAATTTTAGAAACTCTACAATTTATTTAATTTATAAATCTTTTGGGGGACATAGAATTACTTTTTATATATCCCAAATTATTGTTTTTGTTTTATTAGGTAATTTTTTTATGTTGTTTAGTTCGCTTGTTATAGTTATTTTTGGTAAATCAGGTATATTAATTGCTGACTGAGCTTATAAAACATCATCAGCTCGTTTGAATAGTTCACAAATTATATATACTTGACAAACATTTTTAATTCAAACATATCTTTGCAATATAGAAATAATAGTAAGTTTTGGTGTTTATTATTTATTACATAGTTTTATTAAAAATGTTAAAAGTTATTATCTTATTGTGGTTTCAATTTTAGTTTTATCAATTATATTTGGTGGATCTTTAGATGACTTTTTTTGATTAACAAACGAAACAGATAATAAGTCAATACCATTGGATCCTCAACTATTTCCTTCAAGTGTGTTTTGGTTCGCTCTTCCTTCTATGCCTTTTTATGGAGTTGGTCAAATGTTTACAACAGGAGTAACTAATATTTGAAATAATGAAAATCATACAATAAACAATATTTCAATTGTTCAAAGTGTATTTTTTAACATAAACTTCACAAAAGAACAATTACCATGAACATTAACTTTCTTACAACCATATGCATGAATTATATTTTCGTTTATTTTTGGAACAATTACTTCTCATTTAACTTCTAAAAAAACAAATAGTTAAATTTAAATAAAAAAGGAATTACTTTAATAATGTAATTCCTTTTTTTAACATTTCTTTTCTATAGTCATCTGGCCAATAGGTTGCTTGTACCTCGCCAATATGTGCCTTTTCAAGAATAAACATATTAATTCTACTTAATCCAAGTCCTCCACCAATAGAAAGAGGTATATTACCTTCCATAATACTATTATGGAAGTCGGTGTATTTTAATGCACTAACCATATTCATTTGTTCTTCAAGAGCGCTTGCATCAACCCTTATACCCATAGAAGACAATTCAACTGCATCATGATTGATTTGGTCTCAAACAATTAAATCACCATTCAATTTTCAATCATCATAATCTGGCGCTCTCAAACCATGAGGCTTATTATCTGAAAGTTTATGTCCAATACCATAAATAAATATAGTACCTTTTAATTTAGCAAATTTATTTTCTCTTTCTTCAGGTTCTAGATCAGGATAAAGTTTCTTTAGTTGTTCAGATGATATAAAAGAAACTTTTTCAGCTATATTCTTCTCTAATGAAGGATATAGTTTTTTAATATCTGCTTTAGTTCTTAATATAGTTTTATATATTTTGTCAACTTCAGAAAACAAAAAATCAAGATTTCTATCTTTTTCTAAAATAACTTTTTCTCAATCATATTGTTCAACATGTAATGAATGATATTTAGATAAAAAATTTTCATTAGGTCTAATAGCATTCATTTCAACGAATATACCTTCATAATTAGGTATATTAAATTCCCATAATGCAAACCTTTTCCATTTTGCTAAAGAATGTACAATCTCTAAATTATTATCTCTATATTTAAAAGAAACAGGATTTTCTGTTCCTGAAAGTGTATCGTTAAATCCTGTTTTAGGATCAACAAACAAAGGACCATCAACTTCTGTTAAATTCATAAATGTTGAAAAATATTTTTTAAATATTCTTTCTACATTTTTTACGGCTTTTTGTGTTTCAAATTTATTTATTTTTTCTTTATACATAAATAAAATTATAACTATGTTACTGATTAGAAATTATTTTTTTTCTTAAATCATAAATAACTTTATTAAGTATAAGATTTTGATTACTTTCTTTTTCAATTTTTTTAATAGAAGACATGATTGTTGAATGATCTCTTCCAAAATATCTTCCTATATCCATCAAAGACATATTTAATAAGTTTCTTGCAAAATAAATAGAAATATGTCTTGGTAATACAATTTCTGATTTTCTTGATTTACCTAATATGTCGGCAGACTTAATTTGGTAATTTTTTCCAACCACATTAACTATTCTAGAAATAGTTAATCCCCTATTTGTAGGCATTCCTTCAAATATATCTAACATATCTTCGTGTGTATAAATATCTTGGATGCTATCTGTTGTTATTGACCAAAAAATAATTTTGTTTAATGCACCTTCTAATTCTCTAACATTAGAAGCAAAATTTACAACAATAAATTCCTCAGCTTCAGGTGTTAATTTGAGTTCGTCTTGCCCTCTTTTTAAGATTTTTTGTTTAAGAATTAATTTAGCAGTATCTAAATCAGGAGGTGTTACAGAAGTTAATACTCCTCCTTTAAATCTAGTTATATATCTTTCTTCAAAATCTTTCATTTCTTCAGGGTATTGATCTGAAGTTATTACAATTTGTTTTTTTTCACTAATAAAATTAGAAAATATTCCAAAAAAAACTTCTTTTGCTTTTGGCAAAGATTGAATCATTTGAATATCGTCAACTAACAATATGTCATAATTTAAAAATTCGTCTGTGATTTTTTTAATATTTTCAGTGTTTACTCCACCATCATAAACTAAATTTTTAAAATCTTTAGATTCTAAGTATCTAATATTATAATTTGGGAAGCCATCTAATATTTTGTTACCTATAGCATGTAATAAGTGCGTTTTTCCTAAACCAGAACCACCATAAATAAATAATGGTGTTCATTCTCCAGGTTTTAAACTAACTGATAATGCTGCGGTTTTTACCAATCTGTTTTCTCCGTTTGAAGCTACTAAAAAATTATCTAAAGTAAAATCTGTTTTAACTGTATCGCTCTTATTAGTTACTGATCTTATTTCTGCTGTTGTTTCCTCTTTTTTTCTACTTTTTCATTCATCAACAGTAAAAAAAGCTATTTCAAAATTAGAATTAAAAACTTTATGAATTATAGGGAGTAATTCTTTAGTAAACTCTATTTTTAAAATTTCTTTTGCAAATTCTTGAGGAACAGATACTACTAGGGTATTAGTGGTTTCATTTAATTCTTCTATTTTTGTTCCTTCTAAAAGAGCTAAAACGTTTGTTCTTTTGTCACTATCATCTTTAAATATGTCTTCTTGAACCATATTTCATAAATGATTCAAATCTTTTCTTTTAATGCTTGTCATACTAAATAATTATATTATGAAACAATATTTTTTTAAAAAAATGTGGATAAGTTTTCCCTTTCTCTAAAACCCTTATAAACATTGACTTTTTTGAGATATTTTTAATTTTTTTGCTTTTATTAAATATAAAAAAAACAAGTTTTCCACAAGAAATTTCTATAAAAAACTTATTAAATAAAGTATATTTGAAAATATTGTGGAAAACTTTTTTGTTTTCCACAATTTAATTATTTTATTAAAAAATACATAAATATATAAAGTTATATAATTAATTTAAATGAATATATTAATTTTACGAAGAGATCTTAGACTTCAAGACAACACTGCTTTAAATAAATTTATAGAGAATGGAGAAAAAGAAATTAGTATAATTTTTATTTTTCCAAAAAATATTAAAAAAAATTATTTCTCTGAAAAATCTTTTGAATTTTTAAAAGAAAGGTTAAAAATTCTTTCAAAACAAGTTAATATCAATTTTTTTGAATCTGATGATGAAATTCAAATATTTGAAGAAATAAATAAAAATCAAATTATAAAAAATATTTATCTTAATGCAGATATAACTGAAGATGAATTTAAAAAAGATTTAAAAATTAAAATTTGAGCTAAAAAAAATAATATTAATTTTGAAACATTTAATGATTATCTTCTATTTAATCCAAAAATAACTTTAAACAAAACTAACAATGAGTTTAGAACTTTTTCTCCTTTTTATAAGAAAGTAATTCCTTGATTAAAAAATGTAAAATCTAATAAATTATTTTTAAAAAATATAAATTTTTTAAAAATCAAAAATCGATTTACAATTCAAATTAAAAGTGGAAATAATTATAATATGCCAATAAAAAGGGAAGAAGTATTTAATTCAATTGAAAGAATAATTAAAAATGATTATAAAGAAAAAAGAGATTTTTTTTCATATGAAACTTCACATATTTCTGCAGCATTAAGATATGGTGTAATATCTTGTCGTGAAACTATAGAATTTTCATTAAAATTTAAAGAGGTTGCAATGCCTTTTGTTAGACAGTTGTTATGAAAAGAATTTTTTTATCATTTTTATTTCCATAACATTGAATCATATAAAATTAGAGGTAAAAAACCCACAAATATTTTATCTAAATATAATGACTGAGTTTTTGATAATAATAAAAAATGAGTTGAGTGATGGAAAAACGGAACAACAGGAATTGATATTATTGATGCGGCAATGAACGAATTAAATACTACAGGATATATGCATAACAGAGCAAGAATGATTGTAGCTACATTTTTTTGTAAAAATATGAATTTAGATTGAAGAATTGGTGAAAAGTATTTTGCAGAAAAACTTATTGATTATGATCCTATTGTAAACAATCAATCGTGACAATGGTGCTCAGTAATGGGGTTAGATTATAGAGGTCAATACAGAATATTCTCTCCTAAAATACAAACAGAAAAATATGATAAAGATAAAAAATATATAAATAAATATTTAATCAAACATGATATTAAAAATGTTGTTGGCGAAAAAGAAAGTAGACAATATTTTTTAGATCTAATTAAAAAATATAACGATAGATGGAAATAATATTGGTTTAGACAACGTAACGAATAATAAAAATATAATAATTATGAATGATACAATTATATTTGTATGGTGGAAAGTTTATTTATTGCACTCGGGATATCAGTTGCGTTAAACCTGTTTTTCTTTATCTTTGCTTTTTGATTAAAAAGTGATGTATTTACAGATATAACTTATGCATCAACATTTTTATTAACAACATTAATAGTGATGATTATTAATAAAAGTTATAATCCTATAAGTTATATTTTATTGATATTAATCGCGTTATGATCTTTTAGATTAGGATCATATTTAATGATAAGAATTTGAAAAACAAAAATTGATCATCGTTTTGATAACATGAGAAATAGTTTTTTAAAATTTGGTGCATTTTGATTTTTACAATCTATAACTGTTTGATTGGTAAATATTGCTACATACATCGCGATGGGTTTAAATTACAATGGCTTTAATTATTTTTCTATAATTTTCATTGTTTTAGCATTATTCTTTTTAAGTTTAGAAACAATTGCAGATATACAAAAATGAAATTGAATGCAAAGTAATCCTGGTGAATTTATTAAAACTGGGTTATGAAAAATATCACGTCATCCTAATTATTTTAGTGAATATAGTTTTTGATGAATGTTGTTTGGTTTTATTTTGTTAAGTGATTATAACAATTTAAAATTAATTGGAATAATTGGTCCAATATATATAACAATTTCGTTATATTTTGTTTCAGGACTTCCATTTATTGAAAGAGAAGCTTTTAAATTATTTGGTAATAATCAAGAATATATAAAATATTTAAATAAAACTCCAACAATTATTCCTTATATAGGTAAGAAAGGGTATAAAGAAAAATGAACATCATAGTTGATTCTTCTTTAACAACTAAAAAAAATTGATTTAAATTAATACCGTTAAATTTTATTTTAGATGGTGAAAATATATTAGATTTTAATTCAATCAAAAATAGTAAAAAAATTAATAGCGCACTTAAAATAAGTACAAGTTTTCTTTCTCCAGAAAATATAAAAGAATATTTATCTGAAACAGAACAAAATATAATTTTTACTATTCCTAAATCCTTAAGTGGACAATGTGATATTTATAAAAATGCTCATTTTAAAAATACATTAATTATGGAAGGTTATTGTTTTTTGCTTTTTGAAGATAAGGTCAAAAAAATTTTAGAATCTAATATATCTTTAGAAGAAATGGAACACAAAATTGAAATTTTAAATAAAAATACAATATATGAAGGCCTTATTATTTCTCCGGCAGATTTACCTAAAAAAGGAAGGATCTCTAGTTTTGCTTTAAATATTTTAGGAGCTTTTTATATTAAAGTTTGAATACATTTTTCTAATGGGCAATGAAATAATAAAACTAACTTCATAAACATAGGTAAGGTGTTAAAAAAAATAATAAAGGATAAAAAAGAAGTTGCTGTTTTTACTTTTGATAAAGAAACTTTTATTGAATGTAAAAATTTAATTAATTTAATTGATAAAAATATTAAAGTTAATTATAAAAGAATGTCTAACGCAATGATTGCGCATGTGGGTAGCGGCTTCATCGCTATAGCTTAAAAGGCTGGTATAATAAAAATAATATTTAAAAGATTAAATACGTTTTTTATTTTTTTTAAATTATTTTTATTTAATATATAATTATTAGGAGATAATTAACAAATATTATTAAGCAATAATAAAATTTTATATAGGAGAATTATGAAAAGAACATTTCAACCAAACAAACGTAAAAGAGCAAAAACACATGGTTTTAGATCTAGAATGGCTACTAAAGATGGTAGAGCTATTATAAGTAAAAGAAGATCTAAAGGAAGAAAAGCTTTAACAGTTTCTGATACAAAAACTGTTAAATAAATTAAGATTATTTTATTATAAATGAAAAAAAAATACTCTCTTAAAAAACAGCATTATTTCAATAAAGTTATTAATAAAGGGCAAAAAATAAAATCACAATTTTTTTTAATATCTTTTTTAAAATCAAAGGAATTTAAAATAGGAATATCTGTTCCTAAAAAATTAGGAAATGCAGTTTTTAGAAATTACAATAAAAGAGTTATTAAAAATATAATTCCTAATTTAGATATTTATGATAAAAAAGTACATATTGTATTAATTGTTAAAAAAAACTTTATAGTTTTAAACATCGAAGAAAAGAAAAACATATTATTAAAAGAACTTGGCAAAATTAATGAAAAATAACTTTAAAAAACAAACAGAAAAAAAACAACATTCATTCTATAAGGAAGCTAATAATTCTATTTTAGGGAGTCAAAAATTTACTCCTCAAAAAATAAGAAAACAAACTTTTAAATTAGTTAAATGAGCTACTTTTTTGTTTTTAATTATTGTTACTATTTGAGGTTGTGTAAATGAAATAATTTTAAAAACATCACATGATTTAGGTCAAGGGATGGAATTTTATGAAAAAGGTGATTTTATATATCCAAATATGTATGCTACTCAAGATATTGTTGGGTACACATCAGGAAAACATGCTGTTAGTAATGGTGTAGATAATAAATTAGATGAAGGTTTTAAAAAAGATGAAGATTTAAGTAAACAAACAAATTCATTTCATTTTACCACTTTAAACCCATATTTTAATATACAAGAGAATGATTTAAAAGATTTACATTTAAATGATGCTGATTCTCAAAAAATTAGAGATATTAAAGAAAAGTTAGTTATACCAACAGATGAATATTACTCAGTTTCTAATAAAAAACTAACTAGTGGTCTCTTTTTTACACATAATTTTAATGAAATGACAGCACAATTTTCTGGTATTTTTTCTTATTTATCTAGTGATATTAAAAGCGACGATAGTCTTAAACAAGGTCCTTGAGCACCATCATCAATAAATTTGCCTAAAAATTTTAAGGATGAAGCAGATAAAGAAATAAAAGCTGCAAAAATTGCTGACAATTTGAATTACACAGTTTCTACATGAACAGATTTTCTTTATTTTTTATTGGATAAGGAAAATGGAACATTAGATGGAAATGTTGATGCGTCTAAAATTGTTCCTGCAGGTGATATAAAAACTATTAATGGTGACACATGAAAATACTTCTTTAATTTAAAAAAAGATGTAAAACAAACTTCATTTAAAAGAAGTGATGTTATAAGCACAAACGGAACTTTTATTCCAACAACACAAATAACAAAAATTGATGATGCTTTTGATTTTTCAAATTGAAAACCTATTTTTCAAATTAAAACTTCTACAAATAGCGAAGGAACTACATCATCTAAAAAAAATGGCGCAGGACAAGCACAGATGGCAATAAATAACGATGCCTTTTTAAATGGTGGTTTAATATCAAATGAGGATAAAAAATTTTTAAAAACAAAAACTATTGGAGATAATTCAACTACTTTAGAAGATAAATATAAAAAATCATCAGAAGGATTTGTTCCTGTTACAGATGCGCAAATTAATATTTTAAATAAAAAAGCGGACTATTCTTCCATTAAAAATGGATTAGATAATGTTTATGCTGGTGCACAAATGGCTATTATTCCAATTCGAAAAGGTTTTCCTATTCATCCATCTAAAACAGCGATTAATTTAATTCAAGGTCTTGATGGTCAAGGTGGGTTCAGAGATAAAGGGTTCCAAAATAAATCATTAACTAATAATTCTGATCAAGGATATGATCCTAGTGTACAAAATTTTGGTTGAGTGTTAATTGATAATAATGGTGATATAAGAAGTGTTCATGATAAAAATAGTTTACATCCTGATTTAAATAAAGTTACAGAAGAACAAGCTTTGTATGGTGACCAAAGAAGATTGGGTTGAGGTGAGTTAGGTTATAATGATGAAAATAAAATAACAACAACAACTTCTGTTTTTGATGAGCAAGTTAAAAATTTAATGAATAAAACTTCAGATAATTATTTAACAGAAAATAAAGAGTTAAATATTGGTAATGAATCTGTTAAATATGATTATGCAACTCCTTTCGCTGGTCTTATTGCATCTAATCAAGCAAGATTAACTACAGACGAATATAAGGGTGTTTTACCTTCTTATAATAAAAATGACAATAAAGTTTGAGAATCATCTTTATTATCTGATTCAGCATTATCAGCTGGTCAAGACTCTTGGGCGAAAGGAAGAATTGCCTTTATTGGATGAGCTGATTGAGGAAAAGCGTGAGATGCTAGATATGGTCCTTTATATGGTGGTTTTGTATTCCCTATTGCACAAATGGCTATGTCTATTGGGGATGCGTTTGGTTATAAAAATCATCCTTGAGGGACATTAGGTTCAATTTTATTAATTGTTTTCTTAGTTAGGGCTTTAGGTACATTACTTTCTGCTAAAGGTACAAAAAATCAATTAAAAATGCAAGAAGTACAAACTGATGTTGCTAAAATAAAAGCTAGATATGCAAGATATGATCTTAAAAAAGATAAAAAAATGAAGCAAAAACAACAAGCTGAAATTATGGCTTTATATAAAAAGAATGAAGTTAATCCTGCAGGTTCATTAGGAACAATATTTTTAACAATGCCTATATTTATTTCCCTTTGAATTATTATTGCTGCATTGCCAGCTTATAAAATAACAGCGATGGGTGCGTTCTCTTTTGCAGTGTCTTCATGATATGGAATGTTCCATTTAGGTTCAATGTTTATACTTTATGTTATTGTTGGGCTTTCAGTGGCTTTAGTACAAGCGGTTTCTTCTAAACTTCCTACATGACTTGCAAATAAGCGAAAAGGTGTAAAAAGAGTTGATGAGGCTACTAAAAAAGCTATGAAAAAACAAAACAGAACACAAAACATTATGGTTATTGTCTTTATTGTGATGGGTATGACAGTTCCTGCATTATTTGCTTTTTATTGAATAGCTTCTGGATTATTTACAATATTTATTGAATTTGGTCGTCATTGATATAGAACAAAAAAAGCAAAAAAAATAAAAGAAGGCAAACAAAAAGTAAAAAAAATAAAATTATTGAAATATTAAAAAAGTTGTAAATTATATTTACAACTTTTTATATATAGTTATCATTAGCCATAAAAAAAATATATAGATTAGTGATATAAATAAATTGAGATTTAGAAAAGAGATAGTTATGAAAACAAAAAGTATAAAAAAATGAACAATATTAATTTTTTTATTTTTTACTTTGTGATGAATAGGGTTAATAACCATGACAACACTATATATGTCAGGAATACACATTCCCAAACAATTATTGTTTCAATGGTCTATGATAATAGTTTATATGATAGGTTTTTGAGCTCAATATTTTATTAAAATAGGTAAAATTATTAAAGGAAAGGTAAAGGAATAAAATGAAAAAAGAAGAATTAAGTGAATTATGAGAGATTAATGAAGAGTATGCAAAAGTTATTGATAACCAAATAAGAGAGGAATATAAACAAAGTAAAAGAGTTAATTTTGCCGATGGTGTTTCGCTTATTTTGTATTATATAGGTTTTGGTATTCTTATAACTTTATTCCAAAATATGGCTGTTAATGCTCTTTCGGGTAAAAGAAAATATGGAAATAATTGATGAATTTCATTGTTAGGATTTAATATTTTTTTCTTTTTATACTTTGGTGAACAAAAAAGATTTGATAAGTATTATGATAAAAAAATTAATGAAATGCCTGTGCCAAAATTTTTTAACGAATATAAAAAAGGAAGCGCAAGAGTTGCTAAAATAACAGATAAAGAAATTGATAATATTAAGAAAAATTGTCTTTTTACAAATAATTATTTTCCTGATACACCATTTACATCATTAGGGATGATTTATGCTTCTTCTGTTAAAGCAAGAAATGCATTTTCAAATATTTATGCTAGTGTTAAAACAGTTAGAGGCGGACAAATTGCTACTTATGCTAAATTAATGAACGAAACTAGAGCAGAAGCAATAAAAGCAATGATTTTATCCGCTGTAAGACAATATGAAGATTTTGATGCAATTATTAATATTAGAATCACAACATCAGATATAGCAGCAGCAGCAAGTGAAGTAATGGTTTATGGTACTGCTATTAAGTGGAATAAAAAAATAACAAAAAAATAAATATATTTTGTGTTGTATATAAAATATGTTATAGCTGAGTATTAAAAATTTTTAAGAATTATAATAATATTGTTCTTTATCTAATATATGATAAAGAACAACAAAGTTTTTTTGATAAATAAACATTTATGCTTTCATTATAATATGTAAATTATTACATTATTAACGAAGGCATTATACAAAGCCTTTAATTTATATGCTTTTTTGGTTGTGAAACCTCACAGTTTATTGATTTCCTTTTGCTTAATACATAAATGTAAAATTGGCAATAATTTAAAGGTGGGAGCAACATGAAGCCGAATAAAAAAAATAATTGCAATTGTGATTGTGGTTGCGAACACTGTGGCCGCAATAAATAATTTTCTATATAATTAAATTAACGTTTGCAAACTTAGCCAGGTGTCAATGACACTTGGTTTTTTATTTATATTTAAATATTTTATATTTAAATATTTTTTTATAATATATGTATGTTAGAAACACTTTTAAAACAATTTAATTTATCTAAAGAGCAAATTAATAAATTAAATCAATTAAGAATAGAAGTTATAAAGTATAATAAAATGATTAATTTAACATCAATAATTAATGAAGATGAATTTAATATAAAACATATATTAGATTCTTTATCGATAGTCAATTATTTTCAATTAGAAAATAAAAAAATTTTAGATGTTGGGAGCGGAGGCGGGTTTCCTGGTTTAGTCCTTGCGATCGCTCTTCCTAAAACAAAAATTACCATGTTAGATTCAAGTAATAAAAAAATTAATTTTATTAATCAAATTAAGCAAAAATTAAATATTGAAAATTGTTTGACAATTTCTAAAAGAGTTGAAGAAATTGACATAAATGAAAAATATGATATTGTTGTTGCTAGAGCAGTTGCAAGTTTGAATATTTTATTAGAAATTACATCCTTTGCTGTAAAAATTAATGGAAAATTAATTTTTTATAAAGGTTCTAATTTATCAGATGAAATGCCTAAAAATTGAAATTTCACTTTAAATGAATTGGGGTTAAAATTAGATAAGATAGAAAAATTTTACTTGACTAAAAATATTCAAAGATCTTTTATTTCTTTTGATAAAATTAAAAAAACAAAGAGTAAATATCCTAGGTTATATTCAACTATTAAAAATAACCCGTTATACTAATATATAATAAAAATGATGGAAATAATTACAATAACAAATCAAAAAGGTGGCGTTGGTAAAACAACTACCGCTATTAATTTGGCTGCTGGTCTTGGTCTTGAAGGGCGAAAAGTTTTATTGATAGATTTAGATGCACAGGCAAATTCAACGTCTGGACTCGGAATTGAAAAACATGATATACAATATGATATATTTGACTTAATTATTAATAAAATACCTATTGATAAAGTTATTAAAAAAACTAAGACTAAAAATGTTGATATAATTCCTTCTACTATTCAATTAGCAGGAGCAGATGTTCATCTTTCGATCAAAAGAGAAGAAGACATAAAAATTTTTGAAAAGCCTTTCAGGGGTATTGAACAAATGTATGATTATTTAATTATGGATTGTCCTCCCTCTTTAGGGTTGATAAATAAAAACGCTCTTTCTGTAGCTAAAAAAATTATCATACCTATACAAGCAGAGTATTATGCTTTAGAAGGTTTAGCACAATTATTATCTACAATATCTTTAGTGAAAAAAATGTTTAATAATAAATTAACTATTGGTGGAATATTATTAACAATGTATGATGCAAGAACTAATTTGGCTAACGAAGTAAAAGATGAGGTTCAAAAATTTTTTAAAGGAAAATTATTTAAAACAATGATCCCAAGAAATATTAAATTAGCTGAAGCTCCTTCAAGTGGTCAGTCAATTTTTGAATATGCAAAATCATCTAAAGGTGCTGAAGCCTATAAAAATTTAACTAAATCTGTATTAAAATGAGAGAAAGAAAATGGCAAATAAAAATACTAAAAAAACAATAAATAAAAAAATAACTTCTAAACCTTTGGTTAAAAAAACAAAAACTTTAAATAAAGGTTTAGAAGAAATTTTTGGTGGTGATGTTCAACAAGTTATAGATAATATTACTGAAAAAAGAACGAACGGTGATCTTTTTGATATACCCATTACTAATTTAGTTCCTAATCCATTTCAGCCTAGAAAAAATTTTGATAATAAAGAATTAAATGGTTTAGCAGATTCAATCAAAAATAATGGATTATTCACACCTATTTTAGTTAAAGAAAATGAAGCAGGTGAATACTACATAGTTGCAGGAGAAAGAAGATCAAAAGCTGCAAAACTTGCTGGTTTAAAAACCATTAAAGGTATTATAGCTAAATTATCAGATTCTGAAATGCAAAGAATAGCTTTAATTGAAAATGTACAAAGAGAAGATTTAAACCCTATTGAAGTTGCATCTTCATTAAGTCATATGGTAAAAAATCAAAACCTTAAACATGAAGAAGTAGCTCAAATAATTGGAAAATCAAGAAGTTATGTTGGAAATATGTTAGGTTTGTTAAAACTTGATAAAAAAATAATTGATGGTGTTTTAAAAGGAAAAATTTCTTATGGTCATGCAAGACCATTGATTTCTTTAGAAACTATTGATGCTAAAAATATTTATAATCAAATTATCGAACAAAATCTTTCAGTAAGAGAAGTAGAAGGCTATGCCAAGGCTGCTAAATTAAGACAAGCTAGAAGAAATAAAAGTCATAATACAATAAAAAGAAATAAAGAATTAGAATATGCCGAACAATTATTACGCAATAAATTAAAAACAAAAATTATTTTAGATCATAAGCAAATTATTATCAAATATAAAGATAAAGATCATTTAAACAGGATATTAGAAAGAATTGGAGCTATCGAAAAGTAATTTTATACATAAATGGTTAGTTCTATTGAATAGTGTTAAAATTTATATATGTCGATAAAAATAGGAATAGTAGGAATGCCTAATGTAGGCAAGTCAACATTATTTAATGCAATAACAAATTCAGAAGTGGAAGCTGCTAATTATCCTTTTGCAACAATTAACCCTAATGTAGGAGTTGTTGAAATTATGGATGAAAGGGTTCAATTTTTGGATTCTATTTACAATTCTAAAAAACTTATTTATAATCAAATTCAATTTGTAGATATTGCTGGTTTAGTTTCTGGAGCTTCTAAAGGTGAAGGGTTAGGAAATAAATTTTTAAGCAATATTCGTGAAGTGAATGCAATTGTGCATGTTGTTAGATTGTTTGTAAATGATGAAATTGTACATGTTAATGGTGTTGTCGATCCTATTAATGATATTAATACTATCGATTTAGAACTTATATTATCAGATATTGAGCAAATAGATAGGTGAATACAAAAAAACGGAAGAAAAGCTTTAAATAGTAAAGAAGATAAAAATTTATTAATACTTATGGAAGATTTAAAAAATAAACTTTCTAATGAACATAAATTAAATGAATTTTCTTTCTCAGAAAAAGAATTAAAATTTTTAGAGCAATTTCAATTTCTTACAATGAAGCCAACTATTTATTTGGCTAATGTCGGTGAAGACGAAATTTCAAATTATGAAAAAAACCCTCATTATATAAAATTTAAAGAAAAAATTGAACAAAGAAATGAACAATTTTTAATTATTTCAGCTCAGATTGAATATGAAATTTCAAAATTAGATGATGAGGAACAACAATTATTTTTGCAAGAATTAAACTTAAAACAAAAAGGCCTTGATTCTGTTTCAAAAATGGCATTTCAATCTTTAGGGCTTGGAACTTATTTTACTGCAGGACCGGAAGAAATACATGCTTGAGAATTTAAAAAAGGAATTTCAGCTCCAGAAGCTGCTGGAATAATTCATACTGATTTTGAAAAAGGTTTTATAAAAGCTGAAATTTTTAGTTTTAAAGATTTTCAAAAATATCCTTCAGAACACAAATTAAAAGAAAAAGGTTTATTAAGATTAGAGGGCAAAGATTACATAATCCAAGATGGCGATATTTGTCATTTTAGATTTAACTTATAGGAGAGTGATAATGAAAAGATTAAGATACGCACCATCACCAACTGGTAAATTACACATAGGAGGAGCAAGAACTGCATTATTTAATTATTTATTTGCTAATCACTATGGTGGTAAATTTATTTTAAGAATAGAAGATACAGATATCGATAGAAATATTGAAGATGGAGAAAAAAATCAGATTGATAATTTAGAATGATTAGGAATTAATATAAATGAAGATCCAATAAAAGGTGGTGATTATGGGCCTTATAGACAAACTGAAAGATTAGATATTTATAATAAATATATTGATGAACTTTTAGAAAAAGGTGTTGCTTACAAATGTTGATGTACACCAGAAGAATTGGAATTAGAAAGAAATAAACAAAAGGATGCTGGAATAATTTCACCTAAATATTCTGGTAAATGTGCAAATAATGCAACACCTATTGAAGGAATGATTCCATCAATAAGAATAAGAATTCCTAAAGATGAGATTTTTACATGAGATGATGGTGTTAGAGGTAAAATTAGTGTTCCAGGCAAAGATGTTGGTGATTGAGTTATAAGAAAATCTAATGGAATACCAACATATAATTTTGCAGTTGTCATTGATGATCATTTAATGAAAATAACTGATGTATTAAGAGGAGAGGAACATATTTCTAACACTCCTAAACAAATTCATTTATTTGATGTTTTTGGTTGAGAAAAACCTAAATTTTATCATTTATCAGTAATTATTGGTAAAGATAAAAAGAAACTATCTAAACGTGATGAATCAACATTACAATTTATTCATTTATACAAAGAAAGAGGATATCTTCCTGAAGCTATTTTTAATTTTTTAGCTTTACTTGGTTGAACACCAGGTATTGAAGAAGAAATATTTAATAAAGAAGAATTGATTAAGTTATTTGATGAAAAAAGACTTTCAAAAGCTCCATCATTTTTTGATTTAAACAAATTAAAATGGATTAATAATGAATATATCAAAAAATTAAATGAAGAAGAACTTTGAAATTTATTAATTCCTTTTGCTTCCGATGTTCCACTTGAAAAAGCGCAAAAAAAATTAATCTTTAGAACTTTTCAACCACAATTAAAAGAAGGAATTGAAATAGTTGAATTATTAAAATTATTTACAGATGATTATCATATTAGTTTAGAACATAAAAAATTTGCGTTAGACAATAAAAAAGTTATTGAATTATTTTTAGAAAAAATAAATGATTTAAAACAATGAAAACAAGAATATATTAAAGAAAAACTTATTGAAGTAGGTTATGATTTAAATATTAAAGGAAAACTTTTGATGATGCCAATTAGACTAGCGACAACCGGTAAACAACATGGACCTGATGTTTCTTCTGTTCTAACAATTTTTGGTAAAGAAGAAACTGTCAAGAGATTGGAGGCCTTTTTAAATGATTAAAAAATATATCGCTGATTCTGTTATTGATGGAATAAATATATATGACGAATTGATTCTCGCCTTATATGAGACAAAAGAATTTAAAAGATTAACAAGAATAAACCACTTAGGTATTGTTTCTTTTCTTTACCCAATGGCAAAACATTGTAGATTTGAACATTCACTTGGAGTTTATGAATTAGCAAGAAGAATGCTAACTTCATTAGATCCTGAAGAAAAAGTTAATAAAACAACAAGACAAGCAGTTATGGCTGCTGCTTTACTTCATGATGTTGGACATGGTCCTTTTTCTCATGTTTTTGAAACTGTCTCTAAAAAAAATCATGAAGTTTATTCATTAAAAATAATTAACTCGCCTGAAACTGAGATATATCAAGTTTTTGAAAAAATTAACCCTGATGCTAGAGATGAAGTAATTCAGATCTTAAAAGGTGAACACAGATTTTTATGATGTAATCAATTAATTTCATCAGAAGTGGATATGGATAGATTAGATTATTTATTAAGAGATGCTTATTCAACTGGAGCAGCTTATGGTTTTCTTGATTGAAAGTGAATGTTAAAAAATGCTAGAATAAATACAAAAAATGAATTAGTTTTTAAAGAAAAAGCACTTTCTGTCATTGAATCTCTTATCCTTGGAAGGTATCATATGAACATTTCAATTTATTGAAATCCTAAGAATGTAGCAAATTCTATGTTATATAAATTTTGATTCAATAGAATGAAATATTTATTTAAAAAGAAACAATTAAAACAAAATTATAAATTTTTAGAACCAGTGTTAGAGGAAAGAGATTTAACAGTAGAAGAATTTAATAATCTCGATGATACAATTGTTTGGGCAGCAATTCGATACTCAACTTTAGAGGAGGACCAAGTTTTAAAAGATATTGCTAAAAGTTTTTTAAATCAAAAGATGCCTAGGCGAATCTTTGATGAAAATGAGATAGATAAATTTATTGAAAAACAAGATATAAACCTAAAAGAACAGACATGAACTATTCAAGAAATAAATCCTAACTTTACTTGATATCAAAAAAATCATAAGTTTTCAGCAAAAATTCTTTTAGAAGATGGTGAAGTTGTTATTGCGACAGACTATTCAACAGCAATTAATTCAACTCAAAATAAAAAAAATTTAATCAAAAGAATGGCGGTGTATTTATAAAATGAAAAATTTATTACAAAAAATATTAAATGAATATTTAAAATCAATTGATTTTAATAATGAAAAAATCATTGAAGTTTTAAAAACAAAAAATATTATATTTGGAGATTATACTACTAATCTCTCTTTAAAATTATCAAAAAAAATAAATAAAAACCCTATGGATATTGCTTCTGAAATTAAAAATTATTTAGAAAAAAATTATAATAAAGAATTTGACGATATTACAATAACAAAACCAGGCTTTGTAAATATTTTTTTATCAAAAGAATTATTAATAAAAAATGTATTACCTTTTAATGATGAAAAATATAAACCTGATTTTTCTTTTGTAAAAAAAGATAAAATAAATTATGAATTTGTTTCGGCCAATCCAACGGGAGATTTACATATTGGGCATGCAAGAAATGCTATTGTTGGTAAAGTTGTTTCAAGTGTTCTTGAATATATAGGACATGAAATATATAGAGAATATTATATTAATGATGGTGGAAACCAAATAAAAATTCTTGCAGAATCAGTCTATTATTATTTAGCTCCGTTGAAAGGTGTTGAAACAACATTAACTAAAGAGGATGTTGGTTATCATGGAAAAGAAATTATTGCTTTTGCAGAAAAACTTAATTCTGAAGGTTATGAATTAGTTGGTGAAACACAAGATGAAAGAATTGTTAATTTAGAGTCAATTTCATTAAAATATTTCTTAGATGAAATAAAAAATATATTAACAGTTTTAGGATTAAAAGAATTTGATAAATGAACTTCTGAAAAACAACTTATGGATGATGATTGCGATGAATTAATTGCTGATCTTTGAGCTGCAGATGCATTATATGAAGAAGAAGGGGCTATTTGAATTAAAACTGAAAAATATGGTGATGATAAAAATAGAGTATTTGTAAAAAGCGATGGAACATATACATATATGGTTGCAGATGTTGCAAACCACGCAGACAAAATTAAAAGAGGTTATAACTTAGTTATTGATCTTTGAGGAAAAGACCATCATGGATATGAAGATAGAATTAAAGCCTCTTTAAAATTATTAGAAATTGATTTTGATTACAAAATGGAAATCGATTATATAAATATGGTTCAAATTCTTAAAAATGATGTTGTTGTAAAAATGTCTAAAAGAGCTGGAACTTCTTTAAGAATTAAGGATATTTTAAAAGAAATGGATAAAGATGTATTTACTTTCTTTATTATTTCAAAAGCTAAAGAAAAAGAAATGGAAATTGATATCGATATTGCTGAGCAAAAAGACCTATCAAATCCTTTTTATTATATTCAATATGCTAATGCTAGAGTAAATCAAATTCTTACTAAATTTAAAGAAAATGGTTCAAATATTGAAATTTTAAAAGAATATAAATATCTAGGTACAGAAAAAAAAGAAAAAGAATTATTAAATAAAATGGCTGAATTTAGCGATGTTATTGTTTCAATAAATAACGAAAGAGAACCTTCATTGCTAATTAATTATTTTAAAGATTTAACACAAGTTTTTAATTCTTATTATGCAGCATGTAAAGTAATTACAGCTGATAAAAATCTAGAAATGGAAAGAATTAATTTAATGCTTGCCTTAAATAATTTGTTTAAAGTAATTTTTGATTTATTAGGTATTGAACCAATTAATAAAATATAAATATATAGTATAATACCAATGAGTTATTTGAAAACTCTTAATACATAAAAATGGTTAAAACTGATCACGTAATAAAATTTTTAAAAACTCAGGATAAACCTGTGAGTTTCGATGTAATATGAAAAAATGTTAAAGCAGAGTCTATGGCTTCAATAACTAAAGAGTTGCCAGAAGTTACTATGATGTCTGATTTACATCTTTCTTTAATGGAAGAAGAAAAAGTTATTATGGTTGAAGATAATAAATGATTTTTAAAAGAAAAATATTCTTTAAAAGATTTATCTGAAATTGAAAAAGATAGGCTCACTACTGAAGAAACATTATTAAATATGGAAGAATCAGAAGAATCAGAAGAAACAAAAGAAATGTTATTTAAATTTAAAAAATAAAGGAAAAAAATGTTAGTTAATGCAAAAGAAATGCTTATTAAAGCAAAAGAGGGTAAATACGCAGTTGCTCAAATAAATATTAATAACTTAGAATGAACTAAAGCTACATTAGAAGTGGTTCAAGAGCACAATTCACCTGTTATTCTTGGTGTTACATCAGGAGCTGCAAAATATATGGGAGGTTTTGAAGTTGCGGTTGCAATTGTAAAATCACTTATTAAAGAATTAAATATTACTGTTCCAGTAGCAATACATTTAGATCATGGTGGATCAATAGAAATTGCTAAAAATGCAATAGATGCTGGCTTCACATCAGTAATGTATGATGGTTCAGAATTACCTATTGAAGAAAATGTAAAAAATACTAAAGAAGTTGTTGAATATGCAGCTACAAAAAATGTTTCTGTGGAAGCAGAAGTTGGAACTGTTGGCGGAACAGAAGATGGAGTTACTGGTGGGGTTAATTATGCTTCTCTTGAACAATGTATGGCTATTGCTGAAGCAGGAATTGACTTTTTAGCAGCATCATTAGGATCAGTACATGGTGATTATCATGGAGAACCAAAATTAGGGTTTGATGAAATGGTTGAATATTCAACTAAAACTAATTTACCATTAGTTTTACATGGTGGTTCAGGAATTCCTGAAGAAATGATTAAAAAAGCTATCGCATCTGGTGAAGCAAAAATTAATGTTAATACACAATTGCAACAAGAATTTGCAAAAGGTATTAGACAATATATCGAAGAAGGAAAAGATCAAGTAGACAAAGGATATGATCCAAGAAAACTTATTGGTACATATGCATATCCAAATATTAAAGAAGTTGTAAAACACACAATTACACTATTTGGCTCAGTTAACAAAGGTTAATATAATCATTAACCTATAGTAAGAATTAAATAAAGGAAAATTATGAAAAAGGAAATACATCCAAAAACTAAAACAGTTGAAGTTACTTGCACAACTTGTTCTAATAAATTTATGACTACTACAACTGCAGATGAAATAAAAGTTGATGTATGTTCAAAATGTCATCCCTTTTATACTGGAAAACAATCTACCGGTTCAAAAGCAGGAAGAATAGATAAATTTAATAAAAAATTAAGCAAAAAAACAAAATAAGTAAAATTTAAAAACAAAGCATAAGCTTTGTTTTTATTTATAATTAATAATATGGATACAATTTATTCGTTAGTTACAAAACCAATAAATCAAAATGTAGCTGTTATCAGAATTTCTGGTCCAGATACTTTTTTTATTATTAAAAAATTAATTCCTAATATTTTAATCGAACATAATAAAATTCAGTTTCAAAAAATTTTTATTAATAATGAATTTGTAGATGATGTTTTAATTTTAATGTTTAAAGCACCACATTCATTTACTGGCGAAGATGTTATTGAAATTCAATTTCATGGTTCAATGTTTATTGTGCAAAAAATAAGTTCATATTTAAATTCGCAAGGAATTAGGCAAGCAGAAGCTGGTGAATTTATGAAACAAGCATATATGAATGGAAAACTTGATTTGTCACAATCAGAAGCAATAAACACATTAATTTTATCTGATAATAAAAAATTAGCTCAAGCATCTTCAAAAAATCTTAATGGAGAACAGACACAATTTATTAATACATTATTAAAAAATTTAGGTGAAATTGTTTCAAGAATTCAAATAGCAATTGACCATCCTGAAAATACGGATTTGCCAAAATATAATTTACAAAATATTAACCAAAAAATTAAAAAATTTTGTTTTAGTTTACAAAAAATTATAGATGATTCTAAAAGATTAATTAAAATCTCTAAAGGAATAGTTATTTCAATTATTGGGATACCTAATTCTGGAAAATCTACGCTTTTAAATTCATTATTAAAAGAAGATAAAGCTATTGTTTCTTCTATAGAAGGCACAACAAGAGATATTATAGAATCCTCAATTTATCTAGATGATTTTAAAATTACATTTCAAGATACTGCGGGAATAAAAAAAGATACTTTAGACATAATTGAAAAAGAAGGAATTATTAGATCAATAAAATCTGTTGAAAAAGCAGATATAGTTATATTTTTATTAGACCCAACAAAAGATATTCAAAAACAAAAATTATTATTTAAAAATATACTAGGTAATTTTAAAGACAAAATTATTGAAGTACATTCTAAATCAGATATTAGCAAAGAAGGGGAAATAAAAATTTCCGCTTTTAAAAATGATGTGAATCAACTTTTAAATGAGATTAGTAAATTTATCAAAAATAATATTTTTGATAACGATAAAAATAATAATAGCCTTTTGATTACACAAAAACAAATTGATAATTTTAAAGTTGTTTTAGAAAGTTTAAAAAATGCAATTAATTTAATTGAAGTTGGCGAAACAGAAGATATTGTTGCTTTTGAACTTGAAAACGCAATGAAAAAATTAGGAATAATGATTGGTAAAAAAATTGATAAAAATTATTTAGAAAATTTATTTGCTTCTTTTTGCGTAGGAAAATAAAAAAAATACGTTTATTGTATATATATTTTCTTTTATTATGCTATTATATTCTTAATAATAAAGCAAAATATGAAAATAGAAAAGAAAACTGAGTTTATCAAGAACGATAGACAAAACCCACCTGTATTAGACATTTTAAAACTTTGTAACATAACAAAAACTTTTTTAGGCGGAAAAATTATTGCGAATAATAATATTTCTATAACGTTTAAAAGAGGAGATGTTCACGCAATTGTTGGTGAAAATGGTTCAGGAAAATCTACTTTAATGAATATCATTTTTGGTCTTTACAAACAAGATCAAGGTGATATTTTTCTTAACGGAAAATCAGTTAATATGTTCCAATCAGGAGCAGCAAGAAAATACAAGATAGGAATGGTGCATCAACATTTTAACATCGTAGAAGACTTTACAGTCTTGGAAAATGTTATTTTAGGTCAAGAAGAAACTGATAATGAAAATGAGAATATGGTAGGAAGATTTGGGGTTTTAAATAAAAAAGAAATCTTAAAAAGATTTGAAAGCATATGTAAAAAATATCATATCAAAATAGATCCAAATAGAAAAGTAAAAAAATTAGCTGTTGGTCAAAGACAAATGGTTGAGATATTAAAAGTACTTTGAATTTCAAAAGATGTTATTGTATTTGACGAACCAACTGCAACATTATCAGTTGTTGAAATAAGATCTTTATTAGACACAATAAAATCACTTAAAAAAGAAGGAAAAACTATAATTTTTATTTCTCATAAGCTAGATGAAGTTAAAGAGATAGCTGATGAAATTTCTGTTTTAAGAAAAGGTAATTTTATGGGTACATATATAAATGATGATAAAATTACAGCTAATAAAATTGCTAAATTAATGATTGGTAAAGAAATTAAATTAGAATTTCCTGAGCGTAAAATTGATGGGAAAGAACTTTTAAAAGTTGATAAAGTTTCTTATGTTACCTCAAAAGGATTTAAAGCTTTAAATAATATTTCATTTTCAATTAAAGAAGGCGAAATATTTGGGTTGGCCGGAATTGAAGGAAATGGTCAAGAACAAATCATAGAACTTGTTTCAGGATTAAAAAAATTAACTACAGGAACAATTACATGAAAAGATCAAATTTTATTTAATGATAAAGGAAATAAAATGGATGTTGCTTTAAAAAATACTTTAATGTCACATATACCAATTGATAGATACAAACATGGGATGATTAAAGAACTTTCATTAAAATATAATTCAATGATTACAACTTTTGAATCGCCAGATTTTTCTAAATTTTGGTCAATTAAAACTAAGGATAAAGAATTAAAATATAAATTAATAATGCTTTCTATAAGAATTGGATTATTAGAAGAACAATTAAAAAAAGATGTTAATACAAAAAAAATATTAAAACTTAAAAAAACACTTCTTAGTACAGATATTAATTTATTAAAAGAACATTTAAATAATAAAGATAAAAAAATTGTTAAAGAAGCTAAATCAAATATTATAAAAAAAGAATTAGAACTGAAAAATTTAGTTGAAACTCAAATAAATTCAAAAGAATTACTAGACACTCGTGCTGAAACAGTTATTTTAAAAGAATTGGTAAAAGCTAAAGATGAATATAAAAAACTCTCAAGAAGAGTTCCAATTAGAAATTATATATTAGATACTTCATCTTCTGATGCTTGAACAAATAAAATTGTTAAAGAATTAAAAGTGGAAGGCGCATTTGATAATAATATTCATATAAGTAATTTATCTGGCGGAAATCAACAAAAATTTGTTGTTGGAAGAGAAATATTAAGAGCGCATGAAATTATATTAGCAGGTCATCCAACTAGAGGATTAGATATTTCAGCAATCAATCATATTTATAAAAAAATAATAAAAAATTCTAGCGGAAAAGCAACTTTATTATATTCATTAGAAATATCTGAACTAGTTGCTGTTTGTGACAGAATAGCAATCTTATATAAAGGAAAAATTGTAGATATAATAAATCCGAAAAAAACAAGTATGGATAAAATTTCTAAAATGATGATTGGAGTAGCGAGTTAATATGGCAGAAGTAAAAACAACAAAAACAAAAGAAACAAAACAAAAGAAATGAACTTTAAATGAAAATTTTAAATGATCATGTCTTGCAGTTTCATCTTCAATTATTATTGGAATAATAATTATGATTTGGGCGGGACAAGTGCATCAAATTGATGATTATTTTTGAAATCTTTTAAAACTTAATTTTTTTACAAGCGCTGGTTTTGCTAATTTTTTAGGAAATCTGGGTTGAATGGTTGTAATTGGACTTTCATTAGGTGTTGCATTTAAAGCTGGACAATTTAATATTGGTGCTGCTGGACAAATGATTGCCGGTGGAATAACTTCATTCCTATTTGCTTCAAATGTGCATATGGGTAATGGAGGATTTATTTTTACAATTTTAATTGCTACAATAACAGGTGCTTTTGTTGCATGAGTTATTGGAGTTTTAAAAACACAATTTAACATAAATGTTGTTATTTCTTCGATTATGATCAACTGAATGATATTCTACCTTATGAAGTATGTTGGGGGATTAAAAATTGTTTTGACAAACTATAGTACTCTTCTTTCAAACTCATTAAGAATGGACTGATTATCAAGTATTTTTCATGTTTCGCCTCTCGTTAGTGCAATAAATATAGGTTTCATTATTGCAATAATACTTGTTGTAGTTTTCACATTTATTTATAAAAAAACAGCTTGAGGATATAAACAAGAAATTCTTGGTAAAAATCCTAGAGTTGCTAATTATATTGGAGTTAATAAAAATAGAGAAATTATCAAAACATTAGTTATATCTGGAGCTTTAGCAGGTTTTGCTGGGGCAATATATTATTGTGGAATATTAGATACATTTCCAAAAATAGAAACATTAAATAATATTCCAGAACAAGGTTTTGAAGGAATAACAATTGCTTTAATTGGATTTAGTAGTCCGGTTGGTATATTTGCTGCATCAATTTTAATTGCAATAATAAATGCAAATGGCGCTGATGGAGTTATTGGATCAATGAGTATTTCAGGAATTATGATTGCTTTAATGATTATATTCCTTTCTATTGTTCAATATTTTGTTATTTATAATCCTTTAAAAGCAAAAAATAAAAATGATAATCAAGAGAAGAAACCTATAATAAAAAAAATAAAGAAAAAACCAAAAGAGACAAAAGATAAAGGGGTGAAAAATGAATAGTTTTTTAGAAATTTTATCTTCTTTCTTTCTGCTATATGCAATGTATTCGTTGGCATCAATGTCAGGATTATTTTCAGAAAGAAGTGGAGTTATAAACATAGGTATAGAAGGATCGATGGTGATTGGCGCCGTATGGTTCTCATTGTTGTATTCTGAAATGGCACCAACAGTAGGAACATATGGTTCAGTAATTATATCTTTATTGGTATCTATTATTATAACTGCATTATATACACAAATATTAAGTATTACTACAGTTAGGTATTTAGCAGACCATGTTATTGCAGGGACAGGTTTAAACTTAATGGCTCCTGCGTTAGCAATTCTTACTTCAGGAATTATGACAGAAAATACAGCAGTAGTAGTTATTCCTGATTTAAAAGATTTTAATATACCTTTAGGAAATGGTAGTCATTTTTCACTATTGGGACTATATGTAACAATTCTTGCGATAATATTTTCATCAGTAGCATGATTCTTTTTAAACAAAACAAAATATGGGTTAAGATTAAAAGCGTCTGGAGAAAACCCATATGCACTTGAAACATCAGGAATTTCAGTTAATAAAATGAAATATATAGCAATAACCTTATCAGGAGCATTGGCAGGTTTAGCAGGGTCAATATTTGTTTTTGATAAGCAATTTACATTCTCTGTATTAGGTAATGGATTTATTTCTATTGGTATTCTTATCTTTGGACAATGAACAGTTATTGGGACAGTAATCGGTTCAGGATTAATTGCAATACTAGTAGCAATTTTTCAAAATTGAGTTGTTGTGTTTGCAGGAACAAGTCAATCCGGTTTCTTATTAAATATAATTCCATTCGTAATTCCAATTCTTGGTTTAATGATATTTAAAAATGTATCGGGTCCATCAGCGCTTGGTAAACCATTTAAAAAGGATATGAGGTAAGTTATGCAAAATAAAAAATTATGACAAAAAATTGGAATAATATCTAGTGCTTTAGTATTGGTTATAGCAACAATATTTCTTGGAATTAAATCAACACCTAAATACATGGGTGGAATTCAAAAAGTAACATTCTTTTCACAATCTGTGGTGTATAGAGATAAAGGATTTAATGAATTAACATTTAATGGTGCAAGAGATTATGCTCGTTTTTCAAAAAAAATGATTGGGAACCAAGCTACAAAAGCATATTCTTCAGATGGAAGAACATATGTTAGTGAAATTACAAATCTTTATGATTTAGGTGTAGATACCATTGTAACTTCTGGATTCAATGTATCAAATACATTCTCTGCAGTTAAGCCAAAAGATTCAGCTGAAGGATTTGATGGAATTTGAAAAAAAACACCTCAATACAAATCTAAAAAAGTCGTTGTTGTTGATGATGCTAATCTTGCAACCTTAAATAAAAATGCAGTAAGTGTAACATTCAATTCACAAGAAGCTGGATTTATGGCTGGAATTGCAGCATCATTATATACCGTAAATTTAGTTCATTCAGATTCAAATTATCAGCCATCAATTGCACTTTGAGGAGGATTAAATTTTGCTACAGTATATATTTGATTGTCAGGTTTTGAACAAGCTATAAACTGATTTAATTATCAAATTTTAGGATTTCAATTGGATCATAAAACAACAGTTTCTAATTTAACTAAAAATTGATCAGAGTTAACAACAGACAAAACTAAATCTTTAGGATGAAATAGTACGAATAAGGATAAGGATGTACCCGAAGCTTTTAAATCAATGACAAAACCAATAAGCATTAATAACGCAGGAAATATAACTCAGATTAATTATGACAAGCCAGCTCCAACGGACTCAAGAGAGTCTAATGCTGATAAATTTAAGCACTTAGCTCAAAATTCATTTTATACTGGGGGATTTGGATATAGCCCTACTGATGGAATTTCTGGTTCTAATGCAATGGAAAAAATAATTGTATCAAATAAACAAGGTAATTCAGTTGTATTTCCTGTTGCTGGAGGACAAACTACAGAATTATTAGCTAATCTTAACCAAAATTCAAGAACAATGGCGATGGGTGTTGATAGTGATGCATCAGTGTCTACACCAACATATGCTGGAAATATTTTAGGTTCTGCAACAAAAAACATTAGAGCATCAGCTAATTATGGTGCATGATATGAAGATCATGATGTAAAAACAAAAGGACCTGGAGATGCACCAGAAGAATATAAAGATTTTGCACTATCAATGCAAACTTCAGATAAAGGTTGATTAGATGATAGAGTTGCAAAACCAGGTAGTTTATTTAGAGGGACATACACTAATAATGGTGTTGGATTTATAGAAACAAGAAATCATTTGTCTAATGCAATTGCTGGTTTAAAATTTTATAAAAAAGATACACAATTATGAGACTTTAATGATTTTCTTAAAGAAGTTGCATTTAAAGCTAATACTAAAGATCATGTTTTAAATATAGAGACAACTTCAAATACTTTCCACGATCCAAAAGATGGTTTAAATCCAGAAACTATGGCAAATCAATGGAATTGGATCCCAAATTGAAACACTTATAAATAAGTACATAATTTATTTTAAAAGAGCTATATAGCTCTTTTTTTATATAATTAAAGTATGAAACTTATAGATACTCACGCTCATGTGCTAAGTACATCATATCAGGATAATTTAGAAGATGTTATAAAAGAAATCAAACAAAAAAACATGATTGTTTTTAACATTAGTTTTAACTTGAAATCTTCACAAGAAGCATTAGATTTATTTAAAAAATATAATTTTTTAAAGCCTGTTATTGGTATTCACCCTGTAGATACTAAACATTATATTAAGGGGTGAATAAAAGAATTAGAAGAAAAAATTAATAATGATATTGCTGCTATAGGTGAAATAGGTCTTGATTACCATTATGAAGGGTATGACAAAGACTTACAAAAAGAAGCATTTATTGATCAAATAGAGCTTGCCCAAAAACATAAATTACCAATTGTAGTTCACACAAGGGATTCTTTAGAAGATTGTTATGAAGTTATTAAACATTATTCTAATCAAAAATTTTTGTTGCATTCATGAGCAGGTGATGAAATAATAACTAAAAAAATGTTATCAATTTCAGATAATATTTATTTTTCTTATAATGGGATCATAACTTTTAAAAATGCACCAGTGCAAAATAAAGTGATTAAAATTATTCCGATAGATAAATTACTTTTTGAAACAGATTGTCCATATCTATCTCCAGTACCATTTAGAGGGCAAATAAATTATCCATGAAGAACTGAAGATGTTATTAAATATTGTGCTAAGTTATTAAATATACCTTTTGATGATTTAATGAAAATTAACGAACATAATGTATTAAATTTTTATAATATAAGTAAAGAAAAAATGAAATAATGGAAGCTAAAAAACAGTTAGGCCAAAATTTTTTAATTGATAAAAATAAAATAAAAGCTATTGTTAATTCAATACCAAATATAGAAAAATCAATAATTGTAGAAGTTGGTCCTGGAAAAGGAGCAATTACAACAAGTCTTTTAGAAAAAGCAAAAGAAGTCATTGCAATTGAAATTGACTTAGATATGATTAATTTTTTAAAACAAAATATTAGCAATAAAAATTTTAAATTAATAAATGCAGATATTTTAGATATTAATTGAGATAATATTCTAGAAAAAGAACAAAATATTCAGTTTGTATCTAATTTACCATATTATATTGCTACAAAAATAATGTTTAAAGTAGCATATGATGAAAGATTTGATTCGATGTCTGTTATGCTACAAAAGGAATTAATTGATAGAATTTTTGCTAAATTAAAAACTAAAGCATATGGAAGACTTACAGTATCTATTGGTTCTTTATTTTATTTAAGAAAAAAAATTTTAGTTCCTGCAGGATGTTTTTACCCCAAACCAAAAGTAGATTCAGGTTTTATTGTTTTAGAAAGAAAAAAAATTGATTTTGATATAGATGATTATTTAATTTTTATAAAGCATGCTTTTGCATTAAAAAGAAAAACATTTATTAATTCATTAAAAAAATCTAATTATGAAAAAGTAGATAAAGTTTTAGATTTTTTTAAAAAAAATGATTTAAACTTAAATATTAGGTCAGAAGAAATAAGTATTGATCTTTTTTTAAACATATATAAATCATTGTAATTTAAGACATTCAATTTTATTAGTGCTATTATTTAGTATAATTTATAATAGAGAATGTTAAAATGGATAATAAAAAAGAAAATTCAATTATATTTGGTTTATCAACATCTAAAAAAATGGCTGAGGAAGTGGCAAAACACTTAGATTTAGAACTTGGCGTAATGAAAAAAAATCAATTCGCAGATGGCGAAATTTTTGTCGAATCAAAGTCTTCTGTTAGAGCTAAATCTGTTTTTATTATCCAATCAACAAACAAACCAGCAAATGATAATTTAATGGAATTATTATTAGCTCTTGATGCTTTTAAAAGATCATCAGCTAAAGAAATAAATGTTATTATTCCTTATTTTGGGTATGCAAGGCAAGATAGAAAAGTATTTGGAAGACAGCCTATTTCTGCTAAATTAGTTGCTAATATGTTGGTAAATGCTGGTGCTGATAGAATAATTACATTTGACATACATTCAGAACAAATTGTAGGCTTTTTTGATATTCCTGTTGATAATTTAAAAGGATCTGGTTTAATTGCTTCTGAAGTTAAAAAACTTAATTTAGATAATCTAACTATTGTTTCTCCAGACCATGGTGGAGTTTCTAGAGCAAGACAATTTGCAAAATTATTTAATGCTCCTTTAGCTGTTATTGATAAAAGAAGAGTTGGGCCTAACCAAGCAGAGTCTATGTTTATATTAGGGGAAGTCAAAGATAAAAATATTGTAATTTATGATGATATGGTTGATACTGGAGGAACTGTTTCAGCAGCTGCTAAAATTTTAAAAGAAAATGGTGCAATATCAGTTTATTTGGCAACAACTCATGGTGTCTTATCTTATAACAAATCTAAAAATATATCTGCAATTGATAATTTAAAAAATGCAGGAATCAAAAAAGTTTTCATAACTAATTCAATAAAACAAAATACAGATGATGATTTTATTGTAGAAATAAATCTAGCAGAAATTATTGCAGAAACAATTAAAAATCATATTAATGGAAAATCAATTACTGATCATTTCATTAAAAAATACAATACGGAGATATAATGGATCAAAAAATGGTGAGCATTAAAATAAAATTATCATTATCAAAAAATGATTTGCCAAATTTTAAACCTGAAACAACTAAAATTAATATTAAAAATGTAAAGTTGGATTATTTAAAAGATGAAAAAACTGATCCAAATGTTTTTGTTTTTGAATTACATAATATTCAAACCGGAGTTAATTATAAAAATTTATTTGTAACTGCTAATGGATTAAATAAAAAAATAAAAGTTGATGATATTTTTGTTTCTGGCGATTTACAAACTAAGCAATCAAAAAATAATATTCAAGGTTATTTAAGAAAAACAGTTAAAAATAATCATGACAAAATTTTAAGACAAAAACAAAAAAAAGAAGAAAAAAATAAATTACAAAAAATTACTAAAGAACAAAACGTTAGAAAAGAATTAATTAAAAGTGCTAAAAATTATAATACATCTTTTTTAGAAAAAACAATTAAATCAAATTTCCCAAACACTTATGAAGAAATATTTCATAAAGGTTTTTCTTCTAGAAACGACGAAGTCAAAGCTTTACTTACAAAAAATGAAGATGATAGAAAAAGTATGCTTTTAGAAATAAAAGAAAAAGCAGAAAAAGCAGAAAGTTCAATAGCAAAACAACAAAAAGAAGCCGAAGAAAGATATGCAATTGAAAAAGAAAAAGCCGAAAGAGAAGTTGAAGAAATTAAATTATCTTTAGCAGAAGATAAAGAAGTTGCTTATAGAGAGGCTCAAGCAATTAAAGTTCAAGCTGCTAAAGATATAAAATATGCAAGAAAAAAAGCCGCTGAGGAAAAAGAAGAAATTAGTAGACGTTTGGCTCATGAAATTAAGGAAGCAGAAATTAAATTTAAATCTTCTAAAAAAGAAGCTGAGGAAAAATTAGCTTCGCAAATCCTTAAAGGAGAAAAAGAATTATTAAAAAATAAAGAAGAGTTACGTCTTAAATTGCAACAAGCAGAAATAATGATTAGAGAAAATAATATTAAAAATGCAGTAGCTCTTAGAAATGTTGATATTCAACTTACTTTAGAAAAAACTAAATCTAAAAATAAAATAGCTGAATTACAAAATAAAATCAAAGAAAATAACGCTTTAATAAAATCAAAAACAGAATTAGAAAATAAAATTAATTTAGAAAAAAAAGCTTTAGAAGATTCGGAAATAAATTTAAATAAAAAAATAGAAGAATTAAATAATAAGGTTAAAAATAATTTAAAACTTAATGAAAAATTAGTAGCTGATAAAAAAGACTTAGAAAATCATAATAACAAATTATTAAGTGAACTTGAAAATAATAAAAATGATCAAAAAAATCTAAGCAATAGAAATGAATCTTTAAATAGTAGTCTTTTAGAATTACAAAAAGAACAAAATAATTTAAAAAATAATCTTGTTCAATTTGGAAAAGAAAAAGAAATATTAAGTAAAAAAAATACTGATGATAAAATATTAATTTTAAAATTACAAAAAGAACAAGAGAACTTAAAAGATAAACTAATTAATTTTGAGAAAGAAAAAGTATCTTTTATTAAAAAAAATAATGATGATAAGAAATTAATTTTAAAACTTCAAAAAGATATTCAAAACTTAAATAATTCTATTTTAAAATATGAAAAAGAAAAAGAGGATTTAATTAAAAATTTTGATTTAGTCAAAAATGAAAAAGATTTGTCTATTAAAAAAAATAATAATGATAACGCACTAATTTTAAAACTTCAAAAAGAACAAGAAAAATTAAATTTGAATATCAATAATTTAAAAGAAAATGAATTATCATTAATAAAACAAAACAATAATGATGGATCAATTATTTCTAATTTACAAAAAGAAAATGAAAATTTAAACAATAAAAATAATTCTTTAAATGAAAAAATTATAGAAATTAAAAAAGATTTAAGTGATAATCTTACTTTATTTAAACAAGAAAAAAATGAATTAGTCATAAAAAACAAAGATAATGTTTTGTTAATTAAAAAACTTCAAAAAGAACAAGAAAATTTAAATGAAAAAAATAAATCTTTAAATAATGAAATATTAAAATTACAAAAAGAAGAAAAAGATCTTAATAATAATTTTATTTCCATTCAGCATGAAAAAGTAAATTTGATTAATAAAAACAAAGAATATGAGATATCAATTAATCACTTAAAAAATGAAAATCAAGAATTAAATAAAAATTTTACAAAATTAAATAAACAAAATGATTTAAGTTTTCAAGCTATTAAAAAATTACAAGATAAATATAAAGATTTAGATATTAATTATAAAAATATTAGTAATGAAAAATCAGATTTAACTAATAAATATGAATTGGCAAAACAAGAAATTTTAAAATTTAAAGATACAAAAATAAACTTTGAAAAAGAAAAAGATTTAATTCTAAAAGATAAATTATTATTTGAGAAAAAAAATAAAGAATTTGAGAATATAATAAAAAATTTAGAAGATAAAAAATCTTTATTAGAAAAAGAAATGTTAAATTTAAAAAATGCAATGAATGAATTTAAAGAAATAGAAAAAGATTGAAAAATTAAATTTGATATTGAAAAAAATAAAAATGTAAAACTTGAAGAAGAATTAAAAATAATAAATAAAAAAGCTAAATTATTATTAGAAATAGAAAAAATGGTTAAAGACGGGAATTAATTTAAAACATGGAAAAATACTCTGACTTTCAATTTGGAAAAGAAAACTTAATATTTTATGATAAAAATAAAGTAGAAATTCATAGTTTTACACCTGAAAATTCAAAAAGAGCAATTAGATTTTTTAGAAAAATTGGTTTTGATAATTGGGATAAAGCTGGAAAAATTATTTCTAGATATGGCCTTTCTTCTTTTAGAGATCCTTTTGAAGTTGAACCATGAAACCAAATTTTAATTGATGAAGCTAATAAATATGGGACATTGGTAGATAAAAATAAAGAATTAGCTTTAAAAGGTTTAATAACAGATGATTTAGTCATTAAAGAAACTAGAATGTCTGTTGCTAAAATGATGAAGCATGAATTAATATGAGTGGCAAGAGGTGAAATGATTTGCCATCCTGATTTAAATATTTATGGGGAGGTTGATGAAGTTTGATATCATAAAAAAACAGATACTTATTTTGTTGGAGATACAAAAACATCATCCTCTGTTAATAAAATGAGTTATTGATATCAATTGGGGATATATATTGAAATATTAAAAGCGTTAAACCCTAATAAAAATATTTCTTCAATAGCTCTAATTGATTGAGTAAAAATTAAAAAAGAAAAATGAATTTATAATAGAAATTTTAATGAAAAAAATTGAAGTTATACTATTGGAAAAAATGCAACACCATTAGATCCGGTATATAAAGCTAAATGAATAGGAAAAGAAATTTTACCTATTCCTGAAGAAAAAAATATTGTGGTAAAAAGGAATTTACAAAAGAGCAATATATTAGAGCAGGTCAAGGAAGACTTACTTTTATTAAAAAATTTTGAAATTAATTCTGTAGAAACATTTAGTATAAAATTACAAAATAGCGAAGTGTTTATAAGACAAAATAATATATTGCAAAAAAATTATGATAAATTAAAAAAAGAAATTGAAAATGAAGCGTAATAAAAAAAATAAATTATTTTTTTTAGATTTATTAGAAAATGAAAATCCTAGTTTTAGAATTGCTGCTAAGAAAATTTATAATTTAAAATATGATACAAGAGTTATTTCTTGAAATAATATTAAAATTTCAAAAACAGAATTTAAATCATTAAAAAAAATAACTAATAAAAAATTAAAAAATAAGGATATAACTTTTTATATTCTGCATAAATATTTTAGAGGTATTAAACTTTTTTTAAAAAAAGGGGTTTTTGTTCCACAATTTGATACAGAACAAATTATTGATTTAGTTCATGATAAAAAAATTAATACTGGCTATGCATTAGAAATTGGCTCAGGGACGGGAGCAATTGCTTTGTCATTGGCAAATGAAACTAAATTAAATGTTACATCAATAGATATTAATAAAAAAGCAATTAAATTATCAAGATTGAATGATTTAAATAATAAAGTTAAATTTATAGAGGTTGATTTTAATTTTTTTAAATCTGAGGTTAAATTTGATTTATTAATATCTAATCCTCCATACATAGATAATAAAGATAAACATATAGAAAAATGAGTTAAAAAAAATCAACCTAAGAATGCTTTATATGCAAAAAATAATGGTTTAGCTTTTTATGAGTTAATTTTTGAAAAAGCTAAAACATTATTAAACCGTAATGGATATATAATATTAGAAATAGGATGAGATCAAGCCGATAAAATTTATAAAATGGCTAAAAAAGATTATAAAAATATTGAAATTTTTAAAGACTATTCTAATCAAGAAAGATTTATGGTGATGAAATATGAATAAAAAATTAATAATTGAAAAACTAAATAATGATGAAGTAGTAGCTTTTCCTACAGATACTGTTTTCGGTCTTATTGTTAAATTAAAAAAACAAAATATTTATAAATTAAATAACATTAAAAAAAGAAAATCAGACACACCTTTGCAAATTCTTTTTAGTTCATTAGAAGATGCAATTAAATTTTTGGAAGATGATTCTTTTATTATAGATTATTTAAATAAAAATTATAAAGAAAAAACTTCATACATTGTTAAAGTCAAAAAAGATTTTGATAGTAAGTATTTATTAGAAAGTTTTAATCAAACATTTATGTTTAGAATCCCTACTGGAGATATATTAGAATTAATTAATGAAGTTGGACCATTATTTGCCACTTCAGCTAATTTACATGAAACAGAACCAATGACCGATAATGATATGATTGCAAAAACATTTAATATAAATGTTTCAGATATTAAACAAAATTCAAACAAAGCTTCCTATATAATTTCTTTAGTAAATAAAAAGGTAAAAAGAATTAGATAATGAAAGATAAAGTAGTAGAAAAAATCATCAAAGAAGAGGAATTACGTCAAGATACACATGTTGAATTAATTGCATCAGAAAATTTTGTTTCAAATGATATTCTTGAAGCAGTTGGGTCAGTTTTTACTAATAAATATGCAGAAGGTTATCCAGGGAAAAGATATTATGGAGGCTGTGAAATAGTTGATAAAATTGAAACTCTTGCAATTGAAAGAGCTAAAGAAATGTTTGGTGCAAATTATGCAAATGTTCAACCGCTTTCTGGATCTACAGCTAATTTTTCAGCATATAATGCTCTTCTAGAACCAGGAGATACTATTTTAGGGATGGAACTTCAAGCTGGTGGGCACTTGACTCATGGCTTTAAAGTTTCAGTAACTGGAAGATATTGAAAACCATATTCTTATGCAGTTAATAAAGAAACTTTAAGATTAGATTATGAAGAAATAAGAGAAATAGCTTTAAAAGTAAAACCTAAATTAATTATTTGTGGTGCGTCAGCATATCCTAGAATAATCGACTGAAAAGAGTTTGTTAAAATCGGTAAGGAAGTTGGAGCATATGTTCTTGCAGATATAGCACACATTGCAGGATTAATTGCAGCTGGCTTACATCCTAATCCTTTAAAAGATGGTGTTGATGTTGTTACATCAACTACACACAAAACAATTAGAGGAGCAAGGGGTGGAATTATTTTAACAAATAATAAAGAACTAGCAAAAAAAATAGATTCTTCAGTTTTTCCAGGGACACAAGGAGGGCCTTTAGTTCATGTTATTGCTGGTAAAGCTATTGCTTTTGGTGAAGCATTACAACCTGAATTTAAGGAATATCAAAAACAAGTTATTAAAAATGCACAAGCATGTGCAAATCATCTAATCAAAAAGGGTGCTAAAATAACTACTGGTGGAACAGATAATCATTTATTTTTAATCAATGTAAAAGAAACATTTGGATTAACAGGAGATAAAGCTGAAGATAAGTTATTTAAAATAGGAATTGTTGTTAATAAAAACACTATTCCTTTTGATAGTGAATCACCAAACGTAACTTCAGGTATAAGGATTGGAACGCCTGCAATGACAACTAAAAATTGGAAAGAAAATGATTTTGTTGAACTTGCAGATATTATTTGAGAGGCATTATCTAATTATGAATTAGATAATCATAATGAACTTCACAAAAAAACAATGAATTTATTAGAAAGGAATAAATAAATTATGTTTAAAAATGTACATGTAGTTGAACACCCATTAATTTCACACAAATTAAGTCATATAAGAAAAAAAGAAACTAGTTCTAAAGAATTTAAAGAATATCTTAATGAAATAACAAGTTTAATGGCTTATGAAGTTTTAAGAAATATTAAATTAGAAGAAATTGAAATTGAAACTCCAATAGCTAAAACCAAGGGCGTTAGAGTTTCAGAAAAAGTAAATCTTTATCCTATTTTAAGAGCAGGAGAAGGAATGGTCCAAGGATTTACTACAATGCTTCCTTCAATAAGAATAGGACATATAGGAATGTATCGTGATGAAGAAACTTTGCAACCAGTTGAATATTTATTTAAATATCCAGCTGATACAGAAAGAGATACATACAACATTATTGTTGATCCTATGCTAGCGACAGGTAGAACAGCTAGTGCAGCAATAAAAAAATTAAAATCTACCGGAGTTAAAAACTTAAAATTAGTAACTATTTTATGTTCAAAAGAAGCAATTGGTTTAGTAGCACAAACATATCCAGATGTAGAAATTTTTACTGCAGCAATTGATCCAACTTTAAATGAAAAAGGTTATATTGTTCCAGGACTTGGTGACGCTGGCGACAGAATTTTTGGAACTAAATAATTTATATATCACTAGTTCATTATTGATGAACATATAAATATATATGTGTTAAAATTTTATTATGTTATCATTGTCAAACACAGAATTATTCTTTGTTAATCCAATAGTTGCAATAATAATTTATGCAGTAGTATTTATCGTTGTTGCTTTTTTATTTTCTGCGATTGATTTTAGCAGAATATTAAGGAAGGAATATAAAACAGTCGCATTAGGTACTTTACTTTACTTTATTTTAACAGTTTGTGTAACTTTTTTAGTAGGTACTTTTTTATTAGTTTTAATTAATGTATTGGAACATTTATAATATGGAAAAAAAGATAGTAATAAATAAACATTACTCTGTATTAAGAAACGCAGAGATCACAGCAGATAAAGTTCTTGCTAAGGTACAAGAAGAGAAGTTTTCTTTAGCAAAAGCTGAAGATTTAAAAAAAATAACACAAGATTTAAAAAAAAGACTTTTAAAAAAAGATGATTTAGATAGTATAATGGTTGAAGCTTTTGCAGCCGCGTATAAAGCGGTTGATTTAGTTTATGGCATCAAATTATATAAAGTACAAATAATGGGTGGATATGCCTTGCATAAGGGTGATGTAGCTGAAATGAAGACTGGTGAAGGTAAAACATTAACAGCTATATTGCCAGCTTATTTAAATGCATTAAGCGGTAAAAGTGTTCATATTATTACAGTTAATGAATATTTATCATCTCGTGATGCATTAAATACTGGAAGAGTATTTACTCTCTTGGGATTGACAACAGGTTCCATAAAATCGGATATGGAACCTGAAGATAAAAAAATAGAATATAGAAAAAATATTGTTTATATGACGAATTCAGAATTAGGATTTGATTATTTAAGAGATAATTTAGTTCAAGATATAAATGAAAAAACACAAACAGGATTAAAATATGCTATTGTCGATGAGGTTGATTCAGTATTAATTGATGAGGCGAGAACACCTTTAATTATTTCTGGTGGATCAGCAGTTTCTGAAGAAGAATATATTAGAGTTGATGATTTAGTTTTAAAATTAGGTGAAGGTGACTATGATATTGACAAAGAATCTAAGCAAGCTTTTTTAACTAAACAAGGCGCTGATTTTATTGAAAAAGAAACAGGTATTGTTAATCTTTATTCATTTTCTAATTCTGAATTTGTTCATAGAATTCATAATGCTTTACAAGCTCATAACATTTATAAATTAGATGTTGATTATACAGTTAGAGATGATGAGATAGTTTTAATTGATATTTTTACAGGAAGATTTTTAGAAGGAAGACAATATTCTAACGGACTTAATCAAGCTTTAGAGGCTAAAGAAAGAATTAAAATAAAACCAGAAACTAGGGTGTATGCTTCAATAACATATCAAAATTTATTTAGAATGTATGATAAACTTTCAGGAATGTCAGGTACAGCGGTTCCTGAAGAAGAAGAATTATCAGCAATTTATAACATGAGAGTAATTCCTATTCCGACTAATAGACCGATGATAAGGAAAGATAAACCTGATGTTATTTTTGCCACTTCTAAAGCTAAATTTAAAGCATTAATAAAAAAAATTATTGAAATCCACAAGAAAGGAATTCCTATTTTAGTTGGTACAAGATCTGTACAAGATTCTGAAAACGTTTCAGCAGAATTAAATAAATTAAATATTAAACATGAAGTTTTAAATGCAAAAAATCATGCAAGAGAAGCAGATATCATTGAAAATGCAGGAAAAATGAATAGTATCACTATTTCAACTAATATGGCTGGTCGTGGAACAGATATTAAATTAGGTGAAGGTGTAACTGAACTTGGTGGTTTATTTGTCCTTGGTTCAGAAAGACATGAATCAAGAAGAATTGATGATCAATTGCGTGGTCGTTCTGGAAGACAAGGTGATGTAGGTGAATCACAATTCTATGTTTCTTTAGATGATGAAATTATGGTTAGAGCCGGTTTGAAAAAAATTCAAAAATTTGCAGGTTCTTTAGATGATACACCAATTGAATCTAAAATGATTGCGAAAAGCATTACAAATTCTCAAAAAAAACTTGAAGGATTAAACTACGATTCAAGAAAATATATTGTTGAATATGATGATGTTTTAAATCAACAAAGGTTAATAACATATAAACAAAGGGATTCAGTTTTAACTTCAAATGATTTAAATTCTATAGTTAAAAAAATGATTGAAGGTTTTGTTAAATATATTGCTGAGGAAGCTCAAGCATATGATGGTAATAAATTTAATTCGATAAATTTAATTAAAGGAATGAAAATGAATATTCCAGATTTAGAAGTTACAGAACAAAAAATTTCTAAAGACGAAGCAATCGAATATTTAACTATTAAATTAAAAGAACATTATGATAAAAAATTTAACAAAGAAGAAGATGAAGAATTTAGTGAAAGATTAAGATCTATTTTGATTTATTCAATAGACTCTTCTTGGCAAGAACAAATAGAGAGATTAAATAGATTAAAAACCGGAATTAGATATAGACAATATGCACAAAAAAATCCTGTTCAAGCTTATGTGCTTGAATCAGATAAATTATTTAATTTCTTTAAAAATGAAATTATTGAAAAAACAATTTTAATTTTATTTAAAAATAGTGTTGAAGAGAGAGAAATAAAAGAACTTATTCGTGAAGAAGAAAGAGAAGTTCATAAAGATATTTTAATAAAATAAAAAATGAATAAAAAAGAAAAAAAAGACTCTGGATATGGCTTATTATCAATGATGGCCATGATTATCGGAATAGTTATTGGTGCTGGAATTTTTGTTAAAAATTCCGATCTTGTTGCTATTAATGGTTCAGTTTTTTTAACTGTTATGGCTTGAACTATTGGTGCAATCATTGTACTAACCATTATAATTGCTTTTTTCGAAATAATTTCTATTACTGAAATAACTTCAGAACAATCTACAATGGCAAATTGGGGACGACACTTGTGTGGGATTAAATTTGGTAAATTTGTTGGTTATTTTTTTACATTTACATATTTTCCAATAGTTATTGCTGCCTTATTTATGTTTGCTGGAAATCAATTTATGATTTCTTTAAATGGTGCAAATTTAATAAATTTGACATTAGAAACAGATCCGAAAAAATATTATATTTTTACTATTATTGTTTCAGCATCTTTTGCAGCAATAGTTTCTTTGATGAATGCTTTTTTTAAAAAACCAGGAAAATATTTACAAAATATTGGAACAGCTGTAAAAACAATTCCTTTATTTTTTCTTGTCATACTTTTAATTGTTATGGTTTTTGCAAATATAGAAAAAATTAATTTTAGTGTTCCTCAAAATGTGAAAAAAAATAATGAATCAAATCCTTTAATATTAATATTTATGACCATGCCGGCTATTTTATTTTCTTTTGATGGATTTATTTTAGGTGGTTCGCTTTCTAAAGAAGCCAAAAATGAAGGGACATTTAAATTATCTTTTATCCTTTCCATGCTATTTATAATTATAATTTATATTTTATTTTCTATAGCTGTATTTGGTTTGTCAGATAAAAATCATCCAAAAACATATGGTACTATTACTAATGCGATAATTGCAACAATGCCTAATGCAGGAAAAATCATAGCCCCCATTGTTGTATTTATTATTTTTATTTCTGTTCTTACTGGTGTTTCTGGTTGCACTATTGCATGTTCTAGAATGGTTTCAGATCTTTCGGTGCATAATTCTGTTTTAGATAAAAAAGGTAGGTTTATTACAAAAAATAAATCAGGTGTTTCTAGTGCAGCAGGTATGTATGTATTTTTTGCAACATTTATGTGATTTATTATCTGTGTTTTATTTGATGGATGAGCAATTTTTAAAGCGAATAATTATGATGATTCAAAAAAAGCTTTTTTATCAACTGCTGCATATATGTCTAATTTAATTGCGATTGGAGGATTTATTTTATATTCAACAATTATGGTTGGTGGGGTTGTTAATAGATTTACTAAAAAAGTTAAAGTTAAAAAAAGTAAATTATTTATACCAGCAACTATCATCGCTTCTATACTAACTTTTGTAATTACGGGGTATTTTATATGAAATACAATTATTTTAACATTAGGAGAACCACCTATAATTTTTTGATCACATTTAATATTTTTTATCTTATTTATTGCGCATATTATTTTTGTTTTAATATGAAATCTTATAAAAACTAATAATTTAAATAAAGATATATCAAAAATTAAAATAGTGAGATTGAAAGAAAAGAAAATAAAAGATTATTATAAAGATCCAATAAAAATTGATATAAATAAAAATTAAATAGCAATATATTATTTTCTTTTATAATTTAATAAATATGATAAAAATTAAAAAAATTGCGGAAAAATATAATTTAAAAATTTTAAATGAAAAATATTTAAATACAGAATTAAATATTGAACAATTTGTGCGCACACATTCAATAAAAAATGTTGAAGGCAAACATTTAGGTTTAGTTTCAAATTATGAAAATTTTAATTTTGACAGTTTTTCCAATTTAGAAAAAGTTGATTTAATTGTTATTTGTAATGTTGAGGAATTTTCAAAAGATGAAAAAAGTAAACTTAATTTATATGATAAACCTATAATATACACATCATTTAAAGAAAGAGAAATTACTGCTGTTTTAGAAAATTATTTATTAAGAAAGCAAAGTATTCCTAAAAGAATACATGCTTCAATGCTTTCTATATTTGGTGAAGGTGTAATTATTTTAGGTAAATCTGGCATAGGTAAATCTGAATTAGCTTTAGCATTGATAAATCGTTCACATTTATTTGTTGGTGATGATGCTATTGATGTAGTTGCATTTGCAGGAAAATTAATTGGTAGAGCTCCCAAAGTATCAAGAGATTTTATTGAAGTAAGAGGGATAGGAATTATAAATTTACGTGATATGTTTGGTATTCAATGTATTTTAAAGGAACATCCAATTAATTTAGCTATTGAAATTGTGGTTTTAGGGGATGTAAGTTCAACAGTAGATAGATTAGGAAAAGAGTATTCACAAAAAAATATTAACGGTGTTAATATTCCTTTAATTCAAATTCCAGTTTCTCCTGGAAGAGAAATTACATCTGTAGTTGAAGCAGCGGTAATTTCTTTTAAACAAAGAAAATATAATAAATATATTGCAATAAATGATTTTAATAAAAGAATTTTAGAAAGTTAAGGAGTTTAAAAATCAACTATGTATAATGTTTTTATTCCAAAAGTAAATTTTGCTTTTTTTATCGGTTCTGTTGGAATTACTTGATATGGAATGTTGGCAGTCATTGGTTTTGCAATATCTTTTTTATATGTTTATATACAATGAAACAAAAAGAATTATAGTAAGTGGGATTTTAATAATTTATTTTTTGCAAGTGTTATAGCATCACTTTGAGGAGCAAGATTATGATATATTATTTTTAACCCTGTTGAAGCATTTGAGCATGTTGATAGTGTATTATCATTTTTAAATGCATTGATAGGTGTTGGGGCAGGAAGATCAATAATGGGGTCTATATTTTTTATGACTTTAGTGGCTGCTTTGTATCCAAGAGTATTTCATAGGCATCATATTAATTGAAAAATTACTTTTGATATTATGTTGCCAGCGATGTTATTAGGGCAAGCAATAGGTAGATGAGGAAACTTTGCTAATCATCAAGTTTTTGGTGAAATAATTAATTTAAAAAATATTAATTTTTTACCTCAATTTATAATAAATGGCATGTATATTAAAACTGGAGATATCATCGGATATAGAAATCCACTATTTTTATATGAATCATTTGCTGATGTAATTGCTTTTGTAATAATTATTTCTGTAATTAAATCAAATAATTATTTTAAAGAGGGAACACAAGGATCAACATTTTTAATTTTTTATGGAATAATTAGAGCAATAATGGAAATAACAAGAGATTCTGCATATCAAATGAAATGAGGTTCATTCCTTACTTCATATTGGCTTTCATTAATATTTTTAATGGTTGGAATTTTATTATTTTGCCAATGCCAATGACAAGCGATAACAAAATCATGGAGTATAATTATAAGAAAGAGAAGTAATAATGAATAAGAATATTGATACATTAATTATTGGTGGAGGTCCTGCTGGATTAACATCTGCTATATATACAGCAAGGGCAGGCTTAGAAACTGTTATAGTTGAAAAAGGTGCGCCTGGGGGCAAATTAAACAACACATATATGGTTGATAACTTTCCTGGAATGCCTGATCAAAAAGGGTTTGAATTATCTATTTCATTTTTAAATCAAGCACTTAATTTAGGCGCTAAATTAGTTAATGGTGAAGTAAAAAGAATTTTTAATTTAGAATCTAAAGATGAAAAAAAAGTTGAACTTTCTAATGGCGATATTTACTTAACTAAGACTATTATTATTGCTACGGGAATGAAGCCTAAAAAATTAGATGTTAAAGGATATGATAAATATTTCGGAAGAGGTCTTGGTGTTTGTGTTGTTTGTGATGCAGCATTTCATAAAGGACAAGATATTGCGGTAATTGGCGGAGGTAGATCTGCAACTGAAGAATCTTTATTTGCTTCAAATATTGTTAATAAAATTTATATTATTAATTCTTTTCCATCTTTTAGAGCAGAAAAAATTACTTTAGATAAAATTGATAAAAAAGAAAATATTGAAGTATTACAAAATACAGATGTAATTTCAATCAATGGTGATGATAATAGTGTTAAATCAATAACTATAATGGATAAAAATACTAATGAAGAAAAAGAAATTTTAGTTAGTGGAGTATTTACCTACATAGGTTGAGATCCTGAAAGTAAATTTTTAGAGAATAACGAAATACTTTCAGAAAATGGTTTCATTACTTTAAATTCGAAAGGTGAAACTAATATTCCTGGGGTTTATGCTGCTGGAGATATATTAAATAAAAAATTTAAACAAATTGTAACAGCTTCTTCTGATGGTACAGAAGCAGCTTTAATGGCTAGTGATTATATTTTAAAGGGATAAAAATGGATGATAAAATTTCTTTTACTTCCTTTATTAAAGATGAAATAATGGAATATGCTTGGACTGAAAAAGAACTTAAAACATTATTTTATTCATTTTTAAGAACTAATGGAAATTACAAAAATAATAAGTATAAATTTACAACTACATTAGTTCGTTGAGAAGATAAAATAAATGAGCTATTTAAAAAATATTATAATTTAAAAATTAAACCAGAAAAAACTAAAAAACTTTTAAAATATGAAATTGTTGATGATGATTTTTTAAAAAAATTTTCTAATAATGTTGGTAAAATGTTAATAACTAATCATGAAGAGCTAAAAGCATATCTTGCTGGAGCATTTTTAGGTAAGGGATGAATTAATTCTCCAGAATCAAGATTTTATCATTGTGAATTGAGAGTGAGAAATCTTTCACACTCACTTGATATACAAGAAGTTTTTGATAGTTTTGGAATAAGAACAGTAACTATTAAGAAAAAGGAATGATTTTATACTTATATTAAAAAAGCTAGTGATATTTCAACTGTAATAAAAATTTTTAACGCTTCAAAATCAGTCATGATTTTTGAAGACGCAAGAATAGAAAGAGATTTTTTAGCAACATATAAAAAAATGGAATCGATTGAAGCTTATAATTTTGAAAAAACAAAAAAAAGTGCTGAGGAACAAATTCAATTTATTAACAAAGTTTTAAATTCTGAGCTTAAAAAAGAATTAAGTGTAGATCAAAAAAGAATTGCCTCGCTAAGAATAAAAAATCCATTATTTTCTTTATTAGAACTACAAATGGAATTTAATACTAAATACAAAAAAAATGTATCAAGATCTACAATTAATACATGATTAAAAAAAATAATAAATATTGCAAAGAATAAAAAATAATGACACATATATGATTGAGTAGCCATTCAACAAAGACTGATTGATTAAGTTGGGGAATTATGCTAGCAGTAATGTTGGTTATTTTGATTTTTGCTTTAATTTTTTCTATCAATTATAATCGAAGAAGAAAAGAACCTTTTTTAACAATTAAAAAGGTTGTTATAATGTCAACATTTCTTGCTATATTTATTATTTTTATCGGATTAAATATGGCTTTAAAATCTATTCATATTGAGTTAACATATGTAATACCAATTTTAGTAGGTTTTTTATTAGGACCATTAGAAGGAATATTTTTTTCATTTGTTGCTGATACTACCAATAGTTTGTTAACAGGGTATATAGCAAGTTATTCTCCTTTATCTGCAACATTATTACCTTTAATTGGTTTTATTGGAGGTTTAATGGGAATAATTTATTATAGAAAGAATGAATATTCAAGACCTTTTTTAATGTTAACATTTCAAATTATAATGTTAATTATTACTACGTTATTAATTGTTGCTGCGCTTTTATTAAATACAATTTCTAAAAAGACTACTTTTAAAATTCCTTTAATTATTTTAGCAAGTATAATTTTAACTATTTTAGAAGTAACTTATTGTTATATATTCTTTTTTAGAAAAAAAGAAACAAATTTAAAACTTTGAACATTTATTTTACTTACAATAACTTTAGCCAGAATATTTGGTTTAATAATTTCTCCTTTATCAAATTCCGTAGTTTTTAAAAGTAATTATGAGGTTTGGCTCTTAACGATGACGTTCCATTCTTCATATCTTATTCCAATTGAAGCATTTGTTTGTTATTCATTAATCAAAACAAATGATTACATAATGAATTTATCATAATATAATATTAATAAGATGAGAAATAATAAGAAAAAGTTGCCAGTTATATCAAATAAAATGGTTACTAACGAAATTAAGTTGTCAAATATTATTCCACAAGTTAGTAGAAAAAGAAAAAAGTTTTTTGCTTTTTTAACAATTTCAATAACATTATTAGTTTTAATAGTTATTGTTATATTTTTATTGGTGTGACTTTAAATTAGATGAAAAAAAATATTTTATTACAAAATGTTTCCTATGCAGCAAACATTGGTAGAGCAAATCGGAAAGTGATTAAAAATTTATCTTTTGAAATAAAAGATAAAACGAACTTTACTTTTATTGCAAACAAAATAGAAAGAGAAGCTCTTATTAAAGTACTTTCTAATCAAACAGATGATATTTGAGGCAAGATAAGTTTTTCAGGAGAATATTTTAAAAAATTTAAAAATGTTAAAGATGCTTTTTTTGTTTTAAATTCAAAAAATAACAAGATTAAAAAATCTTCACAATCGGAAGCTACGATATTAAATTTTTTAAAATTAGATAAAAAAAATATAAAGGATATTAAATCGGACTTAGTAACTGAAATTAAAAAGAAAAAATTAGAATTAAAAAAATCTTCTGCTTATCTAAAAACTATTTCAACAAAAAAAGGCTTTTTGCGTACCGAATATTTGCAAAAAAATAAAATTTATGAAAATTTTAAAAATGAAAATAATAAATTAATTAAAACACAATTAGAATATAAAGCACAAAGAAATGGTTTTATTGAAGCGAATAAAAAAATTGTAAAAAAAAGAAAAAATTTAGTTAAGCTTTATAAAAAAAATAAAAAATTTATTATAAAGAAACATAATAAAAAAGTAAATTGACAAAGAATAAGTACATCAACAGAAATTGATAGAATATCAAATTTATATTTAATGAATAAAGAATTAAATAAAAACAGAGATGAAAAATTTAAAATAAGAGAAATAAATAAGGAAAAAGAATTTAAGAATTTTAAAAAGGCTCTTGTTAATTTTCAAAAAATCATTAATAATTTTTTTGATGAAAAATTCAGTGCAAATAAAGATTACTTATTACAAAAAGAATTATTAAAAGATTCCACAAATATTCATGAACTTTTTATGAGTTTTATATGAATAAATAACTTTATTAATAAAAACATTATTTATTTAGAAAAGTCAGATGCTAAAAAAATAAGTACAGGATTAAAAAATTTATTTAATATGAAAAATGATATTTCCGAATTAACTTCACTTGATTTTTCAAGATTTATTAAAAGTGTTTCAAAAGAGTTTGCATCAAAAATTGATTATTATAAAAATGTAATTTTAGATATTGAAAAAAGATTAAAAATAGTTGACATAGAGGATAAAAAAGAAAAATATCATTTTATGAGAAAATCTTGGGAATTTGAAAGAATTTCTTTAAGATATCAATCTCAAATTTATAGAGAAAAAATTTTAATTGTTAAAAGATTTGAATCAGAATTTAATCAATGTACTAAACAAATTCCTTACATATATAATAAAAAAGTTTATGATAAATATATTGAGTTTTTAGAAATGCTTTTATTAATTGATGTTGGAATTACTAAATGAAGAAAACAAAGAGGAATAAAATCAGAAAAACTATATTTAAGTCAGCAAATTAAAACACAAAATGATTTTTTTAAAAAGAATAAAATAAATATTAATGAGTTAAATAAATTATTAATTGATCCTATGGTTTTTGATGCTGTTGATGATTCATATGTTAAAGAGTTTAAAAATAATTATTATGATTATATAAAGGAAAAAATGTTAAATGATTTAAATAAAGAAGATTCAGAAAAGCAAGAAAAAATTATTATTAAATATAATAAAAAAATTAAATCATTAAAAAATGATTTAAATATTTTACTAGATAAAACAAAAAATATTAATTATAATATGCGAAATTATGCTAAAGAATTAATAACAGTATCTTTAGGTTCTGATTTTAAGATTAATACTATATTATCTGACGCTAAAGATAGTGAGAAAAATAAATTAATAATATTAAAAGAAATTATGAAGGGGAAAAAAATTATTATTATTGATGATTTAGAAATGTTAGGTAGTCCTAAAGAAGCCTCTGAGTTTGTTAATAATTTAAAAGAGAAATATAATATTTTATTTATTTTCTTTACAAAAAATATAGAGTCAGCAATTGAAATAAGTGATTATATTGCTGTTTTATATAAAGGAATAGTTGTTGAATTGGGGAATGCTAAGAATTTCTTAAAAAATGAACATCACGAATATACATCACGAATATTAAGTAATTCACAAAATAAATATATATCAGCTGAGCAAAATGATTGAGAAATAAAATTAGGTAATCGTTTTTCTGGTCATAAATTAAAAAAAATTGCTCCTGAACATTGAATTTTTTAAAATACTTCACTATAATTAGAGTATGAAAGTAAAAGATTTTTATACAAAGGAAATACACAAATTAGGACAAAAGATTGATCTTTATGTTTGTGGGCCAACTGTTTATGACAGCCCACATATAGGGAATATTCGTCCAGTTATTATTTTTGATATTTTTAATCGAGTTGCAAGAAGAAAATCTATAGTAAATTATGTTCATAATATTACTGATATTGATGATAAAATAATAAACAAAGCGCAAGAGTTGGGATTGACAGAGAAAGAAATTTCTACTAAATATGAATTAGAATATTTGGAGTTATTAGATTTACTAGATATTTTAAAACCTGACGCAATGCCTAAGGTAACTCAAAATATCCAAGAAATTATTCATTTTATTAAAGAATTAATTGAAGATGGTTTTGCATATGAATCAAATCATTCTGTTTATTTTTCTGTAGACAAATGAGAAAAATATGGGTCTAAAGGCAATTTATCTTTAGACCAACTTGAAGATAAAGAAGATAATAAAGATAAAAGAAATGTTAAGGATTTCTCTTTATGAAAATCAACAAAAATAGGGCGCAAATTTAAGTCGCCTTGAGGAGAAGGAAGACCTGGTTGACATACAGAGTGTGCACTCTTGGTCAAGAATTTTTTCGGAACTCAAGGTGTAACTGTTCATGGAGGTGGAATTGATTTAAGATTTCCACACCATACAAATGAAATGGCTCAATATGAAGCAGATACTGGAAATGATTTAGCTAAAAACTGAATTTATGTAGGGCATATTAATTATGATGCAAAAAAAATGTCTAAATCTCTAGGGAATATTTTTCTTGCTAAAGATTTTATTGTAAAATATGGTGCCGATGTTTTAAGAATGGTTTTAATTTCTAAAGATTATGCAAAACCTATTGATCTTACAGATTTGATTATTAAGAACGCAAAAACTTCTTTGGATAAAATTAAAAACTCTTTAAAAAAAGCGTTGGTCTCAATTGCAACTATTGAAAAAGATATTGTAGAATATGAACCTTCAAAAGAGTTTGTTGATTACTTAGAAAATAATTTAGATACTTCATCTGCTATAACATTTATTTTTGCATTAGTTAAGCAATTGAATTTAGAAAACGATTTAAAAAGAAAGGAAGATTTAGTTGGAGTAATAATTGCCAATTTAAAATTATTAGGTTTTGATTATGGAACTAATTTTAACTTAATTAGATCCGAAATTAAAAAAGCTAAAGAGGAACATAATTTTAAAGAACTCGATAAATTAAAAGAGGAACTATTTTAATTATGTATATTTATGGAAAAAATCCAATCAAAGATTTATTTGATTATAAACCTGAGTTTATAAAAAAAGTTTTTATTGATAAAAAAAGACATCAATTTTTTTATAAACAACTAAAAGAAAGTAATATTGAAGTTTTAGATTTGAGCTTATTTAAAAATAAATATTTTAATAAAGAAGATAATTTACAAGGTTTGGTTGCTTTAATTAAAGAGCCGAAAATATTTTCATTAAAAGAATTAATTGAAAAAAATAAAAACAAAGAACATCCAGTTTTTGTTATTTTAGATAGTATAACTGATCCACAAAATTTTGGAGCTATTTTAAGAAATGCTGCAGCATTTGGAGTATCAGGAGTTTTATATCCGTCAAGAAATTCTTCGCCACTTTCTGCATCAGCGATAAAATCTTCAGCCGGTAACTGAATGAAAGTAGATTTATGTGAGACAGCATCCTTGAATCAAGTGGTAGATTCATTAAAAAAAGCTGGGTATTGAATCGCATCTTCATCTTTAGAAGCTAAAGCAGGTCTTGATAGCTTAACTGAATTAAATCAGCCACTAGCAATAATACTTGGTAGTGAGGGGAAAGGTGTTAAAAAATCCTTAAGAGATAAATCAGAAATAATATTTAAAATTGACATGGATAGTAAAGTTGAATCATTAAATGTTGCTTCAGCATCAGCGATAATACTCCACTATATTTATAAATAATGTCATTGTCAGTAAATCAATTAGAGTTAGTGCAAAATATACAAAAAAATAGATGTGTTAAAAGTTACAAAAAACTTTTGTATGATTATGAACCATTAATAATGTCATTGTCAATAAATTTTAAACAAAAGTATAGACAAACACCCGTTGAAATAGAGGATATAAAAAATGTTATTTCATTTCATTTTTACAAATTAATAATAGAATATGATAATTCAAGAAAAAAAGAGTTTCCATCTTATATAAAAGAATTTTTATATTACAGAACTTCTACATGAATAAAACATTATGTAACATTAAATCACCAAGTTATGAATTTTTATGATGAGAAAATTGTTCATGAAAAAACACAACATATAGATAAAATCAATATAAATAGCGATATTTTAGAACCCAATAATACTCCATCTTTAAATTGAAAAGAAGTAAAAATTATTAATTTAATTAAAGAAGGTTATTCGATGAAAGAAATTTCAATAAAAATGAATATTAATTTAAAAACCTTATATGCAATAAAAAATAGAGCAATAAATAAAATTAAAGATAATTTTGATTATTTATAGATAAAATTAAATTATTTTAATTTATTTTATCTTTAAATAAAGGTACTTATAGTTAACAAGTATTAAAAATTAATATATAATTATTTTATAGTTAGGAGTTTTAAATTGTTATGGAAAAAAAGAAGATAATTTTACTATGCGACTTATGTTTTTCAAGAAATTATACTTTTTTAAAATCAACAAACTTTAACACCAAACTGGAAATTAAAAAGTATTGCCCAAAATGCAATAAACATACATTGCATAAGGAAACAAGATAATGTTAAAACTATTTAAAAATGTTGCAGTTGAAAAAAGAAAAATTAGATGATCTAGTGTGGGTAGAGCATCTAAGATATTTTTTGCATCAATATTTACAATAATTGTATTAGTTCTTGTAATATGATTATTTTCACTAGGAATAGCTGAATTATTAAAATTAGGAAAATAAAATGGAAAAAACAAATAATAAAAAATGATATATTGTTCAGGTTGTTACTGGATATGAGCAAAAAGTTAAAGAAGATTTAGAAAATAGGGATTTTGATAAAGGAGAAATTGAAGAAATTCTATTTGCACAAATTAAAACTATTACAAAAACTGGGAAAGTAAGAATGAAGTCATTATTTCCTGGTTACTTATATGTTAAGGTTGAAATGACTGATGATTCATGATTTATTATTCGTAATACTAATTATGTTACTGGTATTGTAGGTTCATCAGGTCAAAGAACAAAACCTACTCCAATAAGAGAAGAAGAAATTGCTAAAATAAAAAGTAGAATAATTGATGAAGAATTAAAAAGTAAAAAAGTTGAAGAAAATTTAGATGAAAAACAAATTATTACTTCAGTTGATTATGCTGTTAAAGATAAAGTTAAGATTAAAGAGGGCGAATTTAGCAATTATGAAGGAAAAGTTTCATCAATTTCTATTGAAACACAAAAAGCTTCAGTTGAAATAGAATTTTTCGGAAGAATTACAACTATTGAAGTTGATTTAACAGCTGTTGAAAAAGTTTAATTATTTGATATTTCAATTATTAATTAAATAATAATAAAGGAAAATTATGGATTATAAAAATAAAATTAAAGACACAAAGTTTATATTTATAGCTGGTGGGGTTATTTCAGGTCTAGGAAAAGGGATAATTTCTGCTTCCCTTGGAAGAATTTTAAAATCTAAAGGATTTTCAGTTTTTGTTCAAAAAATAGATCCGTATTTAAATTACGATTCTGGTTTAATGTCTCCTAATGAGCATGGAGAAGTTTTTGTTACGCAAGATGGGAAAGAAACAGATTTAGATTTAGGACACTATGAGAGATTTATAGGAGAGCCTTTAACAAAGGAAGCTAGTATAACTTCAGGTTATATTTATAAAAATTTAATTGAAAAAGAAAGAAGAGGGGATTTTCAAGGAAAAACTGTTCAAATTATTCCTCATATGACAAATTTTATACAAGAATTTATTATAAATACTGCTAAAAAAACTCAAGTAGATTTTGTTATTACAGAAATTGGTGGAACAATCGGAGATATTGAATCAGATCCTTTCTTACACGCTATTTCATCTTTAGGAAACAAAGATGAAATAGATATGTTTTTTGTTCATTTAACATATATACCTTTATTAGGCACAACAAAAGAATTCAAAACAAAACCTACTCAAAATTCTATTAAAAAATTAAGACAATTTGGTATAAACCCAGATATGTCTATTCTTAGATCAAGTGAGGAAGTTAACGAAGATATTATTAATAAAATTGTCTCTTCTTCAAATATTAAAAAAGGTTCAGTTATTGGGGTTGTTGACTTAGATAATGTTTATAAAGTTCCTTTACTTTTAGAAAAACAAAAGGCTGCTGATAAAATTCTTGAACATTTTAATATGGATAATAAAAAAACTGATTTATCAGATTGAAAAAATTTTGTTAATCTAATTGATGAAAAAGAGAAAAAAGAAATAGAAATTGCTATGATTGGAAAATATCTTGATTTAAAAGATTCTTATTTTTCAATCATTGAAGCACTTAAAATTTCTGGAATTTATAAAAAGCTAAAAATAAAATTTAATTGAATAAAAGCAGATAATATTAATAAAGATAATATTTCTGAATTATTAAAAGAAGCAAATGGAGTTCTAATTCTTCCTGGATTTGGAAAAAGAGGCTTTCATGGTAAAGTAATTGCTGCCGAATATTTAAAAGATAAAAAAATACCTACTTTTGGAATTTGTTATGGTTTTCAAGCGATGGTAGTTGCACAAGCAAAAAAAATAGGTTATAAAGACGCAATATCAACAGAAAATGAAAAAATAGGTACACCAATCATTGATATTATTGAAACAAAAAGAGATTTAGATTATATGGGCGGAACTTTAAGATTGGGTGAGCATGAAACAACATTATTGGATAACACTTTAATTAAAGGCATCTATAAACATGATACAATTTTTGAAAGACATAGACATAGATATGAAGTAAATCCTAAATATAGAAAAGAATTAGAAGTTGATAACTTTGTATTTTCTGGATATGATAAAGAAAATAATTTATCTGAAATATGTGAATATAATATCCATCCTTTTTATATAGGTGTTCAATTTCATCCAGAATTTAATGCGAATCCATTAAAACCTCATCCTTTATTTGATAAATTTATGGATGAAGCATTGAAATATAAAAAATAATTAATATATAATCATATAATTTGTTATAATTTTTTTTGTAAAACTTAAGATAGTAGCTGTCAACAGAATTAAAATGCTACCGAGGTTAATTTACCTTTTAATAGGTTAAGATATACTTGGTATCCATCTCCAGTGTATCTTATTTTTTTACATAGATTTAAACATATTTTAAAGAAAGGAATGTCAGATGGCCAAAAAAGTAACTAGAATTGCTAAATTACAATTTAAAGGTGGACAAGCAAAACCAGGTCCTGAACTTGCAGGTTTAGGGATTGATATGGGTGGTTTCACAAAAGAATTTAATGATGCAACTCGTGAAAGAAATGGAAAAATCGTTCCTGTAGTTATTACTGCATACGATGATAGATCATATGAATTCGTTCTTAAAACTACACCTGCTTCTAAAATGATTTTAGAAGCAGCAGGAGTTAACAAGGGCGCTTCAAACCCGCCAGGAGAGATTGTTGGAACAATTACTATTAAACAATTAGAAGAAATTGCTAATTATAAAATGGAAGATTTAAATTCATACTCTCTTGAAAATGCTGTTTCCATGCTTAAGGGAACTGCTCTTAATATGGGTATTAAAGTTGAAGAGGATAATGCTTCAGTTGAAACATCTAAGGAAGGGGAAAATAGTAATGAATAAAAATTATGAAAATGCAATTAAAAAAATTGATGTAGAAAAATTTTACACAATCGAAGAAGCTATAGCATTAAGTAAAGATATTTCATTTGAAAAATTTGATACTACCTTTGAGCTTTCAATGAATTTAAATTTAAATACTGCACATGCAGATCAACAATTAAGAGGTTCATTAATTCTTCCTAATGGAACAGGTAAAACAGCTAAGGTGCTTGTTATTGCAAATGATGAGTATCATGAAGAAGCTAAAGGAGCAAATGCTGATTATGTTGGCGGAGTTGAATTATTAGAAAAAATTAAAACAGAAAACTGATTTGATTTTGATTTTATAGTTACAACACCTGAATTTATGCCTAAATTAGCTAAATATGGAAGAATATTAGGTCCTAAAGGTTTAATGCCTAATCCAAAATTAGGAACTGTAACAAAAAATATTAAAAAAGTTGTTGAAGATATTAAAAAAGGACAAATTGAATATAAAACAGATAAAGATGGAATTGTTTCAGTTCCTTTTGGAAAAAAATCTTTTGACGATAATAAATTAGTTGAAAATTACAAAGCTGTTTATGACTTAGTAAAAGGCAAAAGACCAGCAAGCGTTAAAGGAACATATATTTATAGTGCAACTATTTCAACTACAATGGGACCTGGCGTAAAGGTTAAACTATATTAAGGAGAAGATCATGGCAATTACAAGAAATCAAAAAGAAACACATGTTAGTGAAATTAAAGATCTTATCTCTAAATCAAAAGTTATAGTAATATGAGATTACTTAGGATTGAATGCATCTGAATTAGCAGAAATTAGAAGTTCAATTAAAAATGCAAATGCATCTAATAAAGTTTATAAAAATAGAGTAGCATCAATCGCATTTAAAGATGCTGGTAAAGAAGAAATTATTGATCACTTAAAAGGACCATCTTCATTCTTATTTATTGATGATGAAACTTCAGATGCATTGAGAGAATTAAATAAGTTTATTAAAGATAATGATAAAATATCATTTAAAGCTGGATATATTGATGGGAAATTTTATGATAAAGAATCTATTACAGAAATTGCAGCATTGCCTTCTAAAGATGATTTATTATCAATGCTTATTTCAGCATTACAAGGTACAATTAGAAACCTTGCTTACGCAGTATCACAAATAGCACAATCTAAACCAGCTGATGGAGCTGGCGAAGAAGTTAAAGAAGAAGCTGCTAAAAAAGAACAAATAGAAGAAGAAACTTCAGAAACTAATAAAGAAGAAACTTCTGAAAATACATCAAAAAACAATAAATCTACCGAGGGTGAAGAAACACCCGAGGAAGTTGTCTAAAATTTTTAAAGGTTAAAGGAGAGTATTATGGCATTAAAAACAGAAGATTTTATTAAAGAATTAAAAGAAATGAAAGTTACAGAACTAAATGAATTAGTTAAAGCTATCGAAGAAGAATTTGGAGTTTCAGCAGCAGCACCTGTAGCAGCAGCCGCAGCAGCCGAAGGTGCAGGTTCAACAGAAAAAACAGTTGAATTAAAATCAGCAGGACCAAACAAAATAGCAGTTATTAAAGTTGTTAGAGATATTATGGGGCTTGCTTTAATGGAAGCAAAACAATTTGCAGATAATGGTGGAGTTATTAAAGAAGGAATTGACCCAGAAGAAGCAGAAGAATTAGCTAATAAATTAAAAGAAGCTGGCGCAACAGTAGAAATTAAATAATTAACTTACTATTATTAATAAAGAGGATATTTTCATGTATCTCTCTTTTTGCTATTAATTAGCACTATATTTTAATGAAGGAGAAATATGGATTACAATATTAAAAAATTTGGAATAAATACTGAACGTGTTACATTTCAAAAAACCGAAGAAGACTTAGAGATTCCTAATCTTTTATCAACACAAGTTGAATCATTTAAGTTATTCTTAGAAAAAGGAATAGATGAAGTTTTTCAAGAAATTTATCCAGTTTCATCAAAAAAACTAACTGTTGAATTTATTAAAACAAAGTTAGATTTACCAAAAGATTATGAAGCAGCAATTGCTAGTGCCAGAGATAAAGGTGCTAATTTTTGTGCACCACTAAAAGCTAAATTTAGAATAATTAATAACGAAACTGGTGTAAAAAAATCAGAAGATGATGCATTTATTGCATATATACCATTGATGACTAATGGAGCATCATTTATTATAAATGGTTCTGAAAGAGTTATTATTTCTCAAATAGTAAGAGCTCCTGGTGTGTATTTTGAAAATATGAAAGCAGCAAGAGCACAATCAACATCAGATGCATCAGTTTTTAAAACAGCAGCAATTATTCCTTCAAGAGGAGCATGATTAGAATTTGATTATAAAGACTACAAACTTTTAGGAACAGATCCGATTGATATTAAATTAAGAATTGATAAATCAAAAAGAATAAAAGCTGGAATGTTGTTATATTCTTTAGGATTAACAGATAAAGACATTACTGGATTATATGGTAAACACGAATTACTTTTAGAAACATTAAATAAAATTTCTAAAGATAAAAAAGATCCTTTAATTTCAAGACAAGAAATTTTTAGAGTTTTAAATCCAGGAGATAGATTAACAGTTGATCAAGTTAATAAATGATTTTCTAATTTATTCTTTTCAAAAAGAAGATATGATTTATCAACAACTGGTAGATATAAAATTAATGATAAATTATCACCATTCAAAAGAATTTTAAATAAAATTGCAGCTGAAGACATTAAATTTAAATCAGGGCAAGTTATTGTTAAAGCTGGTGAAAGAATTGACCACGATTTAGCGGAAAAGGTTCAAAAAGCATACTTTGATAAAAAGCTTCCTTTAACATCGCTACCTGTAGCAGATGAGTTTTTAGGCTTGATGAATGCAGAATTTGCTACAAAACTTGAAAAGAAAAAAGAATTTACACAAGTTAGTGTTATTAAAGTTTATACAAATGAAAACTTAGAAAATTCTGAAGAAAAAATTGAAGATGCTAAAATTTCTAATGTAATTATCAATGTACCAACAACTTATGAATTCTTAACAATATCAGATTTATTAGCATCTATTGGTTATATCTTTAACCTTGAAGATAAATTACATAAATACGATGATATTGATGCTCTTTCAAACAGAATGATTAAAACTATTAATGATTTAATGAAAAACCAATTTAGAATTGGGTTGACAAGAATGGAAAGAAATCTTGCCGAAAGAATTAAAGCTAAAGATATAACTGCTGTTACAGTTAAATCAATCACAAACCATAAATTAATGGAATCAGCTTTAAAAGATTTCTTTAACTCATCACAACTTTCACAATTTATGGATCAAATAAATCCATTAGCAGAAATTTCTAATAAAAGAAGAATTACATCACTAGGTCCTGGTGGTCTTTCAAGAGACACTGCTTCATTAGTTGTTCGTGGAATACATGATACACATTATGGAAGAATTTGTCCTATCGAAACACCTGAGGGGCCAAACATCGGGCTAATTCTTAACCAAGCTATTTATTCAAGAATAAATAAATATGGTTTATTAGAAACTCCTTATTATAAAGTTGAAAATGGTAAAAAAATTGGTAAACCTGTCTTTTTAACAGCATCAGAAGAAGAAAAACAAATTATTGCACCTGCAATCGCACATGTTAAGGATGGTGTTTTAGTTGATAAAACTTTAATCGCAAGAAATAATGGTGATTTTAAAACAGTTACACCTGATGAAGTTAACTATATTGATGTTTCTCCAAAACAAACAGTTTCGATTGCTACAGCACACATTCCATTTATTGAGAATGATGATGCTAACCGTGCACTTATGGGGGCAAACATGCAAAGACAAGCTGTTCCTTTAATCAAAGCAGAAGCTCCTATTGTTGCTACTGGTGTTGAAGAATTTTCAGGAAAATATGCACCTACAACAATTCTTGCAAAAGAAGCTGGTGAAGTTATTGAAGCGACATCACAAAAAATTATTGTTGTTGGTGAAAAAAGAACAACATACATTCTTAAAAAATTCATAAGATCAAATCAAGGATCATCAATCAACCAAATTCCAAGAGTAAAAGTTGGGCAAAAAGTGAAAAAAGATGATGTACTTGCTGACGGACCATCAGTAGATCATGGAGAATTAGCTATTGGTAAAAATGTACTAGTAGCCTTCACAACATGAAGAGGGTATAACTATGAAGATGCTGTTATTATTTCAGAACGTCTTGCAAAAGATGATGTGTTTACTTCAATTCATATTGAAGAACATAAAATCGAACAAAGAGCAACAAAACTTGGAGAAGAAATTATTACAGCAGATATTCCAAACGCTTCAAAAGAATCGCTAAGAAATTTAAATGAAGATGGAATTATTAACATTGGTTCAAGAGTTAAAGTGGGTGATATTCTTGTTGGAAAAATTACACCTAAAGGTGAGGAAGATGTTTCACCTGCAGAAAAATTACTTGATTCATTACTAGGTAATAAAACTAAAAATACAAGAGATAGCTCAATGAGAGTTCCACATTCTGCAGAAGGTGTTGTTCAAGATATTAAAATTCTTTCTAAAGAAAATGGTGATAATTTAAATGATGGAGTTGAAAAAATCATTAAAGTATATATTGCTCAAAAACGTAAGTTAAGAGAGGGTGATAAAATGTCTGGAAGACATGGTAATAAAGGAGTTGTCTCTAAAGTATTGCCTGTCGAAGATATGCCATATACTGAAGATGGAACACCTTTAGATATTATGCTTAATCCACTTGGAGTTCCTTCAAGAATGAATGTTGGTCAAGTTCTTGAAGTCCATTTAGGAATGGCTGCTAAATTATTAAATTTAAAAGTTGCCACACCAATTTTTGATGGTGCAAACTTTCAAGAAATTCAGGAAATGTTTAAAGAAGCAGGAATGAAAGAAAGTGGTAAATTTACATTAACAGATGGAATTACTGGTGATAAAATCGAAGATGATGTTACTGTTGGGATTATGTACATGCTTAAATTGTCACATATGATCGACGATAAAATGCATGGTAGATCAATAGGACCATACTCATTAATTACACAGCAACCGTTAAGAGGTAAAGCAAATAATGGTGGGCAAAGATTTGGAGAAATGGAAGCTTGAGCTATTGAAGCATATGGAGCATCACATTTATTACAAGAAATGACAACTCTAAAATCAGATGACATCAAAGGACGTAATGAATTATATAATTCAATTGCAAAAAGTGGAAAAATTCCAACTCCTTCAATTCCTGAAGGTTTCTGAGTACTTTATTATGAATTAAGAGGACTATGTCTTAACTTAGGTTTCTTAGATGATGAAGGAAATGAAGTTGAAATAGATAACACATTATAAGGAGGAAAAGATGGCAGAAACAAATACAGAATTACAAAATGAAAAAAATTCTTATCAAGATAAATTAAATGAGATCGCACCTTCTATTCAGAATGTTCAACTTTCTTTAACAACAAAAGAACAAATTCTTTCATGATCATCTGGTGAAGTTACAAAACCAGAAACAATTAACTATAAAACACACAAACCTGAAAGAGATGGCTTGTTTGATGAAAAAATCTTTGGTCCAACAAGAGATTATAGATGTGCTGTTTGTGGTAAAAAACACAAAAGATCAGATGTTGGAAAAACTTGTTCAGCTTGTGGTGAGGCAGTAATCGAATCAAAAATGGCTAGAAGAAGAAAAATGGGGCACATTGAACTTGCTGCACCAGTTTCACATATTTGATTTTCAAAAGTTAATTATTCAACAATAAGACAAATTTTAGATTTTAAACAAGAAGAATTAGAATCAATTCTATATTTTAGAGCACCAATTATCTATGATGATGGTGGCTTTAAAACTGCTGCTAAAGTTGGAACAATTATTTCTATTCAAAAAGCAGCAGGGATTTATAGAAAAATCCTAACTGAAATAATGAAAAAATCTGATAGTGCAGAAATCAAAAAAGCAACTAATGAAAAAATTGATCAATTATTAGTGGATGCTAATTCACAAATCACTAAAGAACAAGGGATTGATTTTTATGAATATAATTCCTTTATTATGAGACATTCAGACATTAGAATTGGTTTTGGTGCTGAAGCAATTAAAATTTTATTAGAGAATATTGATCTTAAACAAAAATTAAGAAAAATTCAAAAAGATATTGCTACATCTAAATCTAAAACTGGTGTTTCAGCAATGTTTAGAAAAGTTAAAACAATTGAATCATTTATTATTTCAGGCCAAAATCCTGCAGAAATGATTGTTGAAGTTATTCCAGTTATTCCAGCAGACTTAAGACCTTTAATTCAATTAGATGGTGGTAGACACTCTACTGTTGATTTAAATGAACTATATAGAAGAGTTATCATAAGAAACAATAGATTAAAACAATGACTAATTATTGGAGCTCCAGAGCTTATTGTGCAAAATGAAAAACGTATGTTACAAGAATCTGTAGATGCTTTATTTGATAACACAAGAAAAGCAGTTCCTGTTAGATCTAAAGATAATAGAGATTTAAAATCATTAGCTGAAAATCTTAAGGGTAAACAAGGGAGATTTAGACAAAATCTTTTAGGAAAAAGAGTTGATTATTCTGGAAGATCAGTTATTGTTGTTGGGCCAGATTTAAAACTTCATCAAGTAGGTTTACCTAAACAAATGGTTGTTAAATTATTTGAACCATTTATTGTGCAAAGATTAGTTGAAGAAGGAATTACAAAATCAATTAAACAAGCTAAAAAAATGATTGAAATTTATGATGATAGAATTTGATCATATGCGGCTGATGTTATTAAAGGACATCCAGTTCTTCTTAACAGAGCACCTACATTGCACAGATTATCAATTCAAGCATTTGAACCAGTTATTACAGCAGGTAAAGCAATTAGACTTCATCCATTGGTAACTCCTTCATTCAATGCTGATTTTGATGGAGATCAAATGGCAGTTCATGTTCCTTTATCTAAAAAAGCTAAAAAAGAAGCAACAGAATTAATGCTTTCAAGTAAAAATATTTTAGGTCCTAAAGATGGAAAATTAATTTTATCTCCATCACAAGATATTATTCTTGGAATGTACTTTTTAACTAAAGTTGTTAAAAATGGACTTGGTTCTAATACAGTTATTTCATCATACGATGATTTAAATAATAAATTAATTACAAAAAAACTTCATATTCATTCAATAGTAGCAATGCCATTAACTATTTTTGGCAAAAAATTTAGTAAAGAAATTTCTAATGGCAAAAAATATATTGTCTCAACAGTTGGTAGATTTTTGATTAATCAAAAAATTCCTGAAGACTTCACTTTTGTAAATAATATTGACGTTAATAAACCAATAAGTATCGAAGAAATGAACGTTATTGAGTCTGCATCTGAATTACCAAAAGCGTTTGAAAATGTATTTGAAGAACTTCAACCTTGAAAAAATAAAGATGTTTCAAAACTTATTGAAAAAGTATTTGAACATAATAGTGATGATATTCCAAATTTCTTAGATGCAATAAAAGAATTAGGATTTTATTATTCAATGATGTCTGGAGTATCAATGTCAATTGATGACATTGTAACTATTAAAGATAGAGCTGAAATTATTTCTTCTGGAGATGCTAAAGTTGAATTCTTACAAGAGAAAAAAGATGAAGGTTTAATAAGTGATGATCAAAGATACCAAGAAGTAATTAAAGTTTGATCAGATATTAAAGATAAAATTCAAGAATCTCTTTCAAAAGAAATTAAGTTACATCCAAATAACCCATTATTTATGATGATGGATTCAGGAGCTCGTGGAAACATTTCAAACTTTGTTCAATTAGCTGGGCTACGTGGTTCAATGTCTAAAGCAGCACATGAATATGCAGCTTTAAAAAGACAAGGATTCGTAGTTAGAGCTACAGAAGAAATTCCAATTAAATCATCATTTAAAATTGGTTTAACACCATTTGAATATTTCTTATCAACTCATGGTGCACGTAAAGGACTTTCAGATACAGCAACAAAAACAGCAGAATCTGGTTACTTAACAAGAAGACTTGTTGATGCTGTACAAAATATTAAATTGGTTGAAGAAAATTGTGGAACAAATAAAGGTGCTTTTGTATCGACTATTTATGATACAAGAACACAGGCAGTAATTGAATCATTATATGATAGAATTATTGGAAGATTCCCAGTTGAAGATGTTAAAGTCGGAAATAAAGTTCTTGCTAAACAAAGTGAGGTTATTAGTGAGGAACAAGCGCAAGCAATTGTTGACGCAGGTATTAAAAAAGTTGAAATTAGATCTGTTCTTGCATGTCAATCAAAATATGGTGTTTGTCAAAAATGTTTTGGTGTAGATTTAACAACAAATAAAGCAGTAGATGTTGGTGAAGCTATCGGAATTATTTCAGCACAATCAATTGGTGAACCAGGAACACAATTAACAATGCGTACATTCCATACTGGAGGGGTTGCTGGTGTATCAGATATTACACAAGGTTTCTCAAGACTAATGGAACTTGTTGATGCAAATAAATCACCAAAACAGCAAGCAATCATTGCTAAGGCAGCAGGAAAAGTAGAAGAAATAAATGTTTTCAAAGAAAACAAATATGGTCAACCTACTCAATATACATTAACAATTTCATCTGAATTAGATTCTAAAGATTATGTTGTTGATTCAACATCATTCTTAAGAGTTAAAAAAGGTGACGAAGTTAAAGCTGGACAAAAAATTACAGAAGGTTCAATTCAATTACAAGAATTATTAGAGGTTGCTGGTTCAAGAGCTACCGAAATATATTTAATTAAAGAAATGCAAAAACTATATAGAATCCAAGGAATTAATATTGCGGATAAATATATGGAAGTTATTATCAAACAAATGCTTTCAAAATTCCAAATATTGGATGCAGGAGACTCTAATTTATATATTTCAAAAATTATTTCTGCAGATGCCTTAAGAGAAATTAATGAAAAATTAATTGCTGAAGGTAAAACACCAGCATATGGAAAACAAATTATTATTGGGGTTAAACCATTACCTCTATACTCAGAGTCATTCTTATCAGCAGCGTCTTACCAAAGAACGGCAGACGCATTAGTTTCAGCATCAATTATTAAAAAAGTAGATCACCTTAAAGGTGTTAAAGAAAATGTTATTGTAGGATCATTAATTCCTGTAGGAACAGGTATTAAAAAACCACAAGGTAAATATGATATCTTTGATGATGAAACATTTGATATACAAGATTATAATTTTGAACAACCTCTAAATGTGGAGTTAAATATTACTGAAGAGGAAGAAGATTTTAAAAATAAACTTGAAGAAGATTTATAAGATAAATTAATAATTTAAACACTGGCATTAAGCTAGTGTTTTTTATTTATAATTATTATGTAATGATTTGAAAATTAGATTATCTTAATATGTATATTTCTGCGAAAAAAAATTTAAATGCAGAAAATGTAGAAACATTATCTACAAAAAAAATTAGACATATTGGAAAAATGTATAAAAAAGAATATTATTCACATTATAAAAAGAAAACATTTTTTTCTTGGTTTTTTGATAATTTAGAAAATACTGAATCATTTATTCGTCGGGTAAAAAAATTATTAAAAAAATTAGAAATTGATTTAACAGACAAAGAACAAATAGAGATAGAGGCTTTAGAAGCAAGAGAATTTACTACAAGAAGAGCTTTTAAAACTATTGAAGCTCCATACCTTAATAATGAAAAAAGTGTTACACTTAAAAATAATATTTTTTTCTTGCATAGAGACGTAAGAACATATATCAAAAAGAAAGAACTTCTTGTTAAGATATATACAGGAGAATTATTGCTTACTGCTAAGGAAATAGTTTTTTATGATCGTGATAATGATGAAATACAAAAAGTAATTAATTTTGAAGATATTTCAGGCATTGTACTAAAAAAATATGCCGTTATTATTAAGGTTATAGGCCGTAAAGATATATATGTTAGATATAAAGATAATGAATTACTATATATATCTTTAAAAAGAGCCATAAAAACTAAGTCCAAAGTTAATTTTTCTAAAGATGAACAAAGTGATAATACGATTGAAAAAACATTAGAAACTATTTTAAAAATTAATTAATTCAGAAATATTTTATATAATAAAAAAACATCTTTTAAAGATGTTTTATTTTAATATCTTATCAAGAACCTCTTGGTTATTTATTTTATCAACTTCATGGTCATAATAAGGAATTATGTGTAAATGAGTGTGAAAAACAACTTGTCCTGCTGAAGTTCCTATATTAGACACTAATTTAACTCCTGAAGCATTAAGGTTTTTCATTAATAATGTACTTATTTTTTGTGCAATATTTATGATAGACTCTTTAACATTTTGAGAATTATTAAATATGTTTTCTTGGGTTTCTTTTGGTATAAGAAGAGTGTGCCCTTGTTGTTTAGGACTTATATCAAGAATTGCAATATAAAATTTATCTTCATAAACAATAAGAGAAGGAAGTTTTTTGTTTATTATTTGATTAAAAATATCTTCTGCCATTTTATTTTAAAATATCTGAAGGTATTAATGTTCCATACTTACTATCATATTTACCAGATAATTCTATATAGAAACCTTTGTCATGTCAAAATTGTCTTGCTTTAGAAATAAGATCAGCATTATGGAATTGAATAATTTTTTCAGCTAAATAAATTTCTCCTAAGTAGGCCATACTAGAGTCATTTTCTCCATTAATTTTTGTTGTTGGATTAAATCATCTATCAAAAATATATTGTCTATTTTCATCATCTTCGCTTGCTTTAACTCAGTAATTAGTATCACTGCTGCTTTTTTTAGCGAATAATGAAAAATTAACTGATGCATAATTGTCTTTTTCATCTCCTATTTTTTTAGCAAAAGCATAGGGATACATTTGACTATAGTTATATATATAACCTTTGTCTCCTTCTTTCGGTGGTCATTTTGCATTTCAATCTGAGTCACCAATTATAGCTCCTCCACCTTTGGCACCGTCATTAGTTGCACGGTAATAATTACCTGTTTTTAGAATATCAGTATTTGTACTTGTTGATTGTGTTGTGGATTCTTCCCCCTTTTTGGTATTCCATTCTCAAGTACGATCTATTTTAGTTCAGTCTTCTTTAGCTTTTCCCTGGCTTGGAATCCCCATTGTTATACCATCGAAAGCTTTAAAAACATCAGTACCGCTACCAAAACTTCTATTAATAACATTTGGATCTGTTAATGCATCAATATTTTTAAACTTATTTAGATAAGAATTTCAATCATTAGGATTTGCTTTAGTTGTATCTGGTATTTCTGTCAACTCATGCCAAATATTTTCTTTACCTTTTTTTCCAGTGAAAAAATCATATGATTTTTTTGCATCAATTTCAAATGATGAAACCATTGAAGGTTTATCATAAGTCAGTTCTTTTGTAAAATTATAGTCATATAGTGAAGATGAACTTGTTTGTCATAAGTATGAATATGCCATCATATCAGTTAAGAAAGACTCTATGTAACTTGTATTTTCACTTAAGACTTTAATTATTTTCTCAAATAATTCTTTTATTTTATCCTTAACACCCTCATCACCACTATTGCCACCTTTTTTAAATTCGAAATATGTTAATGATATTAATTCGTGATAACTATCAGCTGTTTGTGATTGAATAGTAATTTCATTTACTAAAGATTTTACAGAAGCTGAATTTTTAACGGCTTCAGGTGCAGAATTTAATAAATAGTCATAAACTGAGTTGCTTGTTGTTTGGGTTAATAATTTAGTTTTTACAAAATTTTCTTTTAACTTATCAATTGTGATTCCTGAATTTTTTAAAATATAAGGAATATTTCAATTTGTATTAGATGTTAAAATAGAATCTCAATCACCTTTTACTCATTCACCATTTTCATATTTTTCATTAAATAGAACACCATGCATAAAACTATTTTCAATCGCTTTTGCGTTCTCTGAATCGCTTTTTTCTGCGTCATTTCATGAACCTTTTAAAAAATTATTATTAAAATGAAATGTAATAAAATCTGGGGCTTTTTTGTTTGCGAAACCAATTCCAATCCCAGCCCCTAAAGAAGCTCCTAAAACAATAATTAAAATTGCACTTGATATTATATTAAATCTTTTACTACTCATAATTCTCACCATCTTTTGTTTTTATTACTGGTTGATATTGACCTATATTTAAATTTTTAGTTTCATTTTTTAATATATACCATGTATTATTATTGTTTAAAATTGTTTGAAAATAGTTTGCGTTAAATGCATTTGTATCATATAAATCAGAATGAGATTGGTAAAAATCTTTAGCTTCTTTATATTTTTCATTTGCATCTTTTAAAGATTTTGCCTGTATACCAATTAATCATTTTTTAATTAACTCTTGATTTAAGAAATTATTTGTATTTGATTTTAAACTACCATTAGCCATACCATATATAATATCATCTAAGTTTTCTTTTACTCAATTTTTAAAATTATCATAAATTTTAAAGTCATTATTTTCTTTTTTATTTCAACCTATTGTTTTATTTTTTTTATTTAAATATTTTTTAACTAAAACATTTTCTGCTTTATATTTGTCTGGTTCATCTTTTTTTCTTAAATTTTTTGTTTCAGTTTTTGCTGTAATTCCAATCATATGTAAACCATCTTCAGCTATGAATGATGCATATGTTTTAGGGTTAGGGTTAGGGTGTTTTGGGTCATTTGAAACGTCTTTCCAATCTAAGACATTAATTCTTTTTACTTCTCCTTTGTTTAATAATTTATCTGCTTGAAACCCTTCAACTAATTTAGAACCAAAAGTTTCTAATTGTGAAGCTGTTGCATAATTTATATCTTCCGTTGTAGTTTTTGCTGTTTCAGTTTTTGAATTAAATTTAGCTTCTTTGAAAGCACTATCAATAACTGTTGCAAAATCTTGACTTTTTGGTGTTATATCGTCGTTTAATAAGCTTGATTGATAGACGCTTACATTTTCAATAGGTTTAGATAATGATAGTTTATTTTGACTCATTATGCTTTTGTCATTTGATTTTGGTGTTCACCCTTCTCCGTTGGATAAGTCTTTTAAATTTTTTCAGAATGTTAATGACTCTTTTACATTATCTTTTGTAACTTTTATTTGGTTACCTGTAATATCTGCTTTTGAAGAATCATCTTTATATGGAGTGAATGGCATTACACTATCATTAAATACAATTGGTTGATATGCAATTAAATACATCTTCATCAAATTTTGCTCAGTTAAAAAAGTTTCAGTTCCAGCCGAAGGGTTAGAAGTTCTTAATCAAGTTATTGTTTTATCAGATGATGTTTTTACATCAGAAATATATTCAGCACCACTTGCATTAGTTCCGCTTTCTTCTTGAAATTGGTTAGTTTCAAGAATAGAAATTGTTTTATTTTTATATGTTACAGAAACAATAGAATTTTTATATTGTTCATCATTTGCAAAACCTTCTGAAGATAATTTTTGTTGTCAAGCGGTTTCTCAAGTATTACCATATTTATCTTGCATTGCCTCTTTTTCAGATTTGATTCTTTTATCGGCTTCATCATTAGTATTATTAACTAAAAATGTATAGTCATCATTGGTAAATTGATTTCAACCTTGATCTTTCATATCCTCTAAATTTTTAATATATGCTTCGTTTTTAGCATTTTGAATAGCAAATTTATCTTTTGCATCTTGATCTGATGGTTGAGGAAATACAGCTATACTAGTATGTTTAAAATAGCCTGATGCTGCCATTCCTGCAGGAATCATCCCACCAATAATAATTAAAGATGCGACAAAAACAAGAAGACTTTTTTTTCTAACATCTTCATACCATTTTCCTTTACTTTCTATTCAACTTCGTTCTTCATAAAAAGAATTATTTGATGTTGAATTTTCTGGTTTTAAATTACTAGATGATTGTAAAGTTTCTTGTTTACTTTCGTCTTTGTTTGTATCTAAAGAAATTTCTTTAGTTTCTCTTTCGTCATCAATTTTCATAATCAAAGAAATTATATATTAATTTATATATAAAGATTGTTATATTATTATATAGCCGTTATAATAATAGTGATGAAAAAAGACATAGATAGTAAAGTTGTTAGTGAATTTAAAATATTAAAAGAAAACCCTTCATTAACTTATTTAAATTCTGCATCAACTTCAATCATGCCAAATGTTGTTTTAGAAACGTTAAATAGTGTTTATTCTAATAGTATTACATCTTATAAAAAGTCTTTTAATTATAAAAATAAAGACAATGAAAAAGAAATAAACCAAACATATGAAAAATTAGCTCTTTTTTTAAATGCAGATAAGGAAAATTTAGTGCCTTCCTATGGTACGACCGATGCAATTAATAAAATAGCTTTTTATTTAATATCTAAAATGAATGATGGTGACGAAATTATATTGGGTGCATTAGAACATGCATCTAATATTTTGCCATGAATAAATATTGCTAATGTATTAAATAAAAAAATTGTTTTTAAATGATACAAATTAAAAGATTGAAGTATAGATTTAGATGATTTAAAAACACTTATAACAGATAAAACAAAGGTTGTATCAATGGCACATATTTATAATACAACTGGGCAAGTTAATGATATAAAAAAAGTAAAAGAATTGATTGGAGATAAAGTCATTCTTTTTGTAGATGCTGCACAATCTATTAGTCATGTCAAAATCGATGTTAAAGAAATGGGTTGTGATTATTTAGCTTTTAGTGCTCATAAAGCCTTTGGTCCTTTATCGTTAGGTTTTATATACATTAAGGATATAAAAAATGCTAAGCCATTTAATGTTGGGGGAGGAATGAATTATGATTATTCTAAAGATACCTATATTCCTAAAGAAGGAAGATTAATGTTTCAAGCAGGAACACAAGATGTTCCAGGGATTATTGCATTTGGAAAATCTTTAGATTTTATAAATAGTTATGGAATCCAAAATATTAAAGATCATAATTATGCTCTAAAAGAATATGCAGAAAAATTAATTAGTAAATTGCCAAACATAAAAATAATTAACAAAGGAATTAAGTCGTCAATTTTATTTTTTGAGGTTGAAAATGTTGCTGCTGAAGATGTTGCTTATCATTTATCTCAAGATAATATTATTGTGAGAGCAGGAACTTGTTGTGTAAAAATCAAAAATGATCTTTACGAACAATATAAATCAGTAAGGGCTTCATTTCATTTTTACAATACCAAAGAAGATATTAATAAACTATACAATTCATTAAAAAGTGGAGGTGACTTCCTTGACAAACTTTTCACAAAGAGATAAACTTTTAAAACATGTTAATAATCCCACGCAAAAAGGTTTAAATAAAGAGCAAAAAAAAGTTTCTTTATATGTTAATGTCGATAATTGTGAAGATAATTTTTTTGTATATCTTTTAATGGAAAATAATATACTTAAAATAGCCAGATTTGAGGGCGATGGTTGTGCTATTTCAAACGCATCTATGGATTCTGTTTTAAGTTTTATTGAGGGGAAAGAAAGAAATTTCGTTATTAATTTTATTAATAGGTTTGTAAAATTTATTAATGGCGATATAAATGAAATAGAAGACGAATTTATGTTTTTTAAATTAATCCAAGATCATAAATCAAGGAAAAAGTGTGCATTAGCACCAATATCCACAATTAGAAAGGTTATAGAAAATGAATAATATTTTAGATTTAAATTTACAATACGCAAATGTTTCAGAAGATGAAATAAAAAATACAGAGGAAAAAGTTGCAAATATTCACAATAACATAATAAATAAATTAGGTGCAGGAGCAGAATTTACTGATTGAATTTCATGGCCAGAAAATTATGATAAAGAAGAAGTTGAACAAATAATTCAAAAAGTTAATGATTTAAAATCAAAAGGGGTTGAAAAACTTGTTGTTATTGGTATAGGCGGATCATATTTAGGTGCAAAATCTGCAATAGATTTTGTCAAAGGAAGTATTAATTTTCAAAATAATATTTTCTTTGCTGGAAATATAATATCATCATCTTTAATTCAACAAATAGAGAATCAAATTAAAGATTCTAAATGAGGTATTTGTGTTATTTCTAAATCAGGAACAACATTAGAACCATCATTAGCTTTTAGACATTTTGAAAAAAAATTAATTGAAAAAGAACAAGATAATGCAAAAGATTTAATTGTTGCAGTTACTGATAAAGAAAAAGGAACTCTAAAAATGTTAGCTGAAAAAAAAGGTTATAAAACTTTTGTAGTTCCAGATGGTATTGGGGGAAGATTTTCAGGTATTACTCCAGTCGGATTGTTTGCGATGGCTTTTGCTAATATTGATATTAAAAAATTGTTACATGGCGCTAAAATAGCAATGGATGATTTAACAAAATTAGAAAATAATATCGCATATAAATATGCTGTTGTAAGATTTATCTTAAATACAAAAAGAAATCTTTTTGCTGAATGATTTATCAGTTATGACTCTGATTTAAATATGACACTTGAATGATTAAAACAATTATTTGGAGAATCAGAAGGTAAAGATGGCAAAGGGATCTTGCCAATATCAGCAATATTTAGTAGAGACCTTCATTCACTTGGTCAAATTATTCAAGATGGTGTAAAAAATACATTCGAAACAACAATCTGAATAAATGAAAGTAAAGATGAAATCATTATTGAAGAAAATAAAGATAACTATGATGGATTAAATTATTTGACTGGCAAAACTATGCATGAAATAAATAAACAAGCTTTTAAAGGTGTTGTTCATGCACACTCTGTTGAAGGCGGAATACCTAATATTATAATTACACTTAAAGATAAATCAGAAGAATCACTTGGTTATTTATGATACTTCTTCTTTATGGGTGTGACAATGTCTGCATATTTAAATGAAGTTAATCCATTTAACCAACCAGGTGTGGAATTATATAAAAAAAATATGTTTACTAATTTAAAAAAATAAAGATTTATGATAGGATTATTAAAAGGAAAATTATAAATGGTTAAAGAAAATATAGATAATAAAAAAACAAAAATCAAGCCTTTAATTTCTATTTCAAATATTGTTAAAAGTTATGGAAAAACGGAAGTTCTTAAAGGTATATCATTTGATGTTAATCCTGGGGAAAGAGTATCCATAGTTGGTGCAAACGGTGCAGGGAAAACTACTTTAAGTGAAATTATCGCCAAAGTTAAAGATCCCACATCAGGTAAAATAACTTACAATTTACATAAAAAGATTGATAAAAAAACAAAAAAAATTACATATGAAGAAGCTAAAAGTAAATCAGAAATTTCAAGTAAAATTGGAATTCAATTTCAAGATTCATCTTATCCAGATTTTTATAAAGTATCTGATTTAGTAAATTTTGTTATTAATGCCGCAGGTATAAAAATAACTAATAAAAGATTAGAGGAATTATATGAAACTTTTGATTTGAAAAATTTAAAAAATGATATTGCAAAAGGTCTTTCTGGTGGTCAACAACAAAGGCTTAATATTTTGATGGCTATTGTTAATGATCCTTTATTATTAATTTTAGATGAAGTAGGAACAGGTCTTGATGTTGAATCAAGAACTAAAATAAAATCATATATACAATCATACGCAGATCATAATGATGCGACTATTTTGTTGGTTTCACATAATTCAGATGAAGTTGTTGAATTAACAGAAAGAGTTATTGTTATTCATAATGGAAAAATATATAGTGATCAGCCATTAGAAGATATTCTTAAAGAATGAAAACAATTTGATTTATATATGAATAATTTATATTTAAATGTTTTTAAAAAGAATTTGGATTTAAGAGCTAATAAAACTGGCAGACAATTTACTTTGAAAAAGGGTAATAAAAAAGAAAAAGGTAAAAATAAATAATGTTTGCTGTTTATAAATTACAAGCAAAAGCTTATTTTGCAAATATATTCGCAAGAGTAGATTTTATTACTGCTGTTTTATTTTTGGTTGTTGTCGGTACTGTTACTAAAATAAATGGAATTAGAACATCTGAAACTAACATTGCAGTAATTGCATCAATAAGTATTTTAATGATTTTAAATTCTGCAATGTGATCATTTGGACTACCATTTTTTCAAATGAAAGAATCAGTTCTTTTAAAAAGGATTGGTGCTACAAAAATATCTAAGCCTAAAGCTATTGGCGCTTTTTTGTTGTGGGGTTTTTCAACAACAGCAATGATTTTAATATGATTAGGTTTTTGAGTGGGGATATGTCAAATTCCATCAGTTGCTAAAGCAACAGATAACTTATTATTTGTTTCAAAAAGTAAGTGGGCAAAAGTTAATTGAGCAGGTTTTTTACTTGCAATAATTATTGCCTCATTGTCTTTTTATTCAATTGCATTTTTATTTGTTGCTATTAATAAAAATTCAGAAATTTATAATATTACAGGAACATTTTATTTTTTTATTGTTGCTTTTTTAGGTGGAGCTGTAGCGCCAACAGTTGGAAGAGAATGAATGACTGTTATTGGTTATATTTCGCCTTTAGGTTGAATATCAAAATTTATGGGTGATGCAATGCTTGGTATAAATGTATTTAATTTTGGGGGATATACTTCAATTGTGCAACAAGGAAAACACATAGATACTTTTTTTGCAGTTGGAAGAATTTTATTGCCAATTATTTTTGGTTCATTAGCTGCTGGAGCAAGCATTAAATTATTTAAATGAGATTAGGAAGGAAGAAAAAATGTTAGCGTTATATAAATTAGTTGCAAAAACAAATCTAAAATCACCAACAATATCATTCCCATTGATATTTCCAATTATTATTATGCTTTTACTTTCTACAGGTGTAGTTATTAATCCTGATTTAAAAAGTGTTGATAATGTTACACAAGTTAATAATCAAATTACAAATATTTTTGTTACTGTAGTTGCAATTGTTACTATGCAAACTGGACTTATGGGATTTGGATTTAACTTTATGAATCTTAAAAAATCAGTAATGTTAAGAAGAATTGGTGCCACAAAACTTAAAAAAAGTGAAGTTATTGGTGCGATGATTGGTTATGGCTTAACTATTTGACTTATCGCAATAACAGAGATTGTGATTTTATTAGAAATTTTTTCTGCTGCAAATTTCTTTTATTCTCCTGCCTTTAAAACTGTTACTAAAAATATTCCTAAAGTTGTTGGTCATTTTTATATTTCAAGTATTAATTGAGGTTTCTTTTTCTTAGCTTTAATAATTATGCTTATAGCTTCATATACAATCGGAATATTTGTTTGTTCTGTTTCAAAAACAGATAATTCATTCCAAGCTGTTGTTATGGCATACTTTTTTACAGTTTCGTTAATGAGTGGAATGTTGTTATCAACATATATTGAAGTATGAATGCGTTGAATAGGTTTCTTTTTACCACATGCTTATATAAATGAACTGTTTAAACTTTCCTCAGGAATTTTAACAATTGGTAGTGGTTCTTTTAATAATGGTCAAGAAGGTGGCAATATTAACACTTATAAATTTATTTTAGATATTATTATTCCTTTAGTTGTATCTGTTGCTGCATTAGGAGCGACAATTAAGTATCTTAAATTTGATTAGAAATAATATTTAAAACTTTTTTGTTTTCACATTTTTTTATTGACTTTTACTATATAATTAGAAAGACCAAAACCACATAATGTTATTTTAAATAATATGGAGGGGTAGCGAAGTCTGGCTAAACGCGGCTGGCTGTAAACCAGTTCCTTAGGGTTCGGGGGTTCGAATCCCTCCCCCTCCACCATGTACATTGGCCTGTAGCCAAGCGGTAAGGCAACTGGTTTTGATCCAGTGATGCGTAGGTTCAAATCCTGCCAGGCCAACCACATTATGACCTCATAGCTCAGTCGGTAGAGCAATTGGCTTTTAACCAATGGGTCGAAGGTTCGAGTCCTTCTGGGGTCACCACGCCCAGGTGGTGGAATTGGTAGACACGAGGGATTTAAGCTCCCTTGGCAGAAATGCTGTGTGGGTTCAAGTCCCACTCTGGGCACCAATTTTCAAAAAGAGAAATATTTTAGAATATTTCTCTTTTTTTCTTTTTAATTCAATAAACAAAATATAGTATCATTAAGTTATGAGTAATAATCCTTTTAATCAAGGCAGAAATTCCATGAATATGGAAATGTTAAAAAATTATAGAACAAGTCCACTTATTAAATATAGTGTGTCTTTTTTTTGTGGATTATTATCATTTATTATATTAATAATATTCGTAGGAACAACAAGTCCACATTTCCCAAGAAATAACAATGGCTATGTTCCTCACTTCAATTTAAATTACGGAATACTTTGAGCTATAGGGTTTGGTGCGATAGCATTTAATACTATATTAGCCGGATTATTTGTTAGATTTTTAAAAGATGTGAAAATTGATATTATTCCTTTAGTGTTAAGTTTTTCATTTGCAATTTTTGCTTATTGAATCTTACCAGTTAAAATTTGAGTTTATTTTTTAGTAATTCCTTTATTTGCAATCTTAGGATTTTTTATCGGTATTATGTTTGTGCTGATGTATAGTATATATAAATTTGCAAAACAAGCAAAACAACATCCAGGGCAAAATCCATTTGAATCAATGGGACCAAATGGTCCATTTATGCATGATTCACAAAACATTAAAGATGCAAAAGTTGAAGAAGTAAAAAATGAAGATAATCCCTTTGTGGATTTAGACGAGTCTGAAAAAGACGATAATGAATAAAAATAATAGAAAAGATAATTTTAAACAAAAAATAGATAAAAATCCAAAAGGTAGATTCTTAAAACTTCTTACCAAATATTATAAAATATTTCCTAAGATGTTTGCAGCTATGACATTTTTTGTTATATTAAATGTAATTACAACAGTAGTTCAACCTAAATTGCTTAACAATTTATTAAAAGCAGTTGTAAATTCAAAAACAGTATATGGCTTAGAATGATGAGAGTGAATTTTAATTATGTTTGGTGTTTTAACATTGACTATTACATTTACTTTTTTGAGTGGTATATTTGGTGGTAAGCTAGCTAAAAAAATAGAAATAGGATTAAGAACAGATGTTCTTAATAATTTAATTAAACAAGACATAAGTTTTTATTCCAAAAGTAAATCAGGAGAGACGCTAACAAAAGTAATTCAAGATACAGGAATAATTGGGGATCAATCTAGGTCAATTCCATCTACATTAATTTCTGTATTTTTAACATTTATTGGTGCGGCATTAGTTTTATTCTTTATTGATTGAAAATTAACATTAATTTCCTTTTTATTTGTTTTGATTATTTTACTAATTGTTATGCTTTCATTTAAAGCAATTACTAAAAGAATGTGAAAGGCTAGAAAAGAAATTACAGAGGTTAATGGTAAAGTAACTGATAAATTAAATGCTATTTCATTAATAAAATCTTTTGGAAGTGAAAAAGAAGAAAAAGAAGAATTTAAAAAAATTCATGGAGAATATTATAAAGCAAGTAAAAAGGTAGTTACTTCTTCTACATTAATAGGAACATTAATTACTGCTGGAATATCTTCATTATCAATAGTTGTTATAGCTTTTGCAGCATTGTTTTATCAAAATGAACCTTTAAAATTAATCACAATTTTACCTGCCTTTTTATCTGGTGTTTCATTGATGGCTTTTCCAATAATAAGAATATCTATTTTGGTGTCTGGATTGGCGCAAGGTTCTTCATCTTCTGCAAGATTGAATACTTTATTAAATATGAAAACTAAAATAGATGTTTTAGAAAAAGAAGATAAAACATATATTAGAAAACTTAAAGGTGATATAAAATTTGAAAATGTAGTTTTTGCATATCCAGAAAAACCTGAAAATATAATTTTGCCAAAAACAAAATTTACATTTGAAGAAGGAAAATCTTATGCTTTTGTTGGAAAAACAGGAGTTGGTAAATCAACTATAAGTAAATTATTATTAAGGTTTTATGATCCACAAAATGGAAAAGTAACAATTAATAATGGACTAGATCTTAAAAAAGTTTATCTTCCTTCATATTTAAAACATGTAGGCTATGTAGAACAAGATCCTGTAATTTTATATGGTAGTATAAAAGATAATATTAAATATGCTTTTAATGAAGCTAGTGATAGACAAGTTATAAATGCTGCTAAAAAAGCTAAACTACATAATATAATTATGACTTGGCCAGAAAAATATGATTCTATAATAGGGGAAAGAGGAGTTTTATTATCTGGAGGACAAAAACAAAGATTAGTACTTGCCAGAATGTTTTTAAAAAATCCTTCTTTATTAATTTTAGATGAAGCAACATCATCATTAGATAATATTGTTGAAGCCGAAATTAATAATGAACTAAAAAATTTATCAAAAGGAAGAACAACAATTATTATTGCACATAGATTAAGTACAATAAAGGATGTTGATACTATTGTTGTTCTTAAAGGAGATGATGGGATTGTTGAAACTGGCACATTTAAAGAATTAATTTCTAAAGATGGTTATTTCCAAAAATTATATAAAGCAGGGCTTATGAAATAATATTTTTGTCTTTTAAGTCTTTTAATAAGATATTATATTTTTCTAATTTTCAATTTGCAATTTCTTTAAATATTTTTTTATTAGAAATTGTTTGCTTATAAAGAGCTCATCTATGTCAAAAAATTTGTAAAAAAGCACAAACAATCATTAAATCTTTTTTGTTAATATTTTTGTCATATTGATTTATAAAATATTCAATTTGTGTTTCAGTTATATCTCTTTCTGTAATAAAAGATGCTAAATCAAAAATAAAATTTCCTTTTCCAGAGTATTCAAAATCAATTAGAACAATTTTATTATCAACTTTTAATAAATTACCCTCAACAACATCATTATGTAATATTACTTGTTTTCCTTTTTTTAATATTGACATTGCAGCGCAAAATATTTTTTTTTCATCAATATCAATATTAATATCTTTTAATAATAATTTTAAATAAGGTTTTTTAAAATTGGCTATTTTTATTTTTTTTGTATTAATTTTATGTAAATTTTTAAGACTTTGAGCTACCAATTTTAAGTCGCTTTTAGTCATTTTATTATCATTAAATTTAACATGTTTAAAATACTCAATAGAAATTTGGTCTTTTGTTATTTTTTTATTTTTAATGTCAAGTTTATTTAAAATTTTTTCTTCTTGTCTTCCGAATTTTTTTTGAAATTCATCGTTGTCATATTTCTTAATAATCATATTTTTATTTGTGTCTAAAATAATTTTATTAGAAAGACTTTTAATTTCTTTAATCATAATGTAACCTATTTTAATTTATATTATTATTTACTTTAATAAGTATTATATAATATTAATATGAAATTTGATTTAGAACATTATATTATTAGCAAGATCGAAGCAAATTTTTGGAACGAGAATTGTGCAATTCCTACTGAGTCCGAATTAATAAAAATTTCTAGTCTCTCTAAAATGAGCATTAGAAAAGTTATTGATAAATTAAAAGAAAGAGAAATATTATATACAATACAAGGACGAGGAGTCTACGTTTCACCATTTCACCATAGTTCTAAGATAGAAAAACTATCGGAAATATTAAAAGCAACAAAGGTTACAGTATTACCTTCACAATCTAAAGTGCCACAAATTTTACTAAGAAGATTTAATGCGAATTTTGAAATAGATTCAAAAAAAACTTTAACATTTGTTAAGTTATATTTTGTTAATGACGAAATAGTTGCTTTTACTATAAATTGATTAAACAATGAAGCTAATAAATATGACTTAAAAAATATTTGTCAAAACAAAGTTTCAATATATGATAACGATGATTTTAACAAACAAATAAATTATCATAGATTGGAAAAAACATCAGTATCTGATAAAAACATTTTGTTGACTAAATATGAATTTGTTCCTACAATATATTCATATTTTATAAATAGAAATAGACATGTGTTGATGATTAGAGTAACTAAAATGAAACCTAGGTTTTATAGCTCTCTAGAAGTTAAAAATAAATAATTTTTTTAATCTAATATATATAAATATTAGGTTTTTTTTATATTATAATACTAAATGAAAGGAAAATTTATAATATGAAAAAAATTGCAATTAATGGATTCGGAAGAATTGGAAGGCTAGCATTTAGACTTTTATTCGAAGATCCAACAGTTGAGGTTGTAGCAATTAACGACCTTACTGACGCTAAAACATTAGCACATTTATTAAAATATGATACAGCACAAGGTAATTATAAAATTGACTCAATTTCAGTTAAAGATAAAAATATTATCGTTGATGGAAAAGAAATCAAAATTCTTGCTGAAAGAAATCCAGAAGATCTTCCTTGAGGAGATTGAGATATTGATTTAGTTATTGAATCAACAGGGATTTTTGTTACAGAAGAAGGTGCACAAAAACATATTACAGCTGGAGCAAAAAAAGTTGTTATTTCAGCACCTGCTAAAGGTGGAGAAATTAAAACAGTTGTTTACAACGTAAACCACGAAGTAATTGAAGCAAGTGATAAAATCATTTCAGCAGCTTCATGTACAACAAACTGCTTAGCACCTATTGCTAAAGTTTTAAATGATAATTTTGGATTTGAAAAAGGATTTATGACAACAGTTCATGCTTTCACTAACGACCAAAGAATGCAAGACTCTCCACATAGAGACTTAAGAAGAGCAAGAGCTGGAGCAGCTAACCTTATACCTACAACTACAGGAGCAGCAGCAGCAGTTGGAAAAGTTTTACCAGTACTTTCTGGAAAACTTGCTGGTAATGCAGTTAGAGTTCCTGTTGTAACAGGGTCACTAGTTGATTTAACATTTACTTTAGATAAAGATGTAACAGTTGAAGAAATTAATGGTGCAGTTAAAGCAGCAGCTAATGAAACAATCGGGTACACTGAAGAACCAATTGTTTCTTCAGACATCATCGGAACTACATTTGGAACTTATTTTGATGCTTTAATGACATCAAAATTACCAACTGATAATGGTACACTTTACAAAATAGTTACATGATATGATAATGAAATGTCATATGTTAACCAATTAATCAGAACTATTAAATATTTTGCAAATTTATAATATAAAAATATTAATAATTAAACATCTCTTAGGAGATGTTTTTTGTTTATTATTAAAAATAATATTTAAATATTTTATTATAATTAAGTTAATGTTAGATATAAGATTACTTACAATTTATCCATTATTAGCCGATAGTGGAAGCGATCAAAATAAATTAATTATTTATGCAATTTTAATTTTTGTATTTTTGGGATTAACTATTTTTTTTGGATACTTATATTTTAAATTAAGAGATGATGACTCTCCAGTGGTTAAAATGCCTCATAAGCCTATAAAAAGATATTGAAATGAAAATAGATCTAAAATAATTGCAGGGATTGCTATTTCATGTATAGTGGTCATTGTAGGTATATTAGGCATGATGTGGCCTTTAATTTAGAAAGATGGAAGAGATGTTGAACTTATTATCGGAAAAAACTGAACCAATATTAATGATTGGTTATTTAATTGGGGCAATAATAATGTTTATTGCTTCAGCTTTATTTATTTACTTGTATTTTAAATGCAAAAAAACTGATGAATATCTTAGGGCTAAATATCAAGATCGTCCCTTAGGCTCTTTTAGAGGTTTTTGAGGCGAAAATAGATCAAGAATTTTAGCTTTTTTATCTACTGTTTGTTTTGCTATTTCAATAATTCTTTTAATGGGAGCATTTTTTCCTTCAGAAGTTAAAAAATCAACATTTTCGCTTACTAATATATACAACAATTACAATATGATATTAATTGCTTTATAATTTATGAGTATACAAATAAAAAATAATGAAAGGAAATAAACGATGAACTTATTTAAAAATGGTTTTATCGAAAAAATAGATGCAAAAATTGAACCAAAAACTGGTAAATTTTTAGCATTATTTTTTAGAATATCAACTTTAGTAATTTCTATTGTGGGAGTTCTTGCGATCTCTATCGGTTTTGGTTCTGTTGCTATTGATGCACATGCTAAAATTTCAACCGGAACAGTTTTAGCTGTATTCATTCCATGAATAGTTATTACTATTATTTTTTCATCACTATGATTTTATTTTTCAAAATGAAATGGGTAGTCAAATAAAAGAGATATGGGTGAAGTAAAAAAACAAATTATTATTAAAGACAAGAGGATGGCTGACGGAAGTGTTAAAGCTTTTTTCTCTAAATTATCAAGGGGATTAATGCTTCCTATTGCATTGTTGCCTATTGCAGGTTTATTTTTAGGTGTTGGAGCCGGTTTTGAAAATGTAATTAAAAAAGCAATGGATGGAAAATCACCAACATCTATAAGTCAAGCCACACTTATATTTGTGATTATGAAAAATATAGGTAATGTGGTTTTTGCAAACTTACCGATATTATTTGCGCTAGGAGTTGCAGTAGCATTTGCAGAAGATGCTGGTATTGCTGTTTTTTCAGCGCTTGTTGGATTTGTAATATTCAACGCTACTCAATCATCTATGATTTGAGGAGATCGTTATGAAATGAAAGATGGAGTTAAAGTATGACTTTCATATAATGTTTTATGATACAGAAATGTTGAAGCAGCTGTTATAGGAACAAATTTAGGAATTACATCACTGCAAACTTCAGTTTTTGGTGGTATAACAATAGGTTTATTTACAGCTTATTTATATAATAAATTTCATACATTTCAAATGCCAAAAGTTCTTGGATTCTTTTCAGGAACAAGATTTGTTCCTATAATTACATTAATATTAACTCCACTTATTGGTCTATTTTTCTTAATGATATGACCACTTGCTGGAATTGGATTAAGTAAAATGGGTGGTGGTTTAATGTCATTACCTGGAGGAACAGATTCATTTATTTTTGGTGTTGTTGAAAGATCTCTAATTCCATTTGGATTACATCATGCATTCTATACACCACTATGATTTACAAATGTTGGTGGACACTTAGATTTAACATCTGGTGCTAAAATTGGGACAGATACTGTTTTTGCAGGAAATCAAAAAATTTGATTTGCTTTTATAGCTTATAACATTCCTTTAAATATTGTTGACCATGTTGGAGGTAGTCCTATTAATGGTTGAACTGCAGTACGTAGTGGCGATATAATTAAAATTGCCAATACTGCGACTGGATATGGTTTTAATTTAACAAATGGTGTAAACCCTGGTTCATTTATGCAAGGTAAATTCCCAATTATGATGTTTGGATTACCAGCTGCCGGAGCAGCAATGATAATGGCCGCTAAAAAAGAGAAACGAGAAGTAGCGATGTCTGTTATAGGAGCAGCCTCAATTACAGCCTTTTTAACAGGTATAACAGAACCTATTGAATTTACATTCTTATTCTTAGCTCCAGTGCTTTACTATGGATTCCATGTTTGAATGGCAGGAATATCATTCTTACTAATGGATGTATTAGGAGCACATATGGGAATGACATTCTCAGGTGGAATATTTGACTTTGCATTATTTGGAATTCTTCCAGATGCAACAGGCTTAAATGCTAATTGCTACTGAGCAGTAATTATTGGTGTTGGTTTAATGCCTATTTACTACTTTGTATTTACATGATATATAAAACACTATAATATTAAAACACCAGGAAGAGAAGATAATAATTCTAATGAAATAAAACTGGTATCAAAAGCTGATTATAAAGCAGCTAAAGAAGCTAAAAAAAGTGGAACAAAAACAAGTTCGACTAAAAATACTAAAAATGCTGAACGTACTGAAAGAGTTTTATTATTAGAAAAAAACTTAGGTGGATTAGATAATCTTGTAAATATTGATGCTTGCATTACTAGATTAAGATTAACTGTTGCAGATAGATCCAAAGTTAACGATAAAGCTTTGACAGAAATGGGTGCAATGGGTATTGTTGGAAAAGGTAAAGCAATTCAAGTAATATTTGGTGCAGAAGCCGATAGATTTAAAGTTGAATTAAAAGAACTTCAAAAAAATAGAAAATAACTTTATAATTTAATATATTTTAAAAGAGACAGCTTTAAAACTGTCTTTTATATATAATGTAATTTAAAATATACAATAAAATATTTTCATTATTTATAAAAGTTTGAATGTTTATAATATTTTTTGTATAGCGAAAGGGAAACAATGATTACAAATCAAAAACTAGTTTTTGAGATTAAAGAAAAAAAATCTCGAGACGAAGTATTGAAATTAATCGCAGATAAATTAGTAGAGCAAAAAATTGCTTCATCAGCAAGTCCTGTTCTAAAAGGATTAATTTCAAGAGAAAAACAAACGACAACAGGTTTACAAGATGGGATTGCTATTCCTCATGTATCTTCTTCAGCAATAAAAGAAGCTAAAATTGTTGTTGTAAAACTTAAATATCCTACTGATTGAAGTGCTTTAGATGGAAAATTAACAGATTTTGTTATTGCAATAGCTGTTCCAGCTTCTGGCCGTAATGAACACTTTGATTTATTGACTAAGATTTCAGCAAAATTTGTAGATTCAGAATTTATTAAGAACATAAAAAAAGAATCTACAAAAAATATTGTTGATATCTTTAATTCTATTAAAGATGAAAAAGTAGCTAAAGCAGCAGTACAAAGCAATAAAAAAGTACTTAATGTTGTTGGAGTTACTACTTGTATAACAGGTGTTGCACATACTTTTATGGCTGCGCAAGCTTTAGAAGAAGAAGGCCAAAAAAGAGGTTGAAATATTAAAATAGAAAAGCAAGGGCAAATGACAAAAGATGCCCTTACTGATGAAGAAATTGAAGCAGCTGACTATGTTATTATAGCTAAGTCAAAATCAATTGATGCGCCAGAAAGATTTGCTGGTAAAAAAGTTTATACAACAGAAGTTGCAAAACCAATTACTAAAGCAAAAGAAGTTTTAGATGATATGCTAAAAGAAAGTGTTGTTCAATCAGGTACACATACTGTATCTAGTGTAAAAGCAACTGGAAAAAATAAAAAAGAAAGCAAAGGAAAAGAAATAATGGGTCACCTTATGACTGGTATTTCATATGCTATTCCTTATATAGCTATGGCAGGTATTACTCTTGGTTTAGTTAGTGCTATTGGATTTGACCATGATAAAATGGAACCAAAAGCAGGTACTGTATGACAAGCATTAACTGTTTTAGCAAGTCAAGGTTTTTTACTTTATATTCCTATAATTGGAATGATGATTGCTTATTCAATAGCAGGAAGAAAAGCAATGGCGCCTGCTGCAATATTGTCTTTAGTGCTTAATCAAGGGATTGATTTAAAAAACCCTAATGCACAATTTGCACCATTTTTCAATTGGAAAACGTTAAATTTTCAATTTACAGACACTCCTGCATTAGGCTTCTTAGGAGCTATTGCTGCAGGAATTTTGGTTGGTTATGGTGTAAAATTACTTACATCGTATACTGATAAAATTCATGTTCAAGCTTTTCAAACAATTTTACCATTATTAATAATTCCAATTTTATTCACTGTTGTTCCATGATTTTTTATGGCATTCTTTGGATATTTACCTTTATATTATCTAGCGCTTGGATTACATGAAGGAGTTAAATATTTAGCTCATCATCAAGCTTTATGACTGGCTGGAGGTATTATGGGTGTAATGATTTGTTTTGATTTAGGTGGGCCTGTTAATAAAATAGCGATGGTTATTGGATTCATAATGCTTGGTAATCATGATTCAACATCAGTTTTAAATGGAGTCTGTGCAACTGCCGTTTCTGTTCCTGCTGTTGTATTGTTGTTCTCATGAATATTTTCAAGAGTAGTACCAGTAAAAATTGATGAACAAGATAAAACCGCTGCAGCTACGGCTTCATTAATGGGATTTTTTGGAATAACAGAAGGAGCAATTCCTTTTGTTGCTAAAAATCCTAAAAAATGAATGCCGTCATTTATGTTTGCAGGACTTATCGCTGGTGTGTTTTCATCATTTACAGGAGTTGTAGATAATATTGCAATGTGAGGTGGGCCTATAATTTGGGCGACAGGTGGATTTGGTAGTACAATGAATGCATCAACTCAATCAGCAGAATATGTTAAAACTCTTTGATACTTCTTACCATTAATTGGCGCTGGTTTCTGTGGATTTATATTAGCAACAATCTTAGATGTTGTTTATGATCGTAAAGAAAAAAAATCTTCAAAAGAAGAAAAAGCAATATTTAAAAAAATAAAAACAATATTTAAAAAAACAAAAACAAGATTTAAAAAAACAAAAGCAAAAAAAGCTTAAGTTATAAAATAAAACAACAACCTTTGGTTGTTGTTTTTTTATTTATTATATATTAATTGTGTATTGTAATAAAATATATATTGAGATGTTAAAAGTAAAAGCAAAGTTTTCAGAAAAAATATGAGGAGGATCAAAACTTAAAAATTATGGTTTTAATATTCCATCGAATAAAACTGGAGAGGCATGAATAATCTCTGCTTATCATGGTAATGCATCATATTTAGAAAACGGACAAACATTAAGAGAATTATATGAAAAAAGAAAGGACTTATTTAATAACTACCCTACAAAAGAATTTCCATTATTAGCAAAAATTTTGGATGCTGATGAAAATCTTTCAGTACAAGTTCATCCTAATGATGAAAATGCAAAAAAATTAGAAAATTATCCATTTGGAAAAACAGAATGTTGATATGTTTTAGAGGCTACTAAAAATAAAGATATTATTGTTGGAATAAATGTTGATAACAAAGAAGAAGCTAGAACACTTATAGAAAATAGAGAGTGATCTAAACTCTGAAATACACAACCTATAAAAAGAGGGGATATATTTGAAATAGAAGCTGGAACAGTTCATGCAATAAATGCTGGAACAGTTGTTTATGAACTTCAACAATCATCAGATATTACATACAGAATGTATGACTATGATAGAGTTGATGATCATGGTAATCAAAGAGAGCTACACATAGATAAATCTTTACAAGTTATAAACTATAAAGAATCTGAATATAAAAAAGAACCAACTCTTATAAAAGAAATTGGGCTTAATAAGTTTTATTCATTAATTGAAAATAAATTATTTAATTTAGAAAAATGAGTTATTAGTGAAGATGTAAAACTTTCATTTGGAAGGGATGATAAAAATTTCCTCTTAGTTACAGTTATTGAAGGCGAATTTATTATTAATTGTGAAAAATTAAATTCTTATGAATCTGGAATTATAACTGCTGATGAATTATCTTTCATAGATATAAAAGGAAAAGGAATTATTTTAGTTGGAAATCCAAATAAATAATTAATAAAAAAATAATACGCTAAGCGTATTATTTTTTTGATTCAATAATAATTCGTAATATACTTATTAGAATTATTAAGGCTGTTTTTATCAATTCAATAATTGAATTGATATATTCTAATTTTCATAATTTACTAATATTTTGAATTTCTTGTTCTGTTAAGATGTTTCCAAAAATATTTTGTATTTCATTAATCATGAGTTTTGATGTTTTAAATCCTGCAACAGCAAACAACATTGGGAAAATACTCAAAATTGCAATTCCTAATCATAATCATACACTTGAAAGATAATTTACTTTATTGCTTAAATCATCTGCATAAAGAGCAAAACAAACAATAATTGCTGCATTATATAATAATGATGTAACTACTGAAAATCAAAATGTTTGAAGTCTGAATCATATTGTATTGATTGGTGGCTTAATGCCTTGATGGGCTTGTTCAAGAATATGTGCTGAATAAGCTTGTCTACCAGAAGTAGCAGCTGTTCAAACAGTTCTTCTTCTTGAGTTTATAGGACCTATTTTTAAGGTTTTAGTTCTTGTTGAATATCTAACATAAGTAATATTTCAAAATGAACGTTTAACTGATATCTTATCGTTCATTTTTGTAAATATTGCTTCTGCTGTTTCCATTCCATTAAAAGAACGGCTATTTTCCTTTCTAGTTCATGACAATTTAACATAAATAAAAAATTGTCAAATACCAACAACAAGAGAAGCAAAAGCAACTATTATTAATAATATATAAAGTACTGATTCTAATGATTCCATGAAAATATTATACCATATAGATTTAAACTGCTAGTTTAGGATCGGGTGTTTAGGATCGGGTTTATTTTTTATTCAATTAAACTCTATAGAAGTTAAAGTTACTACAAAAGTAATACCTCCAGCTCATATAGCATAATTAATTCAATATGTTATATGAATGATGTTATATTTGTATAAAAAGTATATAGGCATTTTTATTAAAAATACATCAAGAATGGTATTAATTAATATAAGATAAAAAACTCTTTTGTTTGTTAATCTAATCTCAAATTGCTTTTTAACTTCTTCTAAAAGCATGAATGGTGACATAGCAAGTAAAGTTTTAATCGCCAGGGGTTTTCAAGCAAGTTTTTTGGGATCTTTTAAAGTTAATTCTACAATTCCTGCAAAAAATAAAGTCATAACTATAAATATAATTAAATCAAATATTAAAAGATATTTTTGTAAAGCGTTTAAATATTTATAATCACTACTACTTATGGTCTCATAATAAAGTGAATATCTTAAAATTAGAGTTACATTCATTACCCCTCATAAAAGAATCATATCAGCAAGACCTCATGCTTTTCAATCTGATTTAGCTACACCAACAACCTTTAATGTTAAAAGTAAATAAGCTCCACCACCAAGTGCTTTTTCAAGTGCTGGTAAAATACCGTTTTTATAAAACTCTAAAGATTTTTTTAGATTTAAAGGTAATTTATTACCTCTATTATGTTTTCAATAAAAGAATAATAATAAAGATACACCTATTACGGTTGAAACAAAACTGGCTAAAGTTATATATCAAAGATGAAATTCAAATGGTGAAATATCAGAAAGTAGTAAGTATAAAAACAATACTCTTATTAATAAACCTACTATAGAAAAAATAACACTTGCTCTAACCTTATTCTGGAAAATCATTTTAAAAGTAAGGAATGTTTCTAAAATACCTAATGCCTTACCTATATTACTGAATATAATAAATAACCATAATTCGCTAATTGGCGTTTGTGGATTCTTTTCAGCCATAGTTTTAACTATGTGTGGTGATAAAGCCAAAGTTATTAAAATAACTAAAAAAATTACGAAAGAAACACTTAATAAAAAACTATGAGAATAATAATTTGATTCTTTGGATTTGAATGTAAATAATGGAACAACTAAAAATGCAGATAATATACCTATAATCATTGTAATATAAGTTTGAAATAAAGATGGTCCAAAAAAATCCTTATCTTTTTGTAAAACTAAAATAGTTTCGAATAATTTCCCGAGCGATAAACAAAAAATAACAGCAAAAGCCGACAGTATTATCTTTTTATTTATTTTACAAAGAACTCGTTTCATTTTCTAATTAGCATTATTATAGCAATAATAATTCTATTTTTTGATAAAAATAAAATATTTTAAGTAAATAGAATAAAATGTTCAGTTTTAGGTCGTTTTTGTTAATATTAATTTGGTATCAAATTGTTTAAAATATACACTGTATGTTGTGGTAATTTATATCGTTAACATTTACTTATAATCTATGCATTTAAATCAATGTATTTAATTAGTTAAGATAAAAAAGAAAGAGAGTGAACCTTTTATGGAAAATAAGGCAATCAAAATAAAATTAAAATCTTATGACCCAAAACTTGTCGATAAGTCAGCGGTTAAAATTATAGAAGTCGCAAAAGCATCTGGGGCAGAGGTATATGGTCCAGTTCCACTTCCTACACGTAGAGAAGTTTTTACTGTTTTAAGATCAGTACACGTTAATAAGACTTCAAGAGAACAATTCGAATTAAGAACACACAAAAGATTAATTGGAATTATCAAATCAACACCAGAAACAATGGACAAATTGAATAGAATCCAACTACCTACAGGAGTATCCATAGAAATTAAGCTTTAAGCTTAATTAAGGATTAGACGAGCATGAAAAAAGGTATTTTAGGAAGAAAAGCAGGAATGACAACTGTTTTCACTAACACTGGTGAAGCAATTCCTGTTACAGTTGTTGAAGTTAAAACTAATGTAGTTTTACAAGTTAAAACAAATGAAGTTGATGGATATAACGCAATTAAATTAGGTGTAGAAGATAAAAAAGACCAAAGAGCAAATAAAGCAGATTTAGGTGCAACTAAAAAAGCAAATACAAGCGCAAAATATTTTGTAAAAGAAATTAGAGATATGGAGGGCTATGAACTTGGTCAAGAAATAAATTTATCAATATTTGAATCAGGAAATTATGTAGATGTTACAGGAATATCTAAAGGAAAAGGTTTTCAAGGATCTATTAAAAGACATAACCAAGCTAGAGGACCAATGGGACATGGTTCTAAATCACATAGAGTTACAGGTTCAATTGGAGATATAAGAGGACATGTTATTAAAGGTAAAAATATGCCTGGACACATGGGACATGAACAAGTTACAATGCAAAACTTAGAAGTTATTTCAATTGACTTGGAAAATAATGTTATTTTAATTAAAGGGTCAATTCCTGGACCTAACAAATCATTTGTTGTAATTAAAGCAGCAAATAAAAAAGAAAAAGTTCAAAATGCTATTGAATTAGTTAATATAAAAGAAGAACACTTCAAAAATGAACTTCTTGAAGAAGCTAAAAAAGTTGGTGCTGAAGTAAATACTTCAATGTCAATCAATGAAATGCAAGAAATAATTAAAGAAACAACAATAGTTCATGAACAAGAATTAAAAGAACATAAAGAACTTTTAGAAAAGGCTAAAGTTCTTGGAATTTCAAAAGCAGAACATATGAAACTTGATGAATTAAGAGAAGCTGTACAAAAAGCAGAAGAAATTGAAGCATCAAGATCAACAGAAGATACAGATAACAAAGAAGATACAGCTGATGAAAATAAAAATTCTGAAGCTAAAGAAGAATCTACAGCAAAAGAAGATGTTAAAGTTAAAGAAGAATCTGCAATAAAAGAAGACGATAAAGCTGAAGCTAAAGAAGATGTTAAAGCAGAGGAATCAAAAGAAAAAGAAGGAGAAAAAGCATAATGGCTAAATTAAAAGTAGTTAACGTACTGGGAACAGAAGTTTCAACAGTAGAAATGAATGATAGCGTTTTTGGTATCGAACCACATAATCAAGCAATGTTTGATCTTGTTCTTTCAGAAAGAGCTGCTCTAAGACAAGGTACTCATAAAACTAAAGTAAGAACAGAAGTTTCTGGCGGTGGACGTAAACCTTGAAAACAAAAAGGAACTGGTAGAGCAAGACAAGGTTCAATCAGATCACCACAATGAAGAGGTGGGGGAATAGTGTTTGGACCTACACCTTTAAAGAATTATCAATTAAAAATTAATAAGAAAGTTAAAAAACTCGCTTTAAAATCAGGATGATCATTAAAAGTTAAAGAAAATCAAATAATCCTATTAGATGACATCACATTCAAAAACCCTTCTTCAAAGGATTTTGTAAAAATGTTGGAAAATGTTAAAGCAAATACTAGAAAAGTTTTATTAATTTTAGACGGAAATGAAGAAGATTTTAATACTTACCTTTCATCAAGAAATATAGATAATGTTTTAATTGCATTCAGTACAGAAGTTTTATTAGATGATCTATTAAATGCTAAATCAATTATTACTACAGAAAAAACACTTAAAGTAATTGAAGGGAGATTGGCATAATGAATATAAATGACGTAATTATAAAACCAATAGTCACAGAAAAAAGTTCTGATGGGTTAATGAATAATGTTTATACACTTGAAGTTCATCCAAAAGCAACAAAAACTGATATTAAAACAGCTGTTGAAACAATCTTTTCAAAATCAGGAGCAATAGTTTTAAAAATCAATATTATAAAAGTAAAAAGAAAACCTAAAACTATGGGTAAATTTCAAGGTTTTACAAAAGGATATAAAAAAGCAATTGTTAGATTATCAAAAGGATCAATTCCTATCTATGGAACAGATTCAGTTGTAGACAATGAAGCACAAAATAAACCTAAAAAAGGTATTAAAATTATTGATACAGACAAAATTATGAAAGAAGCTGAGCAAGACGCTTAGAAAGGGGAATAGAAGTTTTTATGGCATCAATTAAAAAATATAAACCTACGTCTCCTGGAAGACGTAATTCATCAGTAATTAATTATAAAGAAACATTAACCACAACAAATCAACCTGAGAAATCATTAACAATAACTCTAAATAAAAAAGCTGGTAGAAATAATACTGGGTCAATAACAGTTAGACACAAAGGTGGAGGCAATAAAGTAAGATATAGAATTATTGACTTCAAAAGAAATAAAGATGGAATTCCAGGTAAAGTTGCAACAATTGAATATGATCCAAATAGAACTGCATTTATTTCATTAATAAATTATGCAGATGGTGAAAAAAGATATATCTTAGCAACTAAAGATATGCAAGTAGGACAAGAAATTATGTCAGGTCCTGATGCAGAAATTAAACCAGGTAATAATTTACCAATGGATTTAATGCCTGAAGGAACAGTTATTCATAATATTGAATTAAAACCTGGTAAAGGTGGAGAATTAGTTAGATCAGCAGGAACATCAGCACAATTGCTTGGGAAAGATGAAACTGAAAAATATGTAATTGTTAAATTCCCATCAGGAGAAATGAGAAAATTATTAGCAGGAAATAGAGCGACAGTGGGAGAAGTATCAAATCCTGTCCATAATCTTGTTAGATGAGGAAAAGCTGGAAGAGTTAGATACAAAGGAGTTAGACCTACAGTTAGAGGTTCAGTTATGAACCCTAATGATCACCCACATGGAGGTGGAGAAGGTAAATCACCTATTGGTAGACCTTCACCATTAACACCATGAGGTAAAAAAGCTCTTGGTGTAAAAACTAGAAAACATAACAAACAATCAAATAAATACATTATTAGACAAAGAAAGGGAAGAAAATAGAACATGGCAAGATCACTTAAAAAAGGACCATTTGTTGATAAACATTTGGCTCAAAAAGTTGCTAAAGCAATTGAAGAAAAATCTAAAAAACCAATTAAAACTTGATCAAGACGTTCAACAATTTTCCCAAATTTTGTTGGTCTTACATTCCAAGTTCATAATGGAAGAGAACATATTAATGTTTATATCGCTGAAGATATGGTTGGACATAAATTAGGAGAATTTGCACCAACAAGGAAATTTAGCGGTCACGGAAGTGACAAGAAAAAATAAGGGGATAGAAAATGGAAGCAAAAGCACAATCAACAGTTGTAAGAGTGTCTTCACAAAAAGCTGGGCTTGTTTGTAAATTAATTATGAACAAACCTATCGAAGAAGCATTTGCAATATTAGAAAATTCTCCTCAAAAAACAGCTCCAATTTTAAGAAAAATCTTAAACTCAGCAGTTGCTAACGCAACAGAAAACCACGGAATGACTTCAGAAGGTTTATATGTTAAAAGAGCATTTGCCAATGAAGGACCAACAATGAAAAGGTTTAGAGCAAGAGCTAAAGGTAGAGCTGATCTTAAATATAAAAGAACATCACATATTACTGTTGTAGTTACAGACGAAAAGAGAGGAAAATAGAGTATGGGACAAAAAGCAAATCCAATATCACTTAGATTAGGAATCAACAGAGACTGAAATTCAAGATGATATGCACCTGACCAAAAAACTTGAGCTCTATGATTAGTTCAAGATAAAAAAATTAGAAACTATTTTTCAAAATATACAAAAGAATGAGCTTTATCAATTATTGAAATTGATAGAACAAGATCAGATATTAAAGTAACTATAAATACTGCTAAACCAGGAATGGTTTTAGGTAAAGATGGTGTTAATATAGCTTTATTCACAAAAGAAGTCTCTAAAATTATTAGAAATAAAGATATTAAAATTGATATCAAAGTTAAAGAACTTGTAAACTCAGATGTTGATGCAAAAGTTATTGCTAATGAAATTGCAACTTCATTAGAAAACAGAATGTCATTTAGAGTTGCTCAAAAAAGAACTATTCAAAGAGTAATGAGATCAGGAGCTAAAGGAATTAAAACTCAAGTTTCTGGAAGATTAAATGGTGTTGATATGGCAAGAAGCGAAGGATATTCTGAAGGAATTGTTTCACAACAAACATTTAGAAATGATCTTGATTATGCTATTGCCGAAGCACATACAACATATGGAGTACTTGGAGTTAAAGTATGAATTTCTAAAGGTGAATTACTAAAAGGCCAAGAGCGTAAAGAAATTAAAAAACCAGTAAGAAGAGAATATAACAGAAATGGTAATAATAGAAATTCTAACAACAGAAATTCTAACAACAGAAATTCAAATTCAAATCAAGGGGGCAATAGATAATGTTACAACCTAAAAACACAAAATATAGAAAACCATTTAGACAAGACTTTACTGGTAAAGCAAAAAGAGGGACAAAAATTAACTTTGGTGATTATGGACTTCAAGCTAAAGAAGGTGTTTGACTTAAAGCTAGACAAATTGAAGCTGCAAGGATAGCCATCACAAGATATTTAAATAGACAAGGAGATCTTTATATTAGAGTGTTTCCAAATTTACCAAGAACTAAAAAACCACTTGAAGTTAGAATGGGAAAAGGTAAAGGGTCTGTTGATCACTTTGTTGCAGTAGTTAAAGAGAAAATGATTTTATTTGAATTAGGTGGAAACATCACTGAAGAAAGTGCATTAGAAGCATTAAGACTTGGAATGCACAAACTTCCAATCAAATGTAAAATCGTTAAAAAAGGAGAGGAAGATTAATTATGTATAAAATTTCAGAATTAAGAGTAAAATCCAGAGAAGAACTTTTAAAATTAATCTCAGAATTAAAAGGAAAATTACTTGCCTTAAGATTTGAATCTGCTACAGGACAATTAAAAGAAACACATTTACCTTCAGCAACTAAAAAAGATATTGCATTAATATTTACGGTTTTAAAAGAACAAGAATTAGGAATTGTTGTTAAAGAAAAACCTGTTGAAGAAAAACAAGTGGCAAAAGAAAATGTTTCTGTTGAAAAAGAAGACAAAAAAGAAACAAAAGATGAGCCCAAAGCAAAAGAAGAAAAAGTTGTTCAGTCAAAACCTGAAGAAACAAAAACTTCAAAAACAAAAGAAGACAAAAAAGAAACATCGGAAGGAGATAGTAAATAATGGAACGTGAAAATAATAGAAAAACATATACTGGTGTTGTTGTTAACGATACTACAGATAAAACTATTAGTGTAAAAGTTGAAACTTATAGAGCTCATAAACTTTATAGTAAAAGATTTAAATATACTAAAAAATTTGCTACTCATGACGAAAAAAATGAGGCAAAAGTTGGAGATATTGTAAAAATTATTTCAACAAAACCTTATTCTAAAACAAAAAACTTTAGATTAGTACAAATAATAAAAGCTAAAGGAAGTGAGGAATAATTATGATACAAACAGAAAGTAGATTAAATGTTGCTGATAATTCTGGAGCTAAAGAGATTCTTGTAATTAGAAATTTAGGAGGATCAAAAGTTAAATTCACTAATGTAGGAGATATTGTTGTTTGTACTATTAAAAAAGCAGCACCTCATGCTGCTGTAAAAAGCGGGCAAGTTGTAAAAGCGGTTATTGTTAGAACAACATTTGGAGTTAATAGAAAAAGTGGAGAACACTTAAGATTTGATGATAACGCAGCTGTATTAATCAATGATAAGAAAGAACCAAGAGGGACAAGGATTTTTGGCCCTGTTGCAAGAGAGTTAAGAGAAAAAGGATATAATAAAATCATTTCGTTGGCTCAGGAAGTATTATAGGAGGTAGTTATGAAAATAGTAGTCGGAGATAATGTTGTTGTAATTGCCGGAAAAGACAAAGGAAAGATTGGTGTTGTTCAAAAAATAGATCCTAAAAATAATACTGTTGTTGTTGAAGGTGTAAATATTAGAACAATGCATGTAAAACCAACACAATCAAAACCAGAAGGTGGGATTGAAAAAATAGAAGGACCAATTAATGTGTCTAATGTACAAATTAATATTGGTGATACTAAAGATGCTAAAAAAGCTGTTGCATCAAAAATAAAATATGAAATAGTTAAAAATAAAAACGGTAGAAACGATAAAAAAAGAATATCTAAAAAAACTGGGGAGGAAATTTAATATGGCTATAAATTCAAGAATTTATGAAAAGTATAATAAAGAAATAAAACCTCAACTGTATAAAGAATTAGGTGTTAAATCTATCATGCAAGTTCCTAAACTTGAAAAAATTGTTATTAATATGGGATTAGGAAAAGCAGTTAACGACAAAAGTGTTGTTAAAGATGGTATTGAAGAACTTACAAAAATCGCTGGACAAAGAGCCATCGAAACATATGCAAGATTTTCTAACGCATCATTTAAAATAAGAGAAGGAATGCCTATTGGTGTAAAAGTAACACTAAGAGGTGAAAAAATGTATTCATTCTTAGATAAGTTAATTACAATAGCTTTACCAAGAATAAGAGACTTTAGAGGAATTAAATCTAATGCTTTCGATGGAAGAGGAAACTATTCATTAGGAATTTCAGAATATATTATATTTCCTGAAATAGATTTAGATAAAGTTAAAGTGATGAAAGGTTGTGATATTACATTAGTAACATCAACAACAAATAATGAACATGCATTAGCATTGTTAACTAAATTTGGTTTACCTTTCAAACACTTAAAAAAAGAGGAGGCGTAATATATGGCAAAAAAATCAATGATTGCAAAACAAGCAAAACATCAAAAATTTAAAGTTAGAGAATATAACAGATGTGAGCTATGTGGAAGACCTCACGCTTATATAAGAAAATATGGTATCTGTAGAATATGTTTTAGAAAATTAGCTTCCAAAGGTGAGATACCAGGTGTGAAGAAATCTTCATGATAGGAAAGAGGGGAATAGATGTTTAACGATCCAATAGCAGATTTGCTAACAAGAATTAGAAATGCGAACATGAGAAAACACAAAACTGTAAACGTTCCATTTTCAAAATTAAAAAACGAAATTGTCCAAATTCTTAAAGATGAAGGATATATTGTAAACTTCCAAGTTAGTGGAAGTGGTACTAAAAAAGAATTGATTATTTACCTTAAATATAAGGGTAATCAAAAAGTTATTACAGGACTTAAAAGAATTTCTAAGCCAGGGCTTAGAGTATATGCAGAAACTGATAAATTACCTAAAGTACTTAACGGATATGGAATTGCAATTATTTCAACTTCAAAAGGTATTATGACCAATAATAAAGCTAAAGAAGCTAGTTTAGGTGGAGAGGTTATGGCTTACATTTGATAGCCATAGGAGAATAATATGTCAAGAGTTGGGAAACGAATTATTACATTACCTGAAGGAGTATCTGTAAATGTAGATGGAAATAATCTTGTTACAGTTAAAGGTCCCAAAGGTGAATTACAAAAACAATTTTCAAATTTAATTACAATCCAAGTTAAAGAAACAGAATTATCAGTATTAAGAAAAAACGAAGATAGAAAAACAAAAATGCTTCATGGAACTACAAATTCATTAATTGATGGAATGGTTGAAGGAGTTACAAAAGGTTTTGAAAAAAATCTTGAAATTATCGGAGTTGGTTATAAGGTAGAACTTAAAGGAACAAAATTAATTTTCTCATTAGGACTATCACATAAAGTTGAAAAAGAGATTCCATCAGATCTTGAAGCAAAAGTGGTTTCACCTACTGAACTTAAAATCTTAGGAATAGATAAACAAAGAGTTGGGGAATTCTCTGCTCAAATAAAAGCACATAGAAAACCTGAACCATATGGTGGTAAAGGAATTAGATATAAAGGCGAATACATTATTAGAAAAGCTGGAAAGGCTGCTAAATAGATTATGGCTAAAACATTAAAACAAAAAAGACAAATAAAACATCTAAGAGTTAGAACAAAGATATTTGGAACAGAAGCTAGACCAAGGCTTAATGTGTTTAAATCTAATAAAGCTATGTATGCACAAATTATTAATGATGATAATGGAAAAACTTTAGTTTCAGTATCATCAAAATCACTTAAATTAAATAACAACAATATTGAATCAAGTAAAAAGATTGGTACAAAAATCGGTGAACTTGCAAAAGCTGCAGGCATTGAAACAGTTGTTTTTGATCGTGGTGGATATATTTATCATGGTAAAGTTAAAGCTTTAGCAGATGCTGCAAGAGAAGCAGGACTTAAATTTTAGAAAGGGGTAGAAGAGATTTATGTTTATGAATGAAGAAGAAATCAAAAATGAAGAATTAGAAGTTAAAAAAACTGCTAATGAAGAAGTAAAGACTACTCCTGAAGTAAAAGAAGAAGTAGAAAATAAACCTGAAAATGAGGTTGAAGAAGTTAAAACAGAAGAAACTAAAACAACTGAAGATGAAGTTAAATCAGAAGAAGTTAAAGTTGAAGAACCTCAAACAACTGAAGATGAAGTTAAATCAGAGGAAGTTAAAGTTGAAGAAACTAAAAAACCTTCTAAAGCAACTCCACATACAGCTGCACCTATAGCTGATGAATTTTTACCTGAAAACTTTAATCCTTTTGAAAGACCAGCAAATCCAAGGTTTGCAAATAGAAGAGAGCAAGAATTTGAAGAAAAAATTATTCAAATTAAAAGAGTTATAAAAGTAACAAAAGGTGGACGTAGATTTAAATTCTCTGCTCTTGTTGTTGTGGGTGATAAAAAAGGTAAAGTTGGATATGCGATTGGTAAACATATCGAAGTACCAGAAGCTATTAGAAAAGCTGTAAGACAAGCAAGAAAAAATCTTGTTTCTGTAAAAATTGCTGAAGGAGCAGATACTGTTCCTCATGAAGTAATCGGACATGCTGGTGCAGCAAGAGTTATGATTAAACCTGCTGCTGAAGGAAAAGGAGTTATTGCTTCTGATGTTGTTCGTGCTGTTGTTGAGCTTGCTGGAATTAGAAATGTTTATTCTAAAAATTTAGGAACAAACAATCCTTTAAATGTGGTTATTGCGTCAATCGATGCTCTTGTAAAAATGAGAACTAATGATGAAATTTCACAATTAAAAGCAAAACCTTCTAAAAGGGTAGTTAAACCAGAAACAACTACAGAACAAAAAAAAGAAGTAAAAGATTCAGAAGATCAGAAAGAATCTAAAGGGGAATAATTATGGAATTACATAATATGAAACCAACAACAGGATCAAAAAGTTCTAAAAAAAGAATTGGTAGAGGAGATAAAACTGCTGGACGTGGTGAAAACGGGCAAAAATCAAGAGCTGGTTTTTCAAACAAAATAGGTTTTGAAGGTGGACAAAATCCTTTATACAGAAGATTACCAAAAAGAGGTTTTAAAAATATTAATAGTATTACACATACAATTGTTAATATTGAATCTTTGGAAAAATTAAAATTATCTGAAATTACACCAGAAATTTTAGTGGAAAATGGTGTTATTAAACCTAACTATAAAACATTAAAAATTCTTGGCAAAGGAACTTTATCAACAGCAATGAAAGTATCAGCACACAAATTTTCTAAAACTGCAAAAGCATCAATAGAAAAAGCTGGTGGTTCAATTGTTCTTTTAGAACTTGAACAAACAAAAACTGCTGAATAAAATAAAATTAAAATCACTGTATAGTGATTTTTTTATTATCAAACATAAAATATAGTTAGGCAGTTGGTATATAATTTACATATATTATTATGAATGTACTAAGAAAAATTTTTGCAAATTGAAAAATAGCTAAAAGGTTAGCAATAACATTATTTTTAATCTTATTATTTAGATTAGGAACCTTGATCACTATTCCTGGAGTAAAACTTACAGGTTCACAAATCAATCAAACATCGTTCATTGGAATAATGGATTTACTTGGTGGTGGTGGAATTACAAGGTTCTCTATTTTTGCAATGGGAGTAACACCATATATTACAGCATCAGTTATTATTCAATTGCTGTCTTCAGATGTTGTCCCATATCTTTCAAGATTAAAAAAACAAGGAGAAAAAGGGAGTATAAAAACTGAAAAAATTACAAGGGTTTTAACGATCTTTATTTCAGTAGTTCAAGCTCTTGCTATAATTTCTTCTTTACAAGCAAATAATCAATTAGATTTAGGCTCATATAGTGGATGATATGGAACAATGGGATTAATTCTTATAATGGTTTCTGGTTCAATAGTTACTTTATGAATTGCAGATCAAATTACTATTTCAGGAGTTGGTAACGGAACATCACTGCTTATTTTAGTAGGGATTGTTGGACGTGCACCATCAGTGTTAGTGGCTGAATTCAAATACTTTGAAGGAGCATCATCTACATCAGAACAAACACTTATATCTACATTACAATTTATTTTATATTTATTATTTACATGTGGTTTAATTTGAGCTATTGCTTATTTTGAAACATCAAGAAGAAAACTTCCAATTCAACAAACTGGACAAGGTTTAAATTTAGTCAATGATAAACAAACATTTTTACCATTAAAAATAAATCCTGCCGGTGTTATTCCAGTAATTTTTGCGTCCTCAATAATTTCCTTGCCAGGAACTATTGCACAATTTTTTGCAGCTACGCAAGGAGGGCATTGAGTTATTGAAAACATTTCTTTAACAAGTCAATGAGGTGTTATTATCTATGCATTACTATTAGTTTTCTTCACATTCTTTTATGCTCATATAAATATAAACTCTACAGAAATGTCTGAAAATTTTCAAAAATCTTCTACATTTATTATTGGGATTAAACCTGGAGAACAAACAGCAAAATACATTTCTAAAGTAGTTACATCAATTACAGTTATGGGAGCGACAGTTTTAACAGTTTTAGCCATTATGCCATATATACTAACATTTATTGGAATACCAAGATCAATCGCAGTTGGTGGTACTTCAATGATCATTTTAGTTTCTGTAGCAATGGAAACATGAGAACAATTGCAAGCAAGAATTATTGCGGCAAATACAACAGTAAAACAAAAAGAAAAAGCTGCTGTAAAACAAAATAAAAAAGCAAAAGCTGGTAGCGAAACAATATTATTTGATTAGGAGATTAAACATGTTAATGATTTTTTTAGGTGCGCCTGGTTCAGGTAAGGGAACAATTTCAAATATTTTAGTAGAAAAAAATAATTTTTTACATATTTCTACAGGAGATATATTTAGAAACCAAATTAGGTTAAAAACTGAACTAGGAAATAAATTAAAAAATCTTATTGAAGGTGGCAACTTAGTTGATGATAAAACAACATGAGAAGTTGCAAAAACCGCATTAGAGGAAAATGATTTAAATAGAAACCTTATTTTAGATGGATATCCAAGAAATATAAACCAAGCTAAATATTTAAATGATTATTTAATTGAAAAAAATTTTGAAGATATAAAAATAATTTATTATGAAGTAAGTGAAAAAATGCTTATGCAAAGACTATCTGGAAGAATGATGTGCCCTAAATGTGGTAAGTCATATCATAAAATAAATCTTAAGCCAAAAATAGAAGGCAAATGTGATTTAGATAATGGTAATTTATATCAAAGAGAAGATGATAAATCAGATAACATTTTAATTAGATTGAAAGCTTATGGAGATGTTACTGAACCTTTGGTAGAGTATTATAAAAATAAAAATGAATTAATAATAATTAATGGAGAATTGCCTCTTGAAAAAATAGTAGAGGAAACACTTAAACATAGCTAATAATGAAAAAATTTGTTAAAACAGAGGAGCAAATCCAACTTATTAAAGAAGCAGCAAGAATTGTTGCTTTAGTTCATTTCGAATTAAAAAAAATAATTAAAGAAGGTGTTTCATTATTAGAACTTGATAAAAAAGCTGAAGAAATTATTATAAAAGAAGGAGGGATTCCATCCTTCAAAGGTTTTGAAGGATATCCTGCATCTATTTGTGCGAGTGTAAATTCAGCAATGGTACATGGAATTCCAAATGAATATATTTTACAAAAAGGAGATTTAATATCTATTGATGTTGGGGTTGTTAAAAATGGTTGAAATGGGGATGCTGCTTTTTCAATGATTATAGGTGAAGGCAGCGAAAGAATGCAAAAATTATTAAACACAACTAAAGAAGCGCTTAATAAATCAATAGAGTTTGCAAAACCTGGTGTTTCATTGGGAGAATTAGGTGCTTTTATAGAATCTTTTGCAAAAAGGGATGGATTCACTGTTGCAAAAGATTATGTTGGTCATGGAATAGGTGAAGAGATGCATGAAGATCCCTTTATTCCTAATTATGGTTACTATGGTGGAGTAATTTTAAAAGAAGGAATGACTATTTGTATTGAACCAATGTTTATTGATGGGCCAGATAGTTTATTTGTTGATCCGTTGGATGGATGAACAGTAAGAACTAAACATGGTGGTTGATCTTCACATGAAGAACATACAATAGTTATTAGAAAAAACGGAGGAGAAATTTTATCAAAAATTTAAAAATATGACAGATAATGAAAATTTAATTACAACAGGAAAAGTTACTAAAGTTATTCCAGGCGGAGAGTTTATGGTTAAACTTAAAAATGGTCATGAATTACATTGCCATGTTTCTGGTAAGGTAAGAAAAAACTATATAAAATTAGTTATGGGTGATTTAGTTACTGTAGAAATTTCTCCATACGATCTTACAAAAGGAAGAATTATATATAGAGGAATTAGAAATTATTAATTATGTTAACAAAAAGCATTATTAAGTTTGGCAAAACCATAAAATATTATGTTAAAGGGATACCTTTAGATAACAAAAATTCAAATAAAATAAAAAATATTGATAAACAAGAAATTAATATTGTTGGGTCAAATTTTTTTATTTTATGGGAAAAAATTGGTTTACTTTTACATATTATTGCGTTTGTATTAGGAATTTCAGCTTTAGTATCAGAAGTTGAATCTAATAATTATGCTTCAGGTTTAGAGATTGCAACTGTTGTTATTGTTGGGATTATTATTTTTAATCATTATTTAAGATCTGGAATTTCCAGATATTTAATTAAATCTGTGCTAAGTAATTTTTGAAACTCCAATAATGTTAATGTAAGAACTAGTTTTATTAAAAAAATGGATTATGCAGAAAATGATACAAATTATATGCATGCCAAAATAGTAGAACAAGAAGATCATCATGAAGTTAAAAATATTACTATTGGTTGAAAAGGAAAATTAAGAAATAGGGATTTATTTTTTCAATATGAAAATATCTCAAATCCTGGTAAGGGTTTTACTTCAAAAGAAAATATTTATATTCCAAGTTATATTACAATTGATTTAAAAAATCAAGACTTAAAAATTATTACTAAAGCTAAAATACAAAATGGAGTTGCTATTAAAGTTTCATATTGTTTTAATAAAGCAAAAAAAAGTGCAACATGATATGGGGCATCTCCTGATTTTCCTTTTTTTGGAGAATGGGAATGAAAATAAAACCTTTCTATTTTTTATAAAATAATGTTATATAATTAAACTAAATATTATTAATAGAAAGGATATATTATAAATAATGTCACAAATAAAAAAAATATATGCGAGACAAGTTATTGATTCAAGGGGTAATCCAACTGTTGAAGTTGATGTATTAACAAATGATGGTAATCTTGGTAGATCTATCGTTCCATCAGGAGCTTCAACAGGAACAAGAGAAGCACTTGAATTAAGAGATGGTGGTTCAAAATGAATGGGTAAAGGAGTTAGCAAAGCAGTAGCAAATGTTAATGAATTAATTGCTCCAGCACTTATTGGTATGGATGTAACAGCACAAAAAGAAATCGATTATAAAATGATTGAAATGGATGGTACAGAAAATAAAGAAAAATTTGGTGCTAATGCTATTCTTGGTGTTTCAATGTCAGTTGCCATTGCTGCAGCAAAAGACTTAGGAATTCCACTATACAAACATTTTAATTCTATGACTAATGATGAAGAACTTTCATTACCTGTCCCAATGTTAAATGTTCTTAATGGTGGAGAACACGCAGACAATACAGTTGACTTCCAAGAATATATGATTTTCCCATTAGGAGCTCCTTCATTCTCTGAAGCACTTAGATGATCATCAGAAACTTTTCATCATTTAGCTAAGTTACTTAAATCAGAAGGTTTAGATACAGCTAAAGGTGATGAAGGAGGATTTGCTCCAAATATGAAAACTAATGAAGAACCATTAAAATTCATTGTTAAAGCTATTGAAAATGCAGGTTATGTGCCTGGTAAAGATATTTACATTTCAATGGACCCAGCATCTTCAGAATTTTATAATGAAGAAACAAAAACATATGATCTTAAAGGAGAAGGTATTTCATTAAGCTCAGAACAAATGGTTGAGTATTATGAAAAATTAGTTGAAAAATATCCAATTGTTTCAATTGAAGATGGAATGGCTGAACAAGATTGAGATGGATTTAAATTAATGACAGATAGAATGTCAACTAAAACTCAAATAGTTGGTGACGATTTATTCGTAACAAACAAAAAAATTCTTAAAGAAGGTATTGATAAACAAATTGCTAATTCAATTTTAATTAAAGTTAACCAAATTGGTTCAATTACTGAAACAATCGAAACAATTGAGTTAGCAAAATCTAATGGTTATACATGCATAACATCACACAGATCAGGAGAATCTGAAGACACAACAATTGCAGATTTATCTGTTGGTTTAAATACTAAACAAATTAAAACTGGTTCAATGTCAAGATCAGAAAGGATTGCTAAATATAATCAATTATTAAGAATTTCTGAAGAAATAACAACTTTCCACAGTAAAAAATCACTTAATATTGAAGTAGAATAATTAATTAAAAGAAGGTAAAATAAACTTTCTTTTTTTAAAATTAAAAGGAATAAAATGATAAAAAAAATTGCTATTTTAACATCTGGTGGAGATGCGCCAGGAATGAACAGCGCAATATCAGCGCTTGTAGATACTGCCATCTCTAAGGGGTTAGAACCATATCTAGTTTATGAGGGATACAAAGGATTAACACAAGGAAACTTTAAAAAAGTTTCTAAGCATGATGTTAAACTTATTAGTCCACTTGGAGGAACAGCTATTTATTCAGCAAGATTTCCTGAATTTGCAGATGTTGAAGTTAGAAAAAAAGCTTTAGAAAAAATGCATAATGAGGGTATTGATGCATTAGTTGTTATTGGTGGAGATGGATCATATATGGGTGCATCTAAACTTACAGAAATGGGCATCAAAACTATTGGATTACCAGGAACTATTGATAATGATATTTCCTCAACTGATCTAACCATTGGTTTTCAAACAGCATTAAATACACTTGTGGAAGCGATAGACAAAATAAGAGATACTGCCGAATCACATGAAAGAGCAATCATTGTTGAAGCGATGGGAAGATATTGTGGAGACTTAGCAATAAATGCTGCGATTGCGACAAATGCTGAAGTACTATCTGTGCCAGAAAGAAAACTTGAAGAATCAGAAATTATTTCCAAAATACAAGAAGCAAGAGATCATAAAAATAGATCAATTATTATTGTTGTAACTGAAGAAATGTATGATGTTAATGCATTAGCTAAAAAAGTTCAAGCAGAAACAGGAATTGACACTAGAGCAAATATTATTGGTCATATGCAAAGGGGTGGAAGTCCAATTGCACAAGATAGAATCTTAGCTTCACAAATGGGAGCATATGCCATTGAAAGATTAATGGATGGTGAAAATGGCGTTGCTGTAAATATTGTTGATAATAAGTTAAATACTAAAAATATTTTAGATGTTGTTAAAATGGAAAGAGCATCTAAAGATAAATTGTTAAATGAATATGATTTAACAAAATAAAGGAAGAAAATGAAAATTGAAAATACAATTTTAAAAAAAATTAAAATAGTTTCTACAATGGGACCTACATTCCAAGAAGAAGCTGATATTAAAGAAATGTTTAAAAATGGTGTAAACGTTGTTAGATTAAATACATCACATGGTGACATAGCAGAACACGAAAAAAGAATAGTTGCTGTTAAAAAAGTAAGAGAAGAAATGAATCTACCAATTTCAATCTTATTAGATACTAAAGGGCCTGAAATTAGAGTTCATGAAATTGCTAATAAAAAAATGCCTGTTCAACAAGGTGAAACATTAACAATTTATTGTAAAAAAGAAATTGTTGGACAAAATGGAGAATTCTCAGTAACTTATAAAGATTTAGCTAAGTCAGTTGAACCAAAAAAATTAATTATGGTTGATGATGGTAAATTAACATTAGAAGTTGTTTCTAAAGATGAAGAAAATGGTGTAGTTGTAGTTTTAGCTAAAAATACACATTCAATCGGAACAAAAAAAGCAGTTAATGTACCAGGAGCTGAACTTACATTACCTTTCATTGATGAACATGATACAACATTTATCAAATGAGGAATAAAACAAGGGATTGATTTTGTTGCAGCTTCATTTGTAAGAAATGAACAAGACTTAATTGATTTAAGAAAACTTTTAGATGATAATGGCGGAGAAAAAGTAGAAATTATTTCTAAAATTGAAGCATTAAAAGCTTTAGAAAATTTAAATGAAATAATTGCTAAATCTGATTCAATTATGCTCGCAAGGGGAGATCTTGGTGTTGAAATACCTTATCAAGAAGTGCCATTTTATGAAACTTTAATTATTAATAAATGTAGAGCTTGAGGTAAACCAATTATTATTGCTACACAAATGTTAGATTCAATGACACAAAACCCAAGACCTACAAGAGCTGAGGTTACAGATGTTTATTATTCAGGAATTTCAGGAACTGACGCAACTATGTTATCAGGAGAATCAGCATCTGGTGATTTCCCTAAAGAAACTGTTAAAACAATGTCAACTATTAATTTAGAAGCAGAAAAAAACTTTGATTATTTACGTGCTTTTGAAGATGCATATGCATATGTTGAATCATCAAATGCTGAATCAGCATATCTAGTTGTTAGAGATGCACTATTATCTGATTCAAAATATATTTTAGCTTTTTCAGAAAAAGGAAGACTTATAAAAGCATTATCAAGATTTAGACCTAATGCAATTATTCTTGGTCTAGTTAAAGATGAAGATATGGTTAATAAATTTGGAGCACACTTTGGTGTTTATGCACAATATCAAGATGATATGGAAGCGTTTTATGATGATGAAAAAGTTATAGAAATTGCAAACAAATTAGGTGTTGAAAAAGGGTCAAATATTATTGTTGCAAATAAAAAAGAATTTAGAACAATAAAAACAAAATAATTTAATTTTAATATAAAAAAGCTAGATAACTAGCTTTTTTATTGCAAATAATGTATGCAATTATAGAAAAGGTATAATAAGGATATTATGGAAAAAATTTTTATAAAAAGTTTAGATAAAGAAATAAATATAGACCCTTGAAGAGAAGCTAATTTAGTGGCTGCTGAGGTATTAGCCAATTTTATTATAGAAACAAAATTAGGTGAAAAAATTATAAATAGCGAAGTTACAAATGATGGATTTTTTGTAGATTTTGTTGTTTTAAAAAATGTTTCAGAAAAATCCTTGCCATTGATCCAAGGAAAAATTAAAAAGCAATTAAGCAAAAATGTTGAAGTTAGTTCAGAACTTCCAACATCAATGATTAAAGGATTTGAATTAAGAGGAGTATCCGGATTAAAATTAGAAAATAAACAAGCAAATAGAATATTTGGTTTTGCAACTTTATCACTAGAACAATTTGATAAAAAGAAACTCGAGTTAAAAGAAAGAGAAGAAAGAGATCATAGAAAGATTGGTAAAGAACTAGAGTTATTTATGTTGGATGATTTAGCTGGTAAAGGGATGCCTATTTGATTAGAAAATGGTGTTTTATTAAAAAGACAAATTAAGCAATATATTTGAAATCAAGAAAAAAAATATGGTTCAGAACAAATTGAAACACCAATTTTAGGTTCAGCAGATTTATATAAAACTTCAGGTCATTATGCACATTATCGTTCAAATATGTTTCCTGAAATGACTGTAGAAGAAAATGAAACATTTATTTTAAGACCAATGTCATGTCCTCATCATATTATTGTTTATAAAAGTAAACCAAGATCATATAAAGAATTGCCTGTTAGATATGCAGAAAATGTAAAACAATATAGATACGAACATTCAGGAGCTTTATTAGGACTTGAAAGAGTTAGAGCTATGGAGCTGACTGACTCACATATTTTTTTAAGAGAAGACCAATTAAAAGAAGAAATTGAAAAAGCATTTAATTTAATTCAAGAAACTTTAAATAAATTTGATATTGAAATTGATTATATTGAATTAGCTTTACATGATATTGAAAATAAGGAAAAATATCATGGAGATCATGATATTTGAGTTAAATCAGAAAAAATCTTAAAAGACTTTTTAGACACTCAAAATATTAAATACAAAGCTATGCAAGGAGAAGCGGCATTTTATGGTCCTAAAATTGATGTTCAAATAAAAACAGCTTTAGGACATCAAATTACTGTTTCAACAATTCAATTAGATTTCTTGTTACCTGAAAGATTCCAATTAACATATAAAGATGCTAACCAAAATCAAATTCAACCAATTATGATGCACAGAGGACTTATAGGAACATATGAAAGATTTATTTCCGTGCTTTTAGAACAAACTAAAGGAAATTTACCTATGTGACTAGCACCACAACAAGCGATTGTTGTTCCGATAAATAATGAATTACATACTGAATACGCATTAAAAGTTCTTAATTTATTAGACGAAGCTGATGTTAGAGCAAAAATTGATTTATCTGATGAAAGACTTTCTAATAAAGTTAGAACATATCAAAAAGCTAAAGTTAAAACAATTATTATGGTTGGAGATGAAGAAATTAAAAATCAATCTGTTTCTTACAGATACTATGGATCAGAAGATACACACACAATATCTTTAGATAAATTAAAAGATATTTATATGTAAAAGGTTTACTATGTTAAAAAATGTAACATATGTGCTTACAACACATGATATAAACTTAATGCCAAAAGATGATTTAAAAGAATATGTGATTATTGGAAGATCAAATGTAGGTAAATCATCATTTATTAATTCAATAACAAATAATAAAAATCTTGCAAAAACTTCTTCAAAACCAGGAAAAACAAGAGCAATCTCTTTTTTTGATGTTGATGGAAAATATAGATTAGTAGATATTCCTGGATATGGTTATGCCAAAGTTTCTAAAGATCAAAAGAAAATGTTTGCACAAATGATTGACACATATCTTAGTCAAAGAAAAAATATTGCACAAATAATTCTTTTATTAGATATTAGAAGAGGTATTACTCCAGATGATGAGATAATGATTAATTATTTTTTTGAAAATAATATATCTTTTGTTATTATTGGAACAAAATTGGATAAAGTTAATCAATCAGAAAAACATATATTTGAAAAATTATTAATGGATTCCTTATCATTAAGGCCATTATTATATTCGTCAATTAAAAAAACTAACTTAGATAAGGTTTTAAATATATTTGAAAATTAAAAAATAAAAAAGCCGATTGGCTTTTTTAAATTTTTCCTTTATTTTTTAGAGTTCTAATTGTTGATGAAGACAATTTAACTTTTTTTGGCTTACCGTCAACCATAATTGTGACAGGTTGAAGATTTACATTTCATTTTCTTTTGGTAGCATTTAAAGCTTTTGATCTATTATTTCCAGATTGTGGCCCTTTGCCTGTTATTCTATCTTTTCTTGACATATCTATATAATTTTACATAAAATCATTATTTTTTGTATAATAAATTTTATTTATAATTTATTGTTGTTTTTGCTGTTTTATTAAGTTATAATAAATTAAACATTTAGTTATGGGTGTAAAAGATTATTATCAAAAAAAAATAAACGGGTTTCCGTCATTTATGTCATCAACAATGAATTTATTTTGACTATTTTTAAAGAACCATTTTAAAAGTTCTTCATTGTTTATTTCAAATATTTTTATTCCTTTTATGGTTGTAGCAGCGCTATCAGTGTTGTTTCCGATGTCTTTTTCATTTATATGAATGATATTTATTTCCTTAACTTTTTCTGGTTGAGCAGCTTATGGGACGTTGTTCTTTAATTTTAAACATTCTACAGCTAATAAAAACTTAGAACTAACAAAAAGTACTGTTGCATCTGTTTATTTTGCAATTTTATCTATTATTTTTGTAGTAAACATAATAACTTTATTTTTCACTATTGTAGCAATCACATTTTTTATAGAAATGGGTGTAATAACTAATGCATGGACTTTTACAACTGTTTCAAAAGCTAATAAGGCAGTTTTTAGTGTAATGAAATTAGATTGAATTGCTTTAATTTATTATTGAATCACTATAACATTATTTACTTTTTCAATGACGTTTGTTATTCAAGAGGTGGTTTCAACACAAAAAACCTTTTTTGGTGTAATGTTTATATTTATATTGTCTGCATTATTTTTTGGCGGTATTTTTTCACCTACAATACGTCTAGATGAAAATAATAAATTAATAACAATGGATGGTAAATACTTTGATAATTTAAAAGACGGAAAATCTGCTGGACTTTTAAAACCATGACTAGTTTGACAACCAATGTGGTGAATATCACAATTATTTCCTTCATATGGCTTAAATCAAACATCTACACATATTTTTGATGCAGCTATTAAAGGTGGCTATAATGCAGAAGAAGTAGCTCGTTGAGCTCAAGTTGGGATCTTAAAAAAGACATTCTTTTCAGGTAATCCCATAATTCTGTATTATGTAATTTCGCCTTGATTATGGATGGTATTTGGCTTATGACTTGGTGGATTTATAAACATTAGAAAAGAAGGGAATTAAATTTTTGATATAATTTAATATATGGAAACATTATGGAAACATTAAATTTAAAGAAAAACGACATTAAAAAAAAGGTTTTATTATCTAAAAAACAATTAAAAATATTGAATAATAATAAAGAATTTTTCAAGGAACTTGAAAAGTTTTTTATTTCTAAGAAAAAAACACTTACTAAAAAAGAGGTTATTGAATTAATACATAAATATAAGATTAATGAGAAACTTAATGAAGAGATTTTTAAAATTTCAAATTTTAAAAAATACTCAAATATTAATATTATTGAACAAAAAAGAATTTCTAAAAAAGAACAAAGAATTATAGATGCATCAAAAAGAAAGCATAAATATAAATTAAGTGATACTTATACATTAAGAATTAAAAATGTTAAAAAATCTTATGGACTTAAAAAAGTATTAAAAGGGGTTACTTTTGATATTTTGAAAGGTGAAAAAGTCGCTTTAATAGGAAAAAATGGTTCAGGAAAATCAACATTAATATCGATTTTATCTCAACAACTTAAAATGAGTCGAGGAGAAATTGTCTATGGGTATGCAACTAATAAGATAGATTCTTTTGAATTAATGGGAATTCAATTCCAAGCACTTTCATATCCAGAAGGTTTTGTTGTTAAAGATGTTATTAGTTTCTTTAATGTTTCAGTTGAAAAATCAAAAAGATTAAGCAAGAGTGAATTAGAAAATTTAGTGATTAAATTTGGAATAAATAAATTTATTAACCAACAAATTGATAGGCTTTCTGGTGGTCAGCAACAAAGAATAAATATTCTTCTTGCGATGATAAAAAAACCAAAATTATTAATTCTTGATGAAATATCTACTGGTTTAGATGTTGAATCAGCAGAAGTTATTAAAGGTTATATTTACGATTATCTTGAAGAAAATAAGGATGCATCATTACTTTTAGTTTCTCATTCAGATGAAGAGATAAGAGAAATGGTAGATAAAGTTTTTGTTTTAGAACAAGGTAAAATTGTTGAAGAAATGGTTTCTTCAAAATTAACGCAAAAAAAATTCTTAGAAATAACTTCAAGAGAATTAAAATATACAAAAAAAGAAGCTGCCAAACAAAAAAGAGAATCACAAAGATTATTAAATGGTTTCGAAAGAGCATACACAAAGAGAGAACCAGGTGAAAAAACGAGGCTTGAGAAATATCTTGAAAAAATAAAAAATAAAATAACAAATTACTCGATAGTTAATTCTGAAAGTGGCAAGAAAAAAACGGAACATAAAATTTTTACTTTTTTTAATTCGATAATTATTTTTAAAGTAAACAAACTAAATTCAAATAAAAATAAAAAAAATATTTTAAAAAAAGAAAAACCATCAAAACTTTCTAAAAAAATAGAAATTGTAAAAGAAAATGTTAAAACATATTCTAAAAAAGTTTTAGGAGATATTGAAAACGAAAACTTTAAAGAAGGAAATATTATTGAAATTAATGATATTTCTAAAACATATGGTAAAAAAGTTGGTGCGGTAAGAAACGTTTCTCTTTCAATTAAAGATGGAGAAAGAGTTTCAATAACTGGTTCTAATGGATCAGGAAAAACAACATTAGTGGAAATGATGGCTTTTGTTAAAACTGCTGATGGCAAAAGTAAAAGATTTAAAAATATGAAGCATTTAGTTACAGCTGATTATCATAACGTCTTAAAAGAACTTGATTATAAAAAAGATATAGAATTAAAACAATTTAAGGCAATGTATATTTTTTCTCAAGAACTTTATGCTAAAGAAATTGAAGAGATTAAAAATGGTTCAGAAGAATTTATAAAAAATTCTAACTTAACAGAAGAAAAAGCTCGTTTAAAAATTCAAAAAGATATTGATAAAATTAAAAATCAAATGGCTAAAGAATTAGCTATTAAAAAAGCAGAATATCAAAAACTAGAAGCCAAATTAAATGAACAAAGAAATATTGAAGCTAAAAAAGCTTTAAATAAATATCACAAAGATAAAGCTGATGTTCTTTTAGAAGAATCAAAAAGCAAAAAAACAAATGGAGATTTTGTTGTACCTTCTTACATTTTAAATGGTAAAAAAATTGGTGAAGTGGTTAAAAATAATAATGATCCACAAATATCTTATGCTTTTGCTAAAAAAACAAGAGAAGTTAAAGATAATGTTGGTGTGCAATTTCAATATGTGTCTTTTCCGTTTGATATGACAGTTCAAGATGTAATATTATTCTTTTCACGTAGTAATAAATATTTCTTAAGTAAAAAAGAAATGTTTGATGCATTAAAAATCTTTAAATTAGAAGG